>Ga0224737_10094_pt1 | contig 12693 bp, 11 predicted proteins | sample LIM_B_Water_Pos_FD_161632 | JGI IMG/M metagenome (GOLD analysis project Ga0224737, IMG submission 161632) | Enriched cells from gastrointestinal tract of the lab mouse from Pacific Northwest National Laboratory (PNNL), Richland, Washington... | ecosystem: Host-associated > Mammals > Digestive... | reverse complement strand
GAGTATGTCAACTACTAATATAAGAGGACAAATTAAAGATTTTATTGGATTGGAAAATTTTAAAGAAATTTTAACTTCACCTGAGTTTTATAATTCAATATTTGTAACTTTTAAATTTGTATTAATAGTAGCAGCACCATCTGTAATTATTGGATTTTTGTTAGCATTATTAGCAAATAATAAATTAAAGGGAAGTAGAATTTATGAACTGATGTTTTCATTACCAATGGCAATAGCATCTGCACCAGCAGCAATAATATGGACGATGATTTTTCATCCTACAAATGGGGTACTCAATCATTTATTGGGAACACAAATTGGATGGTTGACAAATTCAAAATTTGCATTAATATCAGTTGCTATAGTAACTATTTGGTTAAATATAGGATTAAATTTTATTTTTTTATTAACAGGTTTAAGAAACATACCAAATGAGCTTATGGAAAGTGCAGCGATAGATGGAGCAAATTATTTAACTAAAGTTAAGAATATAATAATACCTATGGTATCACCTCAAATGTTTTTAGTTGTATTTATGAATTTAATAAATGCTTTTCAAGCTTTTGGACAAATAAAATTATTAACACAGGGAGGTCCTGGAGATTCAACTAATGTTTTAGTTCATTCTATTTATAGGGAAGCATTTTTTAATGGTAGATTTGAAATGGCTTGCGCCCAAGCACTTATATTATTTGTAGTTATGATGATAGTTACATTATTACAATTTAAGTTTGAAAAGAAGGGAGTACATTATCAATAATGAATAAAAGCAAAAGAAATAAATTGATATTAACTATATTAAGTATATTTGTTGGATTGTTAATTACTTTTCCACTTTTATATGCGTTAAGTTTAAGTTTTATGGATCAAGGAGAAATGACTAAATATCCACATAAAATTATTCCAAGTAGATTAACATTAGAAAATTTTAAAACTGCACTAAACACAGTACCGCTTTTAAAATTTATAGCTAATAGCTTTATTGTTTCTATATGTGTTACGGTAGGACAAGTTATAACAGCTAGTTTAGCAGCTTACGCCTTTGCTTTTTATGATTTTAAGGGGAAAAAGCTTTTATTCTTAATGGTTTTATCAACTATGATGATACCAACAGAAACCACAGTTATATCAAATTTTCTTACAGTAAGCTCGTGGGGATGGAATGATAGTTTAAAAGTTCTTATAGTGCCATTTTTAACATCAGCTATGGGAGTTTTCTTGATGAGACAATTTTATTTAACAATTCCAAAGGAAATAAGAGAAGCTTCTAAAATTGATGGATGTGGAAATTTAAAATTTTTATTTAAGATTTTAATACCTATATCAAAGCCAGCAATAGCATCTCTATCTATTTATGTATTTATTAATACTTGGAATCAATATTTATGGCCATTATTAACAATAAATAATGGAAATAATAGAACAGTTCAAATAGGAATAAGTATGCTTCAATACTCAGAAGGAAGTAGTTATAGTGTGGTTTTAGCTGGAGCAATATTAATATTAATACCATCAATATTAATATTTATATTAGGTCAAAAGCAATTAGTAAAAGGTATGACTGCTGGAGCAGTTAAAGGATAAATAAGAATAAAATTTAATTAATAGTGAGGAAATGAAAATGAAAAAAAGATTATTAACAATAGTATTAACATCAATTTTAGGGGTTACATCTTTAGTTGGATGTTCAAATAACTCGTTAGCTAGCAATAAAAGCGGGGAAAATACTAAAATAACATTTTGGCATTCTATGGGGGGAAAAGGTGGAGAAGCTATAAATTCATTAGTAGATGAATTTAATAATTCACAAGATAAAATTAATGTAGTAGCAGAATATCAAGGAAGTTATGATGATTCGATAAATAAACTTAAAAGCTCAGCTTTAAGTAATTCAGGACCGGATGTTATGCAATTATATGATATTGGAACTAAGTGGATGATAGATAGTGAATATGCAATACCTATGCAAGATATGATAGATAAAAATGACTATGATATAGCATCTTTAGAAAAAAATATTCTAGATTATTATACTATAGATGGAAAATTATATTCTATGCCATTTAACAGTTCAACACCAATTTTATTTTATAATAAAACGGCATTTTCAGAAGCTGGGTTAACAGATAAAGATATTCCAACTAACTTTAAAGAAATAATAGAAGTATCTAGTAAACTAGCAGTTAAAGAAGGAGATAAGGTTTCAAGATATGGATATGCAATGCAAATATATGGTTGGTTTTTTGAACAATTTTTAATTAAACAAGGGTTAGATTATGCAAATGAGGGGAATGGAAGAAAAGGAGATGCAACTGAAGTTGTATTTAACTCTAATGATGGAGCATTAAATATTATTGAAGGATGGAAGGAGCTTGTAGATTCTGGTGTTGTAGGAAACTTTGGTAGAGACTCGCAAAATACATTAGATGCTTTTTCATCAGGTAATGTTGCAATGATAGTTGCGTCAACTGCTAGTTTAGGAGATTTAAAAAGTAAAATAGGTGATAATTTTGAATTAGGGACAGCATACTTTCCATCAGTTTTAGAAAGAGATAATGGAGGAGTATCTGTTGGAGGAGCTTCTTTATGGATAATGAATAATGGTGATGATGAAAGAGAAAATGCAGCCTTTGAATTTATTAAGTTTATGGTTTCAGAACAAACACAAGTTAAGTGGTCTCAAGCAACGGGATATTTTTCAGTTTCTAAAAAGGCTTATGAATTACCAGAGATGGTTGAATATTTAAATAAAAACCCAGAATTTAAAACAGCTATTGAACAATTAAGAGAAGAAAACAATAGCTCAGGAGCTATTTTAGGTATATTCCCAGAAGCTAGAGCATCAATAGAAGAAAATATTGAAAAAGTATTAAATAATGAAATAACTTCTAAAGAAGCTGTAAAAAATATGTCAAAAACAATTAATAGTGCATTAGAAAAATATAATAAATCAAATAAATAATATCTATTTAAGAAAACCTAAAGGAGAAGTAATATGAAAAAAACTATATTTTTCGATGTAGATAATACATTAGTTTGTAGAGAAAAAAATAGAATATGTGATTATACTATTAAAGGGATAGAAGCTTGTAAATGTAATGGAGTAAATGTGGCAATAGCAACTGGAAGATCACTTGCTATGGTTAAACAAGAAAGTTATTATAATATGTTTAATACTATAGTAAGTGCGAATGGTTCTTTAATTACAATTGATAATGAAGTAATTTATAAAAAATTTATGAATAAAGAAATGGTTAAAAATATTATTGATTATTTTGAAAAATATAATATATCATACTGTTTACATTTATTAGATAGAAGTGTTGGAAAGATAGAAAGTAAGTGGATAAGAGATTTTTCAGAAAAATATAATATGAAAATAGAAAAACTTGAAGATGAAATATTAAATAATATATGTAATTATGAAGTTTTTCAGATAAATGCTAATATTCATAAAGAAGATATTAATAAATTAGTAAATAATTATAATATGTTTAAATTTGTTAAGTTAATAGATATAAATGATGGATATGATATATTTAATGATTATTGTAGTAAGGGGCGTGCAATTAAATATATTAAAAGTATAACTGAAAAAGAAAATATTAAATATTTTGCTTTTGGAGATGGATTTAATGATTTAGAAATGTTTGATGAAGTAGACTTTTCTATAGCAATGGGGAATGGATGTATGGAATTAAAGGAAAAAGCTAACTTAGTAACAGACCATATTAATAATAAGGGGATATATAATGCTTTAAAAACATTAAAAATAATATAATAAATTTAAATAGGAGATGGTATTATGATAAATTTTGCACATAGAGGTGCTAGTAGGTATTATCCAGAAAACACAATATTATCTTTAAAAGAAGGAATAAAAGGTGGTGCAAATGGTCTTGAAATTGATGTTCATAAAACTAAAGATAATGAACTAGTAGTCATACATGATGAAGATATTGAACGTACATTTAAAGGAAAAGGCTTAGTTAAGGATATGACATTAGAAGAGTTAAAAGCTTTTAAATGCAGAAACAAAAACTTTGAAGATAATATAGAGTGCAAAATTCCTACTTTAAAAGAAGTATTAGAACTTGTAAAGTCTACAGATATATTATTAAATATAGAATTAAAAACTGATGAAATGCATTATAAAGGAATAGAAGAAGATGTAATTGAATTAGTAAATAAATATGAACTTAAAAAGCAAGTAATATTATCAAGTTTCAATCATGAATCTATAAAGCTTTGTAGAGAAATAGATAGGGGATTTAAAACAGGGTTATTATATTATAAGTCTATAGAAAATATAATTGAATATTCTAAGAAGCTTGGAGTAACTGCAATACATCTTGATTTAAAATTAGTGACAAAAGAGCTTATAAAGGAAGCAAATGAAAATAATATTAAGGTAAATGTTTATACTGTTAACAATCCAATTTATATGAGAAGTTTAATTGAAGCTGGTGTTAATGGAATTTTTACTGATTATCCAGATTTATTAAATGAGATTATAAATGGTGGATTATAAGAAATTATAGAAATATATTTACTCCTAGGATTAATTTAAGATAGATTAATCCTAGGAGAATTTTTTTATAATAAATTAAAAAAACTAAAAAAAGTACACTAAAACTAAATATTGTAAACTGTAAAATAATAAACTTAAGTGTTATCATTTACATATGCTGAAAATTAAAATTTGTTAGTTTAATTTTAAGTCATATATGAAAATTTGGAATTTGTAGTTGTAGCTTCTACAAGTTCCTTTTTCTTTAAATTTAAAAATGATTAAAGGAGAGTTATTAGTATGAAAGAAAATAAAATAATAGATAAATATATTGCATTAGATGTTGGTGGCTCTGCTATAAAGTATGGATTATTAAATAAATATGGAGAGATATTAGAAAAGGGAAATATAGTAACTGATAATGAAGATATAGATAAGTTTATTTTTGATATTAAAATTATTGTAGAAAAATATATTAAAAGTGAAAATATTAAAGGGTTAGCATGTAGTTTTCCGGGAGCAGTTAATCAAAAAACAGGATTTATTGAGGGGGTAAGTGCAGTTCCGTGTATTCATAACGTGAATATGAAAAAGCTTTTATCAGAAGCTACTGCATTAGAAATATCTATGGAAAATGATGCGAATTGTTCTGCTTTAGCTGAAGGTTGGATAGGTGCTGCAAAAGATGTGGATAATTTTATATCTATAGTTTTAGGGACAGGAATAGGGGGAGCTGTTGTTATAGATAAGAAAATATTAAGAGGTAAAAATCTTCATGGTGGAGAATTTGGCTTTATTCAAGTTACAGATGAGAAGGGCGAAAATGGATTAGGAAATGTATGGAGCAGAGTTGCATCAACTGGAGCATTGATAAGAAGAGTTGCAAATAGAAAAAATATAGATGTTTCTGATTTAACAGGACAATTAGTTTTTGAAATGGAAAAAGATGATGAAGAGGTAAAGGAAGAGTTTGCAGAGTGGTTTAAAGTTTTGGCAAAGGGTATTTACAACATTCAATATATATTAGACCCAGAAAAAATATTAATTGGTGGAGGAATATCTGCAAGAAAGGATTTTATAGATAGATTAAATCAATATTTAGAGTTAATGAAAAATAAAGAATCAACATTGGATATTAAGGTAGAGAAATGCGAATTTGATAATGATGCAAATTTAATTGGAGCATTATATAACTTTTTATATTGTAAATAGGAATTGGAGTGATAGATATGAAATATAATTTTCCTAATAATTTTTGGTGGGGAGCAGCAACTTCAGGACCACAATCTGAAGGAAGATTTAATAAAATAAATAAGAATATATTTGATTATTGGTTTGATAAGGAACCTGAAAAATTTCACAATGGAGTTGGCCCAAATATAGCATCAAATTTTTATAATAGCTATAAAGATGATATAGCTATGATGAAAAGCATAGGATTAAATTCTTTTAGAACCTCAATTCAATGGACAAGGCTTATAAAAAATTTTGAAACTTGTGAAGTTGATGAAGATGGAGTTAATTTTTATAATTCAGTAATTAATGAATGTATTAAAAATAATATTACTCCTGTTATGAATTTAAATCATTTTGATTTACCTATAGAATTATATGAAAAATATAGTGGTTGGGAATCAAAGTACGTGACAGATTTATTTGCAAAGTATGCTAAAAAAGCATTTGAGTTATTTAGTGATAGAGTTAAATATTGGGCTACTTTTAATGAGCCTATAGTTATAATAGAAGGTCAATATTTATACAAGCATCACTATCCACAGATTGTAGATAGCAAAAAAGCAGTACAAGTTGCCTATAATTTAAATTTAGCATCTGCAAAAGCTATTAGAGAATTTAAAAAGTTAGGGTGTAATAAAAATGGTGGTAAGATATCTATAATTTTAAACTTAACACCATCTTATCCAAGGAGTAATTCAATAGAAGATTTAAAAGCTTCTAATATACGTGATATGTTTTTTAATAGAATGTTTTTAGATCCAGCTGTTTATGGAAAGTTTCCTGAAGAATTAGTTGAATTATTAAAAAAGGATGGAGTAATATGGGATTCTACAGAAGAGGAAGATAAAATAATAGCTGAAAATACAGTAGACTTTTTAGGAGTTAATTATTATCAACCATCTAGAGTAAAGGCTAGAGAGAGTAGCTTTGATGAAGGTAGTGGATGGATGCCAGATAAATATTTTGATTTTTATGATATGTCGGGGAAAAAAATTAATCCACATAGAGGATGGGAGATATATCCTAAGGCTATTTATGATATTTCAAATAATATTAAGGAAAATTACAAAAATATACCCTGGTATGTTTCTGAAAATGGAATGGGAGTAGAAGGTGAAGAAAAGTTTAGAAATTTAAATGGAATAATTGAAGATGATTATAGGATTGAATTTATAATGGAACATTTAGCTTATCTTCATAAAGGGATAGAAGAAGGAAGCAATTGTTTTGGCTATCATTTATGGACACCAATTGATTGCTGGTCATGGAATAATTCGTATAAAAATAGATACGGATTTATATCATTAAATTTAGAAAATCAAGTTAAAACTATAAAAAAATCAGGTTACTGGTTTAAGAGTGTTTCTGATAATAATGGTTTTTAAAATCTAGGTTTCTTGGAGGAAATTATGTATTTAATACCTAACCCTTATAGGTATAGTGAAAAAGATGGATATTTTAAATTAGAAAATAAAACTAATATTAATTTATCATATAGTTGTAATTTTTATGAATTAGATTGTGCATTAGAATTACAAAAAGAAATTAAAAATATTTATGGATTCAATATTGGTATAAATAAAAGCATAAACAATAAAGCTTTAAAAGATTCTATAAATATAATTAAAGAAAAAGGAATGAAAGATGAAGAGTATAAGCTCATTATAAAAAATGATTCTATTGAAATAATTTCTAGCTTTAATTCAGGAATATTTTATGCTATTCAAACATTAAAGCAAATATTAAAGCAAAGTAGTAATTTGATTAAATGTTTAGAAATAGAGGATAAGCCTCATTTTAAAAATCGTGGATTTTTTCATGATGTAACTAGGGGAAAGGTTCCAACACTTGAAACATTAAAGCAATTAGTAGATAAGGCTGCTTTTTATAAAATAAACCAAATTCAATTATATAGTGAACATACCTTTGCATTTAAAGGTATGAGTGAAGTATGGTTAGATAAAGATCCATTAACATCAGAAGAAATATTAATATTAGATATGTATTGCAAAAAGAAAAATGTAGAGCTTGTACCAGCACTATCAACCTTTGGTCATTTATATGAAGTTCTTCGTAGCAAATCTTTTTGTAATTTATGTGAAATTGATGGTATGGAAGAGGATAAATATTCATTTTATGAAAGAATGGCACATCATACTTTAGATGTTAGTAATGAAGAAAGTTTAAAATTAGTAGAAAATATGTTAGAGCAATATATACCATTATTTACTTCAGATAAGTTTAATATTTGTGGAGATGAAACATTTGATTTAGGGAAAGGAAAAAGTAAAGAGTTATTAGATAAAATAGGCGAAGGAAAATTGTATATAGATTTTTTAAACAAGGTAATATCAATTGTTAAAAAATATGATAAAAAGGTGATGTTTTGGGGAGATGTAATATTAAATCATGCTGATTTATTAAATGAATTGCCAAAGGATTTAATTTGTTTAAATTGGAATTATTCTAATGAAGTAACAGAAGAAAAAACTAAAATAATAGCTGACTCTAATAGAGAACAATATGTATCACCAGGGGTAGGAAGCTGGAATCAACTTGTTAGTTATATGGATAAAGCCTTTGAAAATATAAGAAGAATGGTTAATTATGGAGTAAAGTATAATGCAACTGGAGTACTGAATACAGACTGGGGAGACTTTGGACATATAAATCTTTTATCAAGTTCAATTCCTGGAATGATATATGGTGCAGCCTTATCATGGAATCCAAATGATGAATTAAGTAATAATTTTAAAGATAATTTTACTGAAATATATAAAGCAATATCTAGAGTTGAATATGGAGATAAATCACTTAAGGTAGTTTCATTATTAAATGAGTTGACGAATGAACATAAAATGAGATGGGAAGAGGTTGTAGCTTTTAAGGAAAAGTATTATAATCTTAAAGAAAAATTAGAAAAAATAGATTTGAAATATTTAGAAAATGAATATAAAAAATCTTGCAATATAGAAAATAAACTAATGAGCTTATTAAAGGATATAGAAAATAAATGTGATGTTAAAGAGCTTATAATTTTAACTAAAGGAATTGGGTTATTTAATCAATTTTTTATAACTATTATGAAATACGATTTAGAAAATGAGAATATAAATTTAATTTATGAGCCTAATAAATTAGCTGAAAGTATTGAAATATGGTTTTATGATTATTCAAAGGCATGGAGATTAAGGAATAAAGAAAGTGAATTGTATAGAATAAGAGAAGTTATACAATATATATGTAAGTACTTAAGGACATTATAAAATATAGTATTTCTATATTAATTATTTAATTTTAATCTTAGCAATTATATTTTTTATAAAACATTATGAGTGTTATTTTTAATGCTCATAATGTTTTATTTTATAAGATTAAATACATAATATGGTATTTAACTTAGGAAAATAGTTACTTATTTTAGTAAATATAGATATATGATAAATTACAGCGATATATGAGATTTGACGTTATTAATTATAAGGAAGATAATGTAAGTAAATAAACAAATAAAAAGTTAGGGGTATTAGGGGGCGAGAGCTATTATGAATTATGAGATGTTTCCACAAGTTGTAGGAGGATTATTAATAATACTTATAGTAGCTTCATTAATTTCAATAGTTGTAACTAATATAAAAAAGTAAAGTAAGTAAAAAAAGGATTTGCATGTATTGCAAATCCTTTTTTATAAATATGTTTTAAAATGAGCTAGGAATTATCTAGACCATAAAGGTGAAGATATTATATAATATGGAATATACAAGCAGATGGGGTGAAGGATTTTGAAATACATATATAATTTAGCATTTAAAATGTCAGTATCAGCAACTATTGCATTAATTATAGGAAATATATTAGGTTTACAGTATGCAACAGTTGGAGCAGTTATTGCTATATTAAGCATACAAGATACTAGAAAAAAGGCATTAATTATAAGCTGCAAGAGAGTAATTGCTTGTAGTATTGGAATTTTAATATCATCAATTTTATATAATATATTAGGAAATGAAGCATTAGTTTTTGGATTATTTTTAATAACTTTAATTCCTATTACATCAAGATTAAAAGTACAAGAAGGAATGGTACCAGCTGTAGTTTTATCAACTCATTTTTTAGTTGCAAATGAAATAACAGTTAAATTAATTTTAAATGAAATATTATTAATGATAATCGGAATTGGAATAGCTGCAATTGCTAATATCTTTATGCCTTCCCTTGAAGATAAATTTAAAGCAGATAAAGAATGGATAGAAGAGCATTATAGAATTATAATAAGCAAAATGTCAAAGTCATTAATAACTCATACAGTTGATGTTAATGAACAAAAGATTATAATTGAAGTTGAAAAAAGACTATATGAAAGTAAGGAAACTGCATATAAGATAATAAATAATCATTTTTTTAAAGTTTCATCATATTATACTGATTATATAAATATGAGAATTAATCAATTTGATACAATAAAAAGAATGAGATTACATTTTCAAAGATTTAATATACCAGTTGAACAAATGAATATTATGTCTGATTTTACTTTGTGTGTTGCAGAAAATATACGTGAAATGAATGATTGTAAATCATTATTAAGTGATTTAGAAATTTTAAGAAGTGAATTTAAAAAAATGGAATTACCAAAGACTAGGGAAGAATTTGAAAGTAGAGCTCAATTGCTTCAATTCTTAAATGATATGGAAGAATTTTTGTTAATAAAAAGAAACTTTTTTACTACTATAGAAAATTATTAAAATTAATTTAAGCAGTAAATAGATTAAAAATTATGTTAATCTATTTACTGTTTAATTATTTTATTAATCAAGTTTTAATACATCAGTATAATTTACAGAACAATAGCCATTATCTTTTGTTCCATCAATGTCAGTATATAATTCATTTCCAAAATAAACTGCTACTTTATTTACAGAATAGTTATATCCGTAAGTATTTACTATAGCTTGTATAACTCCGTTAGCTATTTCTTTAGAAAGTTCCATATCTTTAATGAAGTTTTCATTAAATACAACACTTAATACATTAGTTTCATAATTTAATGTCGCAGAACTTACTCCATAATCTTTAGATAATGTAAAAAAGTTTTTATTTCCTTTAGGTGCGTTATATAGTTGTTCAGTTAATGCAGTAACAAAAGCATTATCTGTTACTTTTACACTTGTATCAATGCAATAGGTTTTAAGGTCAACTTTGTTAAAATAGAAAACCCTACAGTTTCTGCTCTTAGTAGTAGGAGCTGATGGACTTGAAGATTTATCGGGAGTAATATTAGAAGTATTATTTTGTGTTACTGAACTACTATTAGCTAAAGTTGAATCAGCAGGAACATTTGTGTTATTAGCAGTAGTATTTTCAGTGGTAGGCTTAGTATTAGTTTCAGCTGTAGAGTTATTAGCATCAGTATTTGCTACATCATTTCCAGTTTCAGCAGCAGTTGGTGCAGAATTTGAATCATCAGTAGTAGGAGATTCTTGTCCCATAATTGCACTCTTTAATCCGCATGATGTTAAAGATAAACATAAAGCAATGGTACAGCTTAAAGTTATTAATTTTCTTTTCATAATATCACCTCAAATAAATTATTTACACTAAAAATATTAACATATATTTACAAATAATTAAATGATTTATTTAAAATAATATATAATTTTAAGAAAAAATATATATAATTAAAAAAGGGGTGGTGAATTATGGATATTTTAAAAGAAATAAAACTTATAAGTAATTATATAATTTCATTAAGAAAGGATTTTCATAAGTATCCTGAGTTAAGCATGGAGGAGCATAGAACATCTAAAAGAATTAAAGAAGAATTGGATAAAATAGGTGTTAAATATCAAGATGGAATAAAAACTGAAGTGGTTGCTACTATTGGTAAGGGGGAAGGACGAGTAATAGCATTAAGAGCAGATATGGATGCTTTGAGAATACAAGAAAATACAGGAGTTAGATATGCTTCGCAAAATAAGGGAATAATGCATGCTTGTGGACATGATGCTCATATGGCAGCTTTACTTGGAGCAGCTATTGTATTAAAAAAATATGAAGATAGTATTCCAGGAAAAATAATTTTTATATTTCAGCCATCTGAGGAAAATTCCTGTGGAGCAAGGTTGGTTTCTGAACATGGGTATTTGGATGAAGTAGATGAAATTTTTGGTTTACATGTATTTGGAGATATAGAATGTGGAAAAATTTCTATAGAGGAAGGTCCAAGAATGGCTGCATCAAATAAATTTACTATAAGGGTTATTGGTAAGTCTGGGCATGCAGGAAAGCCACATCAATGTGTTGATTCTACTTTAGTTTGTTCATCTATAGTAATGAATTTGCAATCTATAATCAGTAGAGAAATAGATCCTGTTAATTCAGCAGTAGTAACAATAGGTCATATTCAATCAGGTTATACTCATAATATTATTTCAGGTGAGGCTATAATAGAAGGAACAATAAGAACATTTAATGCAATAACAGCTAAGCACATTATAAAATCAATTAAAAGAATTGCATATAGTACAGCATTAGCGTATGGTGCAACTGCAAGTGTTGAATATGATGTTGCACATCATCCAGCAGTAATTAACGATCCTAATGTAACAAAGACAGCATTAGAGGCTGCTAAAAAAATATTTCCAGCAGAAGACATTATAAAAGTCCCAAGAATGATGTTAGGTGAAGATTTTTCTATATATCAAAAAAGGATTCCAGGAACATTTGCTTTTGTTGGTGCTGGAAATGAGGAAATTGGTAGGGATTATCCAAATCATAATGATAAATTTAATATAGATGAAAGGGCTGTATTAATTAGTGCTGAATTGTATTTAGCATATGCTATAGAAGCTATGGTTAAAGATATAAAGAAATCTTAATAATTAGGGGGAATTATGGAATTAGAAATTTTAAGACATATTCAAAGTATAGCAAATCCATTTTTAGAT
>Ga0224737_10092_pt1 | contig 12902 bp, 16 predicted proteins | sample LIM_B_Water_Pos_FD_161632 | JGI IMG/M metagenome (GOLD analysis project Ga0224737, IMG submission 161632) | Enriched cells from gastrointestinal tract of the lab mouse from Pacific Northwest National Laboratory (PNNL), Richland, Washington... | ecosystem: Host-associated > Mammals > Digestive... | reverse complement strand
TGATCCGGTGGGGGCAGTTGCCGTGCATTGCATGAATGGGATCTGGGGTACACTTGCAGTTGGATTATTTGCTACAGATAAAGCTCCCGGGTACAGTATTGCAAATGCTTCGGGAGAAACTTTAACTGGTCTGCTTTATGGCGGTGGGTTTGGCTTGTTGAAACTTCAGTTTATCGGCTTTGCCAGTGTAGCAGTATGGACAGCAATTACTATAACTATCACATTCCTTGTAATCAAAGCAATTGCAGGCCTTCGTGTAGACAGGGAAGAAGAAATGGCTGGCCTTGATGCGGCAGAACATGGCCTTCCTTCTGCGTATGCAGGTTTTGCAATGCTCCCGGAGTATATTGAAGAAGGAAATGACTTTGTGGCGGTATCCGGTGATACCCCGGTTGCAGAAGCGATTCCAGTTAAGAAAGTTCCTGCATTTGAAGAAGGAACTCCAAAGCTTACAAAGATTGAGATTGTCTGCAGGGAATCCAAATTTGAAGCTTTAAAGAATGCACTGATGAAGCTGGGAATTACTGGTATGACAGTATCCCATGTCCTGGGATGCGGGATTCAGAAAGGCAAACCGGAGTACTATCGCGGCGTACAGATAGAGGCGAATCTTCTTCCCAAAGTACAGGTGAATCTTGTAGTCAGCGCAGTTCCAATCCGTAAAGTGATTGAAACAGCGAAGAAAGTACTTTACACAGGGCATATTGGAGATGGAAAAATTTTTGTCTATGATGTAGAAAATGTAGTGAAAGTAAGAACCGGAGAAGAAGGATTTGACGCACTTCAGGATGTGGAATAAAAACCAGGACAGATAGAAACTAAAATTGACGAATGCCGCCAGGGTAAGTGCCCTGTGGGTACAAATCCCCGCTCCTTGGGGCGGAAAGAACAAGTTAGGCCATACCCCGTAGCTTACTGCGGGGTATTTGGCTGCGGCTGCACCAGAGCATGCAAAGAACTGCATCTGCGACTTATGAGCAGAATACTCTATATAACAGGAGGGAATAACGTTATGGCTATCCATGAAGAATGCGGCGTGTTCGGAGTGATAGGTACAAAAAAGGAAAATGCTGCAGGTATTGTTTATTATGGGCTATATGCCCTGCAGCACAGAGGACAGGAGAGCTGCGGAATTGTTGTAAATGATGACGGCGCATTTACTTCCTACAAAGATCTGGGGCTTGTCAGTGAAGTATTTTCTAAAGATACATTATCTCATTTCCCGATGGGGAATATGGCGGTGGGACATGTAAGGTATGGAACGACTGGAGGGAACACAAGAGTTAACTGCCAGCCTGTTGAAGTCAACCACCAGAAAGGAAAAATGGCGCTGGCGCATAATGGAAATCTTACCAACTCATTGGAACTTCGCGATAAGCTGGAATTATCGGGAGCAATTTTCCATACAACCAGCGATACGGAAACCATCGCTTATGTGATTACAAGAGAAAGGCTTAGGACGCCAAGCATAGAGGAAGCAGTCAGCAATACCATGAATTTACTGGAAGGCGCTTATTCGCTGGTGTTGATTTCTTCTACAAAAATGATTGCTGCAAGAGATCCATATGGGTTCCGGCCGCTTTGCTATGGAAAAATGGCGGACGGGGCGTATGTAGCTGCATCCGAAAGCTGTGCATTGTCAGCGGTAGGAGCAGAATTTATCCGTGATGTGCTGCCGGGAGAAATTCTGGTGTTTACAAAAAACGGTGTGGAATCAAGGAGAGAACACTGTGAAAAACAAAGCCAAAGAACCTGTATTTTTGAATACATCTATTTTGCAAGGCCGGATTCTGTTATAGATGGAATATCTGTGCATGAATCCCGTATGAAGGCCGGAGAATTACTGGCAGAGAGTTATCCCAAATGCGCGGATATTGTGATTGGAGTTCCCGACAGCGGATTGGATGCCGCATTGGGGTATGCGAAAAAATCAGGAATTCCTTATGGGATTGGGCTGATAAAAAATAAATATATTGGAAGGACATTTATTTCTCCAGGACAAGATGAACGTTTGGACAAGGTCAGGATTAAGCTGAGCCCTGTCAAGAATGTAATCAATGGAAAAAGAGTTGTATTGATTGATGATTCCATTGTCAGAGGGACAACCAGCAAATGTATTGTAAAGCTTTTGCGCGATGCCGGAGCGAAAGAGATCCATATGAGAATTTCCGCGCCTCCATTTTTATATCCCTGTTATTATGGAACGGATATTGATTCGGAAGAAAACCTGATTGCATGCCATCATAGCGTGGACGAGATTGCAAGAATGATTGGAGCAGACTCTCTGGGATATTTGCCGATAGAGAAGCTGAATAAACTGATAGGCAGTGAGGATTATTGCGATGCCTGCTTTCAAGGGAAATATCCCACGAAAATTCCAGCAGATTTGCGTAAGGACCGTTTTGAAAGGAAATTGTCTGAACGGATTTGAAATAAAGAGGTTCATGTATGATAAAAAACAATCCGGAAACCGTTTCTACGGACTATACCACTTCAGACAAGCTGTATTTTGAACCTTTATGTGTGGAAGATGTTATGAATGTGATCGAGATGTAAAAACCGGATGGGACTATCGTATCTTTGGGCGGACAGACTGCGGTTAATCTGGCAAAACCATTAGAAGAACGAAGGGTAAATCTCATCGGCACAGATTGTGCGGCAATTAAAAAGTCTGAAAACAGAGATGCGTTTGAAAAATTACTGTAAGAACTTTCCATTCCCCAGCCAAAAGGACGGGCTGTGACAAATATTGAAGAAGGCATAAAAACGGCAGAGGAAATCGGCTGTCCTGTATTAGTACATCCAAGCTTTGTGCTTGGCGGAAGATCCATGCAGATTGTGGCAAAGGAAGAACATCTGCGTCATTATTTAAAAACAGCCGTAGAGATCAATAAAGATAAACCTGTACTGGTAGATCAGTACATCTGTGGTAAGGAAGTGGAAATTGATGCCATCTGCGATGGAAAGGAGGTATTTGTTCCTGGAATTATGGAGCCGGCAGAATGAACAGGTGTTTATTCCGGTGATTCCATCTGCGTATATCCCACGTTCAGCATATCCCAAAAGGTAAAAGAAACAATTCTGAACTATACGGAAAAATTGGGAATTTGCATCGGCATTGTTGGTCTGTTCAATATCCAGTTTATTGTGGATAAAGAGCAGAATGTATTTATCATTGAGGTGAATCCGCGTTCTTCGCGGACAGTACCATGTTTATCAAAAGCAACCGGATATCCGCTGGCTGATATTGCAACGAAAGTCATTCTTGGAAAGAACCTGAAAGCACAGGGGATTAATGAAATATATCCGAAAAAAAGCAGCGATGGTACGTAAAAGTACCGACATTCTCTTTTTCCAAATTAAATGGTATGGATACATACCTTTCACCGGAGATGAAATCAACGGGAGAGGCTATCGGATATGATAAGAAACTTCACAGGGCAATGTATAAAGCTATGATTGCTTCCGGCATTCGCGTACAGAATTACGGGACTGTAATCGTAACACTTGCAGATGAGGATAAAGAGGAAGCCCTTCCTTTAGTCAGCCGTTTCTATGATATGGGTTTTAATATAGAAGCAACCTCTCTCACGGGAGAATATTTGAGACAGCATGGAATCCGTACCCGCATACTGGGTAAACCGTCGGAAGGCAGCGCTGAAATCCTGAATGCAATACGTGCCGGATATGTCAGTTATGTCATCAATACCCGTGCAATTCTTTCCGGCATACATTATGAAGATGGTGCGGCAATCCGAAATGCGGCAACGCAGAACAACATTACAATGCTTACATCACTGGATACAGTAAGAGTACTTTTAGATGTACTGGAGGAAGTGACTATTGGTGTGTCCGCGATAGATGATGAATAAAGTTATTGTGCCAAATAATGAAAGCCATAGGGGCAGTAAGCTTGAAGCTGTTTAATGTCCATGTATTGTAAAGAAGTTAGTAAGCAAAAACAAGATGATAGCTTGCTCTACTCTTAACTTTTTTACAGGTGCATGGATAACCCTGAAAATAAGTCCATCGACACAATCTGTATATATGCCCTGCTGTATAAGCTGATTTTTCAGCTCCGCAAGGCAATGTACGGGATTATGTAACACCAGAAAAAAACTCTTTGAACAAAGAACTTCTGCCTTTTCGATTAGCAGACTTTTTAGCATTATTTTTAGTCCGATTAGCAGGAAAGGCATTTTGATTATCAAAAACCTGTCATGGAATACTTTGGTATATTTTATCTTCAATGTCGGGTACTGTGCATTGAAATACTTAACATCGGCTTTCGTTAGCTTCGTCTGTTTCTATGTATAAATAGTTACTGCAACATCAGACTTTTTCTTTGAAAGCAAATTCAATGTCCCAACATCCACATATCCGTCTATCAGAGTGATTTCTTTCTCTGCTTTTTGAATTAGATTTACTATCAGACTGAACGCATCGTAAATCTGTCCGTCAAAAAATACCTTTTGACTGGATTCCTCATGCTCGGATATGTACTCAAAAACTCTCTCAAAACGCTCATCTGTTTCCGCTTGGTAATTTATCTGGCGAACCTCCATTGCATTTAACCGCTCATACAGCAAAGAGGTATTTGCCATATACTTCCGCATCTCCACAAAAGTGTCCATAATCCTAATGCTTACTCGGATAGCAACATCACTACGCAAAACAGCAGAAAGCATTGCAATCCCTTGTTCTGTGAATACAAATGGCAATTTCCTACGTCCGCCATATCCATTATCATCCTCCAAACTTGAAATCACAAATTGTGATTTCAAGTTTTCATATTCCTCTTTCGTCAGTTGAAATCGGAATCTTTCTGGAAATCTTGAAATGTTACGCTTTACTGCCTGATTTAATACTCTCGTTTCTACTTGATACAGCATCGCTAAATCACTGTCTATCATAACCTGCTGGTTACGGATAACATATATCATGCTTTTTATATCGGACTCTGCTGATTCAATGCTTATTTCTTGGGTATCATTATTTGCCTTTGTCAGAGCTGTTTGTTCTGTATCAGCCATCTTTATCGCCCTTTCTATTTTGAAATGCCAGATTGGAACTTCAAAACTATGAGTAACTTGAAATCACAATTTGCGACTTCAAGTTCTGCTGCTTCATATATCCTTAAACTTGAAATTCTAAATCGGAATACCAAGTTTTATGTACGCTTATTGTTTACTTTTACAGTATATCACACGTTTTTCTATGGGAATAGCTATAATCTCATCTTTCCTGTATTTTTATGCGGTCAAAATACTAATGAATATCGCTACAATCGAAATGATAACGGTAAGTATCATAAGCCTCTGATTATTTTTCGTATAATTTATTTCAGACAATACTTTTAGATAGGAAAAATTATTTTCATAAATTTTCTTATACTTGGCTATATCGTTCTCATGATACTTTTTCAAGTCCTGCTTTTTTCCAAAACTATAAAAATCCCATGCTTCATTAAACGCTGTATAGATGTCTTTTTCTTTTCTGCTTTCTACCTCTGAAACACTTTGTAGTTTATTAAGCAGCTTTTTAAATTCCCTGTTATAAGCAATGCTTTTTCTCCCTGTCGAAAATTTTGAAAATTCTCTTTCAAAAAGTTTCAATTCTCTATATCCGAAGAAACAATAAAAAAACTCATTTCTATAGGTTGCAATATACTCACATATATTAAACTGTGGAAAACGGTTGTTTCCTGTAAGCATACAGTAATTGGGCTTGTCATAATCGGAACAAATAACATAGTTCGATTTTTTATTATAATAGGCTATTACAATTCCTTTGAGATATAGTCTATCAATATCTATCGGAGCTTTCCTTATCCTATATTCCATATTAATCAGCGGATTATTTTTCCCCTGTTCACTATATAAAAAGCTTGTAATATAATGTTGACAAATTAGAGGAAAACTTTCTTCTGTCATCTGTTCCGCCAATCCGTAGTCCATATCGTCTTTGCGTTTGCCTTCTTCTTTACTTATGCGATGCCATATTATATAATCTTTGGAAGTAAGATTCCTAATATTATCATATACAAAATGATTATAACTATCTTCGTCTAAAGGCTTTTTAAATGTAAAGCAATATTCAATCAGTGCAAAATAACTGTTAATCTGCGCCCAAATCGCCTTAATACTTTTTATATATTTATCCTCTAATAATTCAATCTCCGCAAAACATCCATACCCCGATTCAGAATATTGAAGATGAACATAGTCATATTTATGGAATATAGAAGGCTTTTTATAATGATTATGAACTTTAAACTTCTTTTTCGGTAAGGAATAAAGTTTCTTTAATACCTTTGTAACGCCATCATTGGACAATACATCACAAATGGATAAATGGGTTACTATAGAATCTTCATAATAATCCGCCTGTTCTTCTTCCTGAATGTTTTCCTCTTTGTCAGAATCATGTGTCGCTTTCTCATATTCTGCCTTTCGTTTTATTTTTTCTTCTTTATATTTATCAGAATTTACATAATTCCAGTAGTATTCAATCCATTTTCTAGCCCCTTTTTGCATTATGTTCCTCCATCGGATTCTAATTAATTTCAATCTTAGTGTAACATATATCAACAAATTTTTCCATAAATGCAAGGGACATAACTGCTTTCGCCAGTAAAAAAGGGTTAGAAAAAACTTACCAGAAAGATTGGTATTTGTAACCTCTTGTCTAAAGAAAAAGACTTATCACTTCAATTTAATTCGCTGAAAAACCAATCAATAAAAGGCAACCTATAAAAAGATTGCCTTTCTAAGCCTTATAAATTTTTTGCAAGTGATTTCAGCAACGCCGCCATCTCTGGATTGGCAAGCAGCTTTAGAAGCATTTCTTGGTCTGTCTGCGATGCCGTTTCAGCCTTTGTTTCTTCCTGTGTTTTTTCCGCAGCGGAAGCAGCTTTGCTTTGATAAAACTGTTCTTCAAACCTCTGTGCATTTATCCGTCTGTCATCGTCTATGATATGCGAGTACACATCTGCTACCATCTTGACCTGTGCGTGTCCAGAATCACCCTGCACGGATTTCATGTCGCCGCCATTGAGCTTCAGCTTATAAGTGATGCCTGAATGGCGGAAGCTGTGAAAAACGACTGGCGGCAAATCATTATCCTTAATGAGTTTTGCCAATGCCCGATTGATAACCTGCCCCTCAATGGGTCTGCCGCATGAAGAAGCAAATACAAGGTTGAAGTCCATATATTCCTCCCCGAACAGCTCTTTGAGGTTTTCTATGTCCTTATGCTTTTGCACAAGCATTTCCGCAACCGTCTTAGGCAGGAAAATCTTTCGGATGCTGGTCTTTGTCTTTGGCTCTTTCAGTACCAGAGCGGTATGGGTGCTTGCCACCGCAGGCGGGAACTTGAACATTACGCCCTTTTCGCCTAACTGTTCCAAAGCATTGCTGTTGACACGTTGCAGCTCCTTATTCACAAAGATATAAGCACAATCATTCTTAATGCTCCGTTCGGAAATATCAATGCAGTCCCAAGTCAGACCGAGCATCTCGCCCATACGCAGGGAACAGGAAAAAGCAAGGTTTAACGCCAGTGACAGGTTATAGTCATCGCAGACCTCCAATGCCTTAAATAAGGTTTCGACTGTCCAGATGTCACGCTCCTTGTGTTCTTCTTTTGGGAGAGTGGCGTTTTGTACGGGATTCCTTGACATCAGCTCCCACTTTACGCCTTGATTGAAAGCGTTGCGGAGCAGCTTGTGGATTTCCCTTACCGTGTGGGCTGTGAGGTATTCATGGGTCGGCTTGTGGTTGTTTACGACCTTTGCCTTAACCATCAATAAGCTCTGGTAATATTTATCCATCGTCCTCGGCGTAACATCTTCCAATTTCATGTCCCCGATAAGCGGGTTGATATAGTTGAAAATCAAGCTCCGCCGTGCTTCATAGGTTGACATTGCCCAAGTGTTCACGCCATAAATGGACATATATTCTTCAAGCAGGTCGCTGACCGTGCTTGCGTTCGGGATGATGAATGTCCCCGTTTCCTGCTCAAATTCCACCTGCACCTTACGCTTTTTTGCTTCGGCGTTGGTGGCAAAGATTTCCCACTTCTGCCTTTTTACACCGTTTTCATCCGTATAGGTGTAGACTACGGAGTAACGGTTCTTTCTCTTTACGATTGATGCCATGCTTATTCACCCCCTTACATTGTGCTGTCGAGCCAAGCGTCAAAGCTGCTCTTTATAGTTCGGATGCCGCTGCCCATGCGGACGCTCTGGAATAAATCTTTTTTTATCAGCGCATAAGCGGTAGGGCGGCTTATGCCAAGTATCTGCTGGATTTCCGCAACAGAATAGCTTTTTTTATTCTGGGCAGGCTTTGAATCCCCGCCCATCTCTGCAATATGTTCTCTCATCCGTCTATAACCTCCTTATGTACGTCAGCTTTGTTATAATAAGTCTGGGACTGATACCATTCCTCGAAGCTGTCTTTATAAATCCTTGTCACCTGCCCCACCCGTGCAGTACAAAATACCTTTTTCTTTAACAGCTCATAAACGCTGCTGTCAGAAATTCCGAGCATCTCTGCCACTTCCCGAACAGAAAATGTGATGCCTGTCCAGTTCTTCCCTGGGGGAGTGCCGTCAACCTTTCTGTAATGAAGCTGGTTGTCATACCATTTTTCAAAACTGTCCACCATTACCCGCATTTTCCCTGCAATAATGACCGTTTCAAAATAGCCTTTCTTTACAAGCCAGTAGGAATCTGTTTTCCCAATCCCAAGCAACAGCCGCATTTCCGTAACGGACATACTTTTCTTATTCATCAGCCTGCAAAATAATGGAATCTGCGGGAAACCCTGCAATCCCATTCAAACAGAAATGTGTCGGCAGTTTTCCTTTTTTCGGTCGGCTCGTAATGGCGGCAATGATGACTGTTTGGCTGAATCGGTTGCCTGTGTTGTTGGATATGATAAGTACGGGTCTTGTGCCGCCCTGCTCTGAACCGATAACGGGGTTAAGCTCTGCGTAGTAGATATCTCCACGCCTAATTGTTCTTTCCATATTCTTTATAACCTCCATCTGGATTTAGGCAGACATATCCTGCCTATGTAACAGCCAGATACAAGGAAGCATTTAAGGTCTGGAGAGCATAAAACAAGCTGTCCTCGACACCCCGAAAATGCCATTGCGGTAAACGCAAGGGAAGTCGCCAAACGGTCAGCAGCGAACTGACGCCACGGGAGTTCCACCCCAACTGTCGGTCTGACAGAGCCGCCCAATGCTGTAAAGCGTTCAAGACGGGAGTACCATTATTCTCTTTGTGTATCATGGCGGAATCGGGAGCTGCCCGATATTTCCAGTTGGTATTTACCGCTCGCTGCCTTTCGGCAGGTCATGGCGTACCGCTGCACACGCTTATGCTTTCACAATCACAAAGAGGAAGTGTTTGGCGAATGAGTATTCAGTTTTCAAAGAGCCGTCCCGTTTTCGTCAAAAAAGAAAAATGAGGCAAAGGCTTTTTTTGCCTTACACCCCATAGTCCTTGAAAAACCTTATTTTTCCCCTCTACTCAAAAAAATTTTTTAATTTTTCTTTGCCTGTCCACCTTAATCAAAACTTGATATAGCTTCTGGTTCTCAATGCTGTCGAGAAAATCTTCTACTGTTCTCACTTCGGGCTGTGCCGCATCCTCGGCAAATTCTTCAAGATATGTACCTGAATCTTTTAGCCTGCGGTAATACCTCTTGTCAGAATTAAAGACTGCCCAATCGTAGATATGGAGCTTTTCAATCGTGTCCTCGTCAACACCCAAGCCCCGCAGTTCCTTTTCTTCGGCTTCTTTCCAGAGCCGCCATTTCTTTTCTTCTCTGCCATAATTGAATGACATTTCCTTTACCTCCAATCTGAATTTTTTGAATCATCCAGATTGGCAGGCGGTGAACGGCAGTGGATACCAGAAACAGCCTTACAACGTATTCCAACAAAAAACGACAAAAGAAAAACCGTAAAGGCTGTTGCCACATAAGGAGATAATTTGAAAACATTATTGGATTACAGCTTATGGGCGATAGCAAAGGCAAAAGCCAGCGTAAAAAGCAGAAACGCTTCTTGCACTGGCTTTCTTTAATGTCAACAATAAAATCGCACATTCGCAAAGGGAGAAATCCTTTGCCATACTTTAGGAGAAAGAGAACGGGAAATATGCGATGTCAAAAATATTACATAGTGATTGACGAAAAAGAACGGAGAATTATTTCCAACGCTCTCAAAATCAGAATGACAGAGGGTTAAACTTATGGAAAAAACAATATTTGAACGGATGGGCGGCACTTATTCAAAAGTTGGCGATTATAATCTGCCAAATCTTATACCGCCACAAGAAGCCAAGCTAATCGGCTTATGGGGACAGCGGCACGCAAAGTATTTGGAACAATGCCATAAGGTTTTGTATATGAACCTACTAACAAGTGGAAAGCTGAACGACTACCTTGCTGATATTGACAAGCGGGCTGATAAAATGTTTTCTCGGCTGGTAACGGAATATTCCGACAGGCAGGGTGTGACAGAACAATTGAAAACCGAAAATCAATTCTTATGGTTTCAAAAGATGAATAACATTCTGGCATGTGTAAGAGAAATTGTTGAAAATGAGATAATTTATTCATAGGTGAATGATAGCGTTTCCGCAATAAGCGACAATGCCATTCAAACTTAAGCAACGACAGTTTGTGAATTGAAAAATCTCATGTTTTTGTGTATAATAGGAAAAAAGTCAAACTGAGAAGTCGAGATTTGAAAGGAGTAACAGACATGAAATTTCCTTTTTATGATTCACCTGATACTGCTACGATTATCTGTTGCCATATATTGGAGCGTCAGGCACCTATTCTATATGTATCGCATGATGAAGATGACGGAATGTGGCAATTTCTATGCGGAGAAACACATGAAACAGATGAAGCAAAGTTAGTATCTTTAAAATGGGTTTTTGATTTAGATAACTCTGTCAGTACCTTAAAGGATATGCCTTGCGGTTACTATGCAGAGAGAAAAAACCAAGATGACGATTGGATTATCAGAAAGCGATAACTTCCAGTTTATCGGAAAGCTAAATAGAACGAAAAATCGGTATTTGGAGGTTGACTATGGTAGCTATTATAGGAGCAGGTGTCTTTTCAATAGTGATTGTATTATCATTTCTTATAGTTTGTGGTTTCCCATTAGGAGAGTTGACAATGGGAGGACTTATACCATTTTGGTTTTCAGAGAACGCAACAAAGATAATCTGTATCATCATGGCAGTATATCTCTCATTCAATACAATTATGAATTTTATATCCAAAAGCAAAAAAGAAAAGTATATCATGACACCGCTTTCTGCAATTTCAGCAGTATGTTTTTGGATAATCACACTGTAAAAATTATAAAAACCCTCATTTGTAAAGGAGATTACCATGTCAGTCAATATAGCAGAAACATTTGAACTACTGTTTAATAAAAATAATAATGTTGCATACAAGGCGTTACAGGAATTGCAAAAACAAAGCGAAGAAACTGATTGTGTCTATCCCTATATGGATAGATTAAGCGATATGCTTGACAGCGATAATTCGTATATTCGCACAAGGGGACTTACATTACTTGCTTATAATGCGAAATGGGATAAAGATTATAAGATTGATGAGGTTATTGATAAATATTTGAAACATATAACAGATGCCAAACCTATTACAGCAAGGCAATGTATCAAATTGTTACCCATTATTGCAAAACATAAGCCTGAATTGAAGAATGATGTTCTTTCCGCACTTCATAAAGCAGATATTTCTATTTATGAGGATAGTATGCAGTCATTAGTTTATAAGGATATTCAAAAAACACTAAAGGTTATACAGAAATCATAAAAATCACACATTTCTATTTTGCCGAAAAAAGGAACACTAAGCATATTAGGAAAGACTTAAATCGAAATAAGTTGATTAACAAAGCGAGAAATCGGAATTTTCCGACACAACAATAAGTCAAAAAGGATATGGATATGAAAAATACGAAACCGAAATCTAAGAAGAGAAAGATTCTCTTTATTATATTATCTATTGCGGTCACACTAATAATTGCTGGCGATTGGATATTGACTGTAATGGTATATAACGATAATTTTAACCAGCGATTTGAGAGCTATGAGCCGCTTATGCTCTACGTTGATGACTTTGACGGATTGCACCGCACGAAATATGAGTTTAGTTCCAACGGGGGGCAGAAACTGGCGGGATATATGTATAGTTCGGGAGAAAACCAGCGTGGTATTGTTGTAATGGCACATGGCTTTAGTAGAAATTCCGTTCCATATTTCTAGCCCTACTCCTCTTGATACAAAATGAAACGCCCCCCATGTCATAGCTAAAATAATACCACCAAAAGGAATGAGGCTTTCTTTTTTCAACAAGGTTTCAATCGCTTTTTGCCCATATATTATGATTAGAACAACGAGTACCACTTCAAATATATAATACAAATATTGCGCACAAAATTGAAATATGTTTTTACCCTGTGCTTCTCCAATAATCTTTAATGTATGCCAATCAATAAAAGTCATAATTTTGCAGCCAATGAAGCAAGCAAGCGTTACTATCCAATTTTTCAAGGAAATCTTGTCCCCTTTGTTCCCTCTTTCTGGAAAATGATAATATTTCCTTGAAAAAAGCAGGAGAACACCAATGAAAAATGCCCACATGAAAACCATTATAATACAATGGATACTTCTTTGGTGCGTTGTATAATTTTGTATATCTACATGTAGAAATATCACTTCAATTCCGAATATTGACAGGAATTCAAGCATAAATGCTCCAAATGAGAGCAGGCTCATCCATAAATATTTTGTCCATTTTACTTCTCTAACCATTATTCTCACCTTATGAAATTTCGTT
>Ga0224737_10091_pt1 | contig 12921 bp, 15 predicted proteins | sample LIM_B_Water_Pos_FD_161632 | JGI IMG/M metagenome (GOLD analysis project Ga0224737, IMG submission 161632) | Enriched cells from gastrointestinal tract of the lab mouse from Pacific Northwest National Laboratory (PNNL), Richland, Washington... | ecosystem: Host-associated > Mammals > Digestive... | reverse complement strand
TTTAAGGGAAAACAAATCTGACTTCTATACCGAAGATACCGGTAGGGCTTTTGTTGAGTTTTGCAAAACGCACGATGTGTCATCAGAAACAAAAAATAATGCTGCTCTATTCACCCAACGCCTGAATGCTATTTTAAGGGGAGAAAAACTCCCCATCTGCCTTATGCCGGAAGAAAATTACGTTCTTCCTGATGGTTTAAAGATCCTTTTGGATTATTACCATGCTGACTGTATGGTCAGAGGATTAAAGGAGATTACTGCCAGAATAAACATCCAGCAGAACAGGCGTTTTCTTTATCATCTTTCCTGCAATGGATGTACAGAAGCAGGCCAGATCAATTCAAAAGTGGTTGGAACAGCAATACTTGCTATGGGAAGCGGCTGTTACATTCCGAGGATAAAGACTTTTTTAAGATTCCTTTTTGAGCATGGACATACGGATAAAGATTTCTCTTACATAGTACCTGGCTACAGGATTCCACAGCCAGTTCCTTCTGTCTATTCTGAAGACGAACTGTCAAAAATAGAAGAAGCCGTCCTTTCAGGAAATCCTCTTGGCAGACGGGACTATGCAATCGTGTTGCTTGCCTCCCGTCTGGGTCTCCGCAGTGGCGATATTGCAACGCTCACTTTTGATTCGATTGATTATGACGCAAACCTTATCTGTATTATCCAACAAAAAACAGGTACGGGACTGGAACTTCCACTGCTTCCTGAAATCAGGGAGGCGATTGCTGCATATGCCAGTGAGGAACGCCCCATTTCCGACAGCCCCTCTATATTCCTTACGCCGCGCGCACCATACCGGCATATTTCAGCCAAAGCGATAGGGAAACGGATTGCAAAGGCATTAGAGAGAACAGACATTGATATCGGAGGCCGTAAACATGGCGCACATTCTTTACGTGCCTCTCTTGCCAGTTCCATGGTAAATGAGGGCATTCCCTATGAAGCAGTCCGCAAGACCCTCGGGCATTCAGATTTGAACTCCACTAAATGCTATGCCCGTCTTGACTTAGAACAGCTGCGCCCTTATACGCTTTCCCCACCAGAGGCATCGGGGTTTTTCCTCGAATTCCTTATGGGAAGGAGGTGTGTTGAATGATGAAATTCAAGAGTGCTTTCAATCAGGAAATAAATGATTACCTTGCGCTTAGGGAACATACCGTATCCCATGGTACATACAAATGTGATTGCGTTACACTGCATTCTTTTGATGACTATCTCGCTGCAAATGGCATTTGCAACAAAGAAATCTCCAGTAAAGATGTTTACGGATGGATGCAGTTGCTGCACCCGGCTTATGCCAGAAGCACAGTCGTTGGAAAAGTCAGTAACTTAAGGAAGTTCCTTGAATATTTGCGCCATGTTGGATTTTCGGTATTTTTGCCAGACTGTCCGAAACTGCGTGATACATATATGCCATATATTTTCTCAGATGATGAACTGGATAAGATTTTCCGGGCTGCTGATTCAATCCAGATGACAAAAAACAGCATCCCCCATATACAGCTTGAAATCCCCATGCTTCTCAGGCTCCTGTATTGCTGTGGCCTCCGGGTAAATGAAGCGCTGACAATCCGCATAAAAGACATCCATTTTGAAAATGATGCTATTTTGATCCGCAATGCAAAAAACAAGAAGCAGCGGATTGTCCCCATAGGCGGGGAATTAACAGATATGTTGAAAAAATACTGTCTCTCAATAGACCTGTCAGGCAGTCCTGAAAACTTTCTGTTTCCAGGCCGTGTCCCGGAAAAACATATGTCAGAAAACACTGCTATGCGCCGGTTCAAGGCAATCCTGAAAGAAACTGACATTTATATAGAGCCTGTGCCGCATACCCGTGGACAGTGCCTTCATTGTTTCCGCCATCTGTTTGCCATCAGGTCGTTTGCGCAGGCAGAGCGCAACGGCCGGCTTACGGACGATTCTGTGCCATACCTGTCCTTATATCTGGGGCATGACGACATGAACGGCACAGAAAAATATCTGAAATTCAGCAGCGATATGTTCCCTGAATACAACGACCTGTTTGAGTCTTATGCCGGGGATGTTTTTTCGGAGGTGTCGTATGAGGAATAAAACAGAAACATTCATGGAAATATTACAGAGCTTTTTTGATATTTATATGCCCTATTCAGCCGGACTGTCTGACAATACAATCCATTCTTATAAATATGCATTCCGTCTGCTGTTGGAATACATGTTTGTCAAGCGTGGGATTCCAGCAGACAAAGTTACTTTTAAACTTTTGGATTACAATACGGTCAACAGTTTCCTTATCTGGCTGGAAGAAGAAAGGGGATGCACAGCTTCCACCCGCAATCAACGGCTGGCGGCTTTATCATCATTTGCGGCGTATGCACAAAACCAGGATCTTGAGGCTGCGTCCGTATTCATGCATAATTTAAAGAAGATACCAGTAAAAAAGCAAAAATCAGGCCCACGCACGGTATTTTCCTTAAATGAAGTCACTGTCCTGCTACAGATTCCAGACGAAAGGAAATATACTGGCAGACGGGACAAAGTCCTCCTAAACTTCATGTATGCCAGTGGTGCCAGGGCACAGGAGATCTGCGATTTAAGGGTTCGTGACATGCAGAAACAGAAAGATCAGGTTCGGATTACCCTCATCGGAAAAGGGAATAAATCCCGGCGAATTATAATAGCAAAGCAATGTGGAGAGATACTTTGCCAGTATTTGTCATACCGGAAAATTGAAAACAGGCCTAACAGCCATGTTTTCTCAAGTCAAACTCATGAGCAAATGACAATTTCCTGCATTGAAGGGATTTTCAAAAAATACGTCCAGGCAGCAAAACAGCAGAATCCGGACATGTTCCTTGAAGCGCATTATTCGCCGCATACTATGAGGCATACTACCGCTACCCACATGCTAGAAGCTGGCATTCCAATCATCGCAATAAAGAATTTTCTGGGGCATACGTCGGTTGCAACTACTCAACGATATGCGGAGCTTTCACAAGGAACGGTGAACAAGCATATCAAAGAATGGAATGAAAAGTGGTTCCCGAAACAGAATGTTGTCACCCAAAAGTCTGATAATGAAAATATTATGCCTGATTTCTTGAATTAGTACTGTATGAACATACATATATTATCCGAGAAGTTTTTTGAAAACCGCCTATAAACTGCACTTCTTACGATGTTTCTTTGATAATGAAACTTCTCGGATAATGCCCTTGCGAGAAAAGAAAACCATTTATAAGGAAAGTAAAAAATTGGTTTATTGGGTAAATAATAGATATGTTATGCTAAAAATAGTAGGAAGGGTGCTGAAAAGAGGTTATACTACGATTGTATAGTTGGACACTTCAAAGCGGTAGTAATTGCTCTCGTAGTTGTCCAGCGTGTAAAGCTGTAAGAGTTCCTCTTCGTTCATTTCTGAAAAATTCACTTCAAGGGCAGCGTGTTTGGAAAGTTTTCGGTAATAATTTCTTGCTTTGCCTTTGAGGATTTTTTTGCAAGTGGGTCATACCGATGTTGGATAGTTTTCATTTCAGAAGAAGATAGCTTCATAGAGTTCACATACTTGATTCGTGGTGTAAAAGAAATAAGGCTTGTCTTTCCGTCCCCTTTCACACCCTATCCGTTTGGAAAAGGCTCTTTTGTTACGCTTTCCAAGCAGCTTTTTAAGAAAACCAGAGGGCGTAAAAAAGTCCGCCCGCAAAAAATGCGAACAAGAAAAAAGGCATTGAAAAATTTATCAATATGATTAGACAGTTCATACTTATGGACGTAATCCCCCCCAGACTGTCCGAAAACTGTTTCTGACCTTCTGTCATTCTCCATTTTTGTGTCCTGTACTGCTTCTATATTCATGTTTATACCCACTTTATCTTTTAAAACATCTGGACTATGATGTGTTTCCTCCACTTTCAAAATTGACTTTTGAGTTTTCGGACGGTTTGCCCCCGGCGGTGGACGGGCTTTTTTTGATGTGTCAATGACCGTCGGATTTTGTCGATACGGTATGTGTTTCATGGCGGCTACCTCCTTTTAGCCGCCGCTTTTGACAATGATACCGCGTCATTCCTTGAGAAGATAAAAAGAAACGGCGGCTTTGATTATTTCAAAACCGCCGTGTATGATTTCTTTAAGAAAAAAGAGTATGGGAAATGATCTGCCCAACAGCGTTTTTTTTCTTTTCTGCCGCTGGGCAGATTGCGAATGTTTCAGAAATTAAAGGTTTTCTATATTGATTATTTTTTGCGCCCAATCCCTATAAAACGCTTCCTCATGTGATACAAGCAATACTGTACCGGGAAATTCGGATAGTGCTGTTTTAAGGGCTTCTTTCGCTTGTATATCCAAATGATTTGTTGGCTCGTCCATGATTAAAAAATTGCAAGATGTTAAAGTCAGCAAACACATTTTTACTTTGGCTTGTTCTCCACCGCTTAGCGTTCCTATTGGCTGTGTCGCGTGTTTACTTGAAATTCCGCACTGTGCTAATTGTTTACGAATTTCCTTTGCTACCAAATGAGGATAGCTGTCTGAAACAATTTGAATAGGAGTTCTTTCTAAATCAGACCACATTAAATCCTGTTCAAAATAACCTATTGTAACTTGATTTGAGAATTTATGCTCCCCTTGTATAGCAGGAATATAACCTATCAATGTTTTCAGTAATGTTGATTTTCCAATTCCGTTAAATCCAGTGATAACAACTTTTTGACCGCCTTTAACAGAAAAAGTAATGTCAGATAAAAGCGGATAGTAATAACCAATAGATAACTGTTTGACGATTAGGTGTTCCGTATTTGTTAATGGAACCGTTTGGAAATGAAAATAAGGTTTGTTCTCTTTTTGTTCCAATGCTTCCATTTTATCCATTCGATCTAATTGCTTCTGTCGTCCTCTTGCCATTCTTGATTTTCGTCCAGCAATATTTTTTCTAATAAATTCTTCTGTCTTTTTAATCTCTTTTTGTTGAGCCGCATATTGCCGTACATAATCCTCTCGTAAGAGTGTTTTCTTTTTTACATATTCGGTATATGTACCGAAATATTTTGTGATTGTATGGTTGTCTATGTCGCAAATTCGATTTGCAATCCTATCCAAAAATTCATAATCATGTGATACAACCATAAAGGCATTTCCCAAAGTGGCTAAATAATCTGCTAACCAAGTAATGTGTTCCTTGTCTAAAAAATTAGTTGGTTCATCTAACAAAAGAATATCCGGCTTTTCAAGAAGCAATTTAGCTAAAATAATTTTTGCCCTTTGTCCCCCACTCATTTGTGCTATGGAGCGTTCAAGCCCAATAGAAACCAGTCCCAAGCCATTTGCAACTCGTTCAATCATAGTGTCAATATTGTAAAAATCGTATTGCTCTAACTTTTCTTGATAACGTGCTGCAAGATTTAAGGCATTTATATCTCCTGTACCTGCCTTTTGATAAAGCAGCGTCATCTCTTTTTCAATTTGATAGAGGTTTGAAAAAGCGGATTTCAAAAAATCATGCATTGTAATATTATGGTCGATCTCTGCATATTGATCTAAATAGCCTATGGTGATATTAGGCTGCCATTTAATTTGACCTTCGTCGGGCAAAATCTGTTTCGTGCAAAGTTTTATGAGGGTAGATTTTCCTGTTCCATTTTGCCCTACAACTCCTATGTGTTCTCCTTTATTTAATGCAAATTCCGCATTTTTATAGAGAAGATTCTCCCCAAATGAATGTGTTAATCTTCTGATTTCTAATAAACTCATATTTACATATCCTTTCTTATGTGTACTAATGAAAGTTAAAAAGAAAAAGCAGAAAGCCCGGTACACGCAAACGTACCTACCTTCTGCCTTTCCTGATGAACAAAAAGCAAAAGGCTATGGACAAAACATTGTCCATAGCCTTTTGCTCACATCATTATCTCATGCGGAATATAAGAAATAGCACCCATTGAAAATGAGCGTAATTATTCCTTATTTCCGATGAAAACTAAATGCGCATTTATACGCTATACTCTACACAATGTTTCATCGGCATAAATTGTGTAGAGTTCAGTTTCTTTTTGGGCTGGTTAGTTAAGTAAAAATTCATAACAATCTCCTTTTGAGCCTGTGCGCTCTGTCTGAAATAATACTACACAAAATAACGTTTGTCAACTTTTGAAAATTTTCCGGCATACTAAACTCGCAGAAATATGATCTATTTAAACTATTTATGGATATTGTGTAGACATTTCCAAAATGGAAGTCGGAGGTTGTCGGGTGCGGATGCGTATGACCAGACAGGAAACAGGCAGTATCTGTCAGGGAATAATTGAGCTGTTGTTTTTCTATATTGACTTCCTAACAATATTAGGATACAATATTCCTAATATTGTTAGGAAGGGAGAAAACTATGCCAAGACAAGGACTTACGAAAGAGGCAGTGGTTAAAACAGCAGCATTATTAGTAGAAGAATATGGGTATGAAAATTTAACGCTGCATAAACTGGCAGCGAAGCTAGATATAAAACCAGCTTCACTGTATACGCATATTAAGGGAATTGAAGAGTTATATAGCTCTCTTAGCCATTTAGCATTAAGCCGGTTAAGAGACGAGATGTTGGATGCCGTAGCACAAAAGAAGCAGGGAGAAGCACTTCGGGCGATTGCTTTCTCGTATTATAGCTATGCGAAAAAAAATCCTGAGATGTATCGTATTATTTTGAAAGTTCCTCATAGCAATTTAGAAAATCTGGTTGGGGCAGGACGGGAAGTGAAATCAATTTTATTTGAGACATTATCTCAATATATGAAAGAGAAAACAAAAATAATTTATTATTCCCGATATTACCACAGCATTTTGCATGGCTTTGTTTCATTAGAGATGGCAGGATTTTTTGATGATGGATTTTCAGTAGAGAAAAGTCTGTCTGATATAGTTGATGATTTTATCAGACAACTTGAAAATAAGCAGTTTGTTTGATGGAGGTATGAAATAGATATGGATGTTTTGAACTTTGAATGTAGCAATATGAAAAATGGAGAGACATTCCCGGTAGAAAATACAGGGCGGGGGCAGAATCGCTCTCCTGAATTTATCATAAAAAATCTGTCTCCACGTGCAAAAACGCTGGCCATTATCCTTGAAGATATTAAGCACCCAATCTTTAAGAATTTTACACATTGGCTTATCTTTAATATACCAGCCAGAGAAAAGATAGACGGAGCGATTCCGGGTGGCAAAATTGTTTCAGGTCTGGGAAATGCCAGACAAGGAATTGGATATGGACTGTATCGGTATGCCGGCCCCAAACCATCTAGGGGCAGACAGCATTTATACCGTTTTACAATGTACGCTCTTGATAGAGAGATAGATTTAACTGGTATTCCTACAAAGAGCCGTTTTATGAAAATAGCGGGGAAATATATGATTCAGCAGGGCAGTATCATTGGTAAATATGAGTAATGAGTTGAATTTTATTGACATGAAGCGCACTTCATAGTTTATACTTTACTGAAATACTGATATTCAATAGAATTTGCTGATAGAGAAGGAAGGTGTGATTGATATGTATTCGGCAAAAGAGGCTGCAGAAATAACAGGTCTTTCCACTGCAACATTAAGATATTACGAAAGAGAGAAACTCATACCACAGATAACTAGAACGGATCAAAAGTACAGACAGTATACGGATACAGATATTGAATGGATAAAAATGATACAGTGCATGCGTATGGCAAATATACCTATCAGATCAATAAAGCAATATGTGGAATTGCTAATACAAGTAGGAAACAACATTTAATGAATTAGTTCATTTTTTAAGGAGGAAAAATAGTATTAATTTAATGGATGCTTTTTCTATGGAGAGTATTCTAGAATATGATGGTCTTGTCATAGATTTAAGGTATCGGACAGTTAAGGTGAAAGGAAAAAGCATAGAACTAACAAATTATGAATATGAAATACTTTATTTATTGGCAAAAAGCCCTGGACAGGTATTTTCGAAAGAACAAATCTATACACAAGTATGGGATTCCTCTTATCATGGAGCAGAAGATAATGTGATGAGCTTAATACGTAGATTGCGAAAAAAATAGAGCCAAATCCAGCAAATCCCATATATATTTTGACAGTTTGGGGAATAGGTTATAAATTTAATTGTGAGATGAAAAAGCGGCATTTGTTATGATTAATAACAGGGCCGTTTTTTTATCTATAATCTCAAAAAGTAATATATATTTTGATCCTTCAACATCAAAATATCAGCAGCTATTTTTCAGGTTATTAAGTTGATATATGAGAAAAAATGAGAAGAAGTATTATAAAATGGCTACAATAAGTTCAAAGGTATTTAAAAGGTGAAAGGAGATTATTATGCGAAACGAAGTATGGAGTGAGATTGGAACATTTTTGAATGGACTGCGGTGTGGGAATGTGAAACGTGAAAGTTATATTCAGCTTTCGGAAGTAGCAGAAGCAGAAGAACAGAAAAAAGAGGCGCAGAAGATTTTTCTTAAGGCAATGGATTCAATGGAAACAAGTAAAAGGAAAAGTATAGAGGATTATATGGAAAAATTAAAGCATCTCGCATTTGTGGAAGAAGAGCAGGCATATTGCCAAGGGTATGTTGATTGCATTCAGTTGCTTGCAGGATTGGGTGTATTAATTGATTCTCCAGATATAAAGAAATTGCTTGAAAAGATAAAAAATTAGTATTGATAGAAAAATGGCTCATTTCTTATGTGAAGTGAGCCATTCTTTTTCTGTATTATTATGTGCCACAAAACTGTCAATGAGGTAATAGTTGTTTTTGACCAATGGAATCTCGCTATATCAGGTTCTGCGACATAATAACAGAAAAGTAGGATTGCCAGAAAATATCAGACTTTTATCAAATTTGTCTTTCAAGCATATCGTAATAGTCCAAAATTATGTCTTGATTAAATCATCAGCTTTTTGGTCTATTTTCACTGCCATAGCATGAATATTTTCAGGCACAGAAAAATTGCTTGTTATATTGGATAACATTTCGCTGTTTCCTTTAACGTTAAGTACAGCATCTAATCTTTTGATGCTATCATTATCTGTGGGAATAAGGACAAAGCCATTTTCAGAAGTAATGGAAAGAGATTTAATCCTTTCGCTCATATAATTGATTTCTTTTTCTAGAATAATACAAGCCAATAAAGATAAGGCCATAACAGACAAGCAGACTTAAAACCGCCATATATTGCCGCAGAACTTCTGGAAATGACATTTGGCTCTGAAGTAGATATGCAGGAATGGTGAATATGGATGCAAAAGTAAAATGATATTTAGACTGTTAAAAATTCCCCATATCAGTTATAATAAGAAAGCGCACGACTGCGTACAATGTTATCAGCCGATATTTGACGGCATAATATTGTAAGGCGTAATATGTAACTGATATGAAACAAAATAAGAAAATAAACGGGGAATAATATGGGACGAAGCATATATAATGAATTATCAGGGATTGTATCAGACGAGCAGATCAAGTTGGAAGAACCTATGAAGAACCACACGACCTTTCGGATCGGCGGCCCGGCGAAGGTATTCGTAACGCCGAGGACGTCCGAGGAGGTGCGGGCGATTGTCGCTGTGTGCCGGGAAGGGAAGATTCCCTATTACATTGTGGGGAATGGGAGCAATCTTCTGGTATCAGATCAGGGATACGAAGGCGTGATCATACAGATCTACCGGGAGATGAATGAGATTCGGGTTGAGGGAGATACGGTCACGGCTCAGGCGGGAGCGCTGCTGTCAGCCATTGCAAACCGTGCATTGGAAGAAGGACTTGCAGGGTTTGAATTCGCTTCTGGTATTCCGGGGACTCTGGGCGGCGCATGTATTATGAACGCGGGTGCATACGGCGGTGAGATGAAGGATGTGATCAGAGAGGTTACATTGCTGACGCCGGAAGGAGAGGTGCGCGCGGTTCCTGCGGACCAGATGGAATTCGGTTACCGAACCAGCATTGCGGCCAGAACAGGGGCAATTGTGCTGGGAGCCGGAATACAGCTGCAGAGAGGCGATAAGGATGAGATCAGGGCGCGGATGGAGGAGCTGAGAGAGAAAAGGGTCAGTAAACAGCCTTTGGAGTATCCAAGCGCCGGAAGTACGTTTAAGAGGCCGGAAGGGTACTTTGCGGGCAAATTGATCCAGGATGCCGGACTTAGAGGATTCGCGGTCGGCGGGGCGCAGGTGTCCGAGAAGCACTGTGGTTTCGTAGTCAATAAGGGCGGAGCGACGGCGGCCGATGTGGCGGAGCTGATGCGCCGGGTATCAGATAAGGTGGAGGAACAGTTCGGGGTAAGGCTGGAACCTGAAGTGAAGAGACTTGGAGAATTCTGAGATAAAACGAGTAATTGAGAGACAGGGAGAATTCTGAGATGAGATGTGTGATTGTAACCGGAATGTCGGGCGCGGGGAAGAGTACGGCGCTTAAGATGCTGGAGGATGTGGGGTATTTTTGTGTGGACAATCTGCCGGTTCAGTTAATTCCGAAGATGGCGGATCTGCTGCGTGTACCAGGGAGTGAACTGAATAAGGCCGCTCTGGGCGTGGATATCCGAAGCGGACAGAGCTTGGATGAACTGGCGGAGGTATTGGGGGAATTGGACGGGGCCGGAATGAAGTATGAGATCCTTTTTCTGGAATCGTCAGACAACGTACTGATCAAGCGTTACAAGGAGACCAGGCGTTTTCATCCGCTGGCGGGCAATGACAGCCGTGTGGACGAGGGGATTCAGAAGGAACGGGAAAGAATTTTGTTTCTTAAGAAAAAGGCGGATTATCTGATCGACACGAGCCATATGCTTACCCGGGAGTTAAAGAGAGAGCTGAATAAGATATTTGTACAGAATAAGGAGTATAAGAACCTGTACATATCTGTGCTCTCATTTGGATTCAAATACGGGATCCCGCCGGATGCGGATCTGGTGTTTGACGTAAGGTTTCTTCCGAACCCCTATTATATAGAAGAATTACGTCCGCACAGCGGCAATGACAGGCAGGTCAGAGATTATGTCATGGACAATAAGAAGGCGGAAATATTCCTGGAGAAGATGACAGATCTGGTTGAATTTCTGATACCTAACTATGTTCAGGAGGGCAAGACCCAGCTGGTGATCGGGATCGGATGTACCGGAGGGAAGCACCGCTCAGTTACTTTGGCTAACGAGCTGTTTGAAATTTTGAGTAAGAATGAGAATTATGGAATCCGCATCGAACACAGGGATATTGGGAAAGATACGGTTACGAAAGCAAGATAGGAGTATGGGATGTCATTTTCGGGCATGATAAAGGAAGAATTGTCAGAGCATTATGCGAAAGCAAGGCATTGCAATCTGGCGGAGTTGTCTGCATTTGTCCGTATGTCGGGAGAGTTTGCCGAGGATAAAAAGGGCAGATGCATTATCCGCTTTCATACGGAAAATTTTGCAGTTGCAAGAAAATGCTTTACATTATTGCAAAAAACATTTAATATAGGAACAGGTATCGCAATTCGTAGGAACATGGCAAAGGGCAGCGCAAGTTACGATATTTACGCCAAAGGAAAAGAACTGCTGGCAGTCAGAAACGCAATGGTGCAGGCGGTCTGCTGTAAGCGTGCGTATATCCGGGGCGCATTTATCACGGCCGGTTCCATGAGTGATCCGAGCAAATCTTATCATTTTGAGATCGTCTGTAATACATGGGAAGAGGCAGATCATCTTAAGACTATGATCAATAGTTTTGATATGGAAGCGAAGATCGTGGGGAGAAAAAAGACCTACGTTGTATATCTGAAAGAAGGCTCGCAGATTGTTGACATTCTGAATGTGATGGAAGCACATGTTGCTTTGCTGGAACTTGAGAATGTCCGCATCATGAAGGAGATGCGTAATTCTGTGAACCGCAAGGTGAACTGTGAGACGGCGAATATTAACAAGACGGTATCTGCTGCTGTCAGACAGATGGAAGATATCAAGTATATACGCGATACTATTGGTTTTGACAAGTTGCCGGAAGGACTGAAAGACGTCGCCCTTACACGTCTTACATATCCGGAAGCGACTTTGAAGGAACTGGGGGGGCTTCTTGAGAACCCGATCGGGAAATCAGGAGTGAACCACCGGCTCAGGAAGTTAAGTGATATAGCGGTAAAGTTAAGGGAATAGCAAGGAGGAGCAATTTTTTATGACTAAGAAACCTGTTACGATTCAAAACAATATGGACATGGAAGCACGTCCGATTGCACATCTGGTTCAGGAAGCAAGCCAGTACGCGAGCCAGGTGTTTATTGAGATTGATAACAAAAAGATCAATGCGAAGAGTATCATGGGGATGATGAGTCTGAAGTTACAGAAGGGTGAGCGTATCACAGTAGTAGCGGAAGGACAAGATGAGAGTGAGGCAGTGGCAGGGATAGAGGATTTCCTTGTTGCAAGTAACTAGTTGTACATGACCGGAATTGCCTGTTTGCTTAATAGGTATGCATTGAGAGGTATCCGGATAAGTATACATTGCCGGACGGCAGCTTGCCGGCCAGGCGGGCATTAACTGCAGGATACCCGGATGGGTATACATATCTAGGAGGGCATGTAATATGTCCTCTTTGTGTTTTTGGCATAGAATATCATGCGTTCGCATGACGGCGCAGGATTTAATATAGAAGGAGAGCTGTTTAATATGAAGAGAATGTTATTTATCTATAATCCGCGAGCGGGGAAAGGCTTATTGAGGCCCAAGCTGTCGGATATTATTGACATTTTTGTGAAGGCCGGGTACGAGGTGGTGGTATATCCGACCCAGGCATACAGAGACGCGTATAAGAAGATCCTTGGATATAATGCCGAAGAATATGATCTGGTCGTCTGCAGCGGCGGGGACGGTACGATCGACGAAGTGGTGACGGGGATGATGCACCGCAGCGCAAGAACGCCGGTAGGATATAT
>Ga0224737_10090_pt1 | contig 13074 bp, 8 predicted proteins | sample LIM_B_Water_Pos_FD_161632 | JGI IMG/M metagenome (GOLD analysis project Ga0224737, IMG submission 161632) | Enriched cells from gastrointestinal tract of the lab mouse from Pacific Northwest National Laboratory (PNNL), Richland, Washington... | ecosystem: Host-associated > Mammals > Digestive... | reverse complement strand
GACGATGTATGATGACATTGCATCGAGGAATTCCGATGCCAGTTCCGAAGCACAGTTCCTGGCAGGACTCCTTGGCGATGCCCTTACGGATGATAAGACGGGCAGGCTGACAAAAGAAGGGCTCGGCGTGCTTGGCACCTATGGGATAGAACTGGAGGCAAATGCAAACACTGCCGGCGTATTCAGGCAGGAACGGGAAGAGATCGAAAAAGCGATTGCCGCATTCCATTCCGGCGATCCACATGCACTGGATATGTATGGTTCCCTCACTGCGGCAAAAAAGGAACTCAATGAGATCATCAAAAAGCAGCAGGACGCAGCCTCATCAGAATATAACGCAAAGAAAAAGATCTACGACATCATGAAACAGATGTATGATGCACAGCTTGCCTATATGAGTTCTATCATCAATGCAAAAACACAGGTTCTGGATATGGAAAAAGACCTGTATGACTATGAGCGGAACATAAGCAGCCAGACAAAAAATATCGCAGCAATGGAAAAACAGCTGGCATCCTTAAAAGGGGATGATTCCGAAGAAGGACGTGCCAGACGGGCAAAGCTGCAGGCAGACCTTGACGAGGCAAACAAGAACCTTCAGGATACCGAATATGAACGGTATATCAGTGACCAGCAGAACATGCTCGACAACATGTATAAGCAGTATGAAGACCTCCTCACGACCCTGGAAAAGGATTTCGAGACTATAGTAAAAAATGGCATCCTGACCATCAATACAACAGCAGGCGGCATCTCCCAGACACTGAAGGATATCGCAGAGAAATATGGCTATGTTACCTCAGAAGATATGAGCAGCATCATGAATTCCTTTAAGGATACAGGGCTGACAAATCTTGAATGCATATTTAACAATCTCGCAAATGAGATCAGGAATGGATACAATAGCGGTTCTGGCACAGGCAATGGCAATGGCGGATCCGGACTCAGTGGACAGCGTGGGGGCGATACCGATACCAACCCACCGGGAGGCACTCCAAACAGGGATACCGTAATAGAACAGGGGAAAACAGATGCTGAGAATGCACAAACGCAAAAGAACGACCTAAAAAAGATACTGGCAAAAGCAGATTATGCCAAAAAGGCAGCAAAATCTCCTGAAAAATACAAGTCAAGATTGAACCAGATACTGGCGAAGGAAACAGGATATGTAGTGACGATCAACGATGGTTATACCGCATCAAAATTCCTCCAGGCCCTCAACGGGAATGGAAATGGCTCGGCAAAGCCGGGTAAAGATGGAAGCTATTATGCAAAGGATGGAAATATCTATAAGAAACTGCAGGAAAAGTTCCCTCTTATCGGGTTCCGCACAGGCGGGATCGTCCGTGCCGGCGGAGTACCAAAAGACGGCGACCATGTGCCTGTCCGTGTCAACCCGGATGAAACCATCCTGACAAAGGAATTTACCGAAATGCTCCCTGAGACAGTGGATACAATGAAAGGGATATCCCGGACGGAAGAAAAAGGAAGTGCGAAACAGCCGTTTGTGGGAAATGTCAAACTATCTCCCCACCAGATAAAGAATCTGGCAGCATTCATAAACAGACCTGATCATACACCGAATTTACTGTCAATTGGCATGTCCAAAGCATATGATGATAAAATAAAAGAGATCGGATCCTTTATAAATAATATAGATCAGACAAGAAATATGCAGCCGAATCCTGTAAGCGGCAACCAAAATATTTTTGTTGACAGCATCAAGCTTGAACTTCCCAATGTAAAAGATTACAGGAGCTTTCGTGAAGAGATGAAACAAGATTCTTTATCAAGGAGAATGGCAGAATGTATATTCAATGACTGTGCAAGACACGGGAAAATTACACAAAGCATTCAGAAATTTTAAAATCGTGTTAGTAATTATTGCATATCTTTACTATTTATGCTAAAATATAACAAAATATTCCAAGAGGGGGGCAATATGACTAAATTAAAAAAAGCACTAACAATTTTGCTTGTATTTATTATGATTTTAACAATTTCACCAATTCAAGCAAACGCAGCAAAGAAAGTAAAACTCAACAAAAGTAAACTGTCATTATATGTCGGCAAGTCTTACACGCTTAAGCTGAAAAATATTAAGAATAAGATTAAATGGAAAAGTTCAAAAAAGTCAGTGGCAACTGTTTCATCAAAAGGAAAAGTTAAAGCTAAGAAAAAAGGAAGCTGTAAGATTACCGCTAAAGTAGGAAAGAAGAAATATGTTTGTAAGGTGACTGTGAAAAAAAAGATAAGTAGTTCTACTTCTATTTCAACCACAGAACCTACAGATAAACCACCTGCAAAACCTACTCCTACACCAATCGCTGAACCTACTCCAACACCAACAGAGGTAACATCTATCGTATTAACCCATTCTAATCTAGAGATTACTAGAGGACAACAAGCAACTATTGGTGCAATTGTTCTACCAAGTAATATTGCAGATTATAAAATTGTTTGGAGTTCAAGTGACTCTACGATTGCTGAAGTTGATCAAAATGGGTGTATTACAGCAAATAAAATGGGTGAATGTGATATAATTGCGTCTATTAAAGACAAAAAAGGCATTTGCCACTTGACAATAAAAGGGACTCCATCTGATTTAACAACTTGTGTAGGTGAAACTGTATCAAGTATAAGTCATGGCTCAATAACTAATAACGATCGCGTACATGCAATAGTAACCCTATTTAAAAATGAAATTAACATTTCTGATGCAGAAAATGGGAAGATAAATATGAAAATTACTTTTAAGGTTGAAAATTCATCAACGAGTAAAAAAGCTACAATACCTATTTTTTGTTTCTTAAGTTATGACCAAGGAAATACTTCTAGTCTTGTTTATGGCAAATGGACAAATTATTATATTGAACCAGGTGAAGAAGAATATTACACATTAAATCTTACTAATTTAGAACCAAGAAATTATCATATTGTATTTTCTGATACTGATGATTGGTGGTTTTAAATACTATTTTCAAAAGCAATATTTTTTGTGGGCAGACATAACCAGTCTGCCCTTTTTATGATTCCCGGACTGCCCGTGCAGAAGCAAAAGAATCCATTCAGACAGGAATACAACACTAGTGCCGGTCTTTTTGAACTAAATATTTCTGTTGACACGGGAAAATTACACAAAGCATTCAGAAATTTTAAAAAGGAAAGTAGCAGCCATAGCTGGATCCGGAACTTTATAGAATTTTCTCTTGTAGCTTTCCCCTCTTTCCTATATAATAGAGAAGAATATGTAAACAGGATAGGAAAATGTAAAGGAGGGTATTTCAATGCCAAAAAGAACTGATATCCACAAGGTTCTGATCATCGGATCCGGCCCGATCATTATTGGTCAGGCGTGCGAATTTGATTATTCCGGTACTCAGGCCTGTAAAGCACTGCGCAAACTGGGCTATGAAATCGTGCTGGTAAACTCCAATCCGGCTACCATTATGACAGATCCGGAAACAGCGGATGTAACCTATATCGAGCCATTAAATGTAAAGCGTCTTGAACAGATCATCAAAAAAGAACGCCCCGATGCTCTTCTACCCAATCTCGGCGGCCAGTCCGGTCTGAATCTCTGTGCTGAATTAAACCAGGCAGGAATCCTTGATAAATACAACGTAAAGGTGATTGGTGTCCAGGTAGACGCCATTGAGCGCGGCGAGGACCGGATCGAATTTAAGAAAACCATGGACAGGCTGGGCATTGAAATGGCACGCAGTGAAGTGGCATACAGCGTGGAGGAAGCCCTTTCCATAGCAGATAAGCTTGGCTACCCGGTAGTACTCCGCCCCGCATATACTATGGGGGGCGCCGGCGGCGGCCTTGTATACAATAAAGAAGAATTAAAAACCGTATGTGCCAGAGGCCTTCAGGCAAGTCTTGTGGGGCAGGTACTGGTAGAGGAATCCATCCTGGGATGGGAGGAGCTGGAACTGGAAGTCGTCCGGGATGCTGACAACAATATTATCACCGTATGTTTTATCGAAAACATCGATCCCCTCGGCGTACATACTGGAGATTCCTTCTGTTCCGCCCCCATGCTGACCATTTCCGAAGAATGTCAGAAACGTCTGCAGGAGCAGGCATATAAAATCGTAGAATCAGTACAGGTTATCGGCGGTACCAATGTCCAGTTCGCCCATGATCCGGTAAGCGACCGCATCATCGTGATCGAGATCAACCCCCGAACCTCCCGCTCTTCTGCTCTTGCCTCCAAAGCAACCGGTTTCCCCATCGCTCTGGTCTCCGCCATGCTGGCGACAGGACTTACGCTGAAGGATATCCCCTGTGGAAAATATGGCACGTTGGACAAATACGTCCCGGATGGAGATTATGTAGTGATCAAATTTGCCCGCTGGGCTTTTGAGAAATTTAAAGGTGTGGAAGACAAGCTTGGCACGCAGATGAGAGCAGTGGGTGAAGTAATGAGCATCGGTAAGACTTACAAGGAGGCTTTCCAAAAAGCGATCCGCAGTCTGGAAACCGGACGCTATGGTCTGGGACATGCCAAAAACTTCGACACCCTGACAAAGGAAGAGCTTCTCCATCTTCTTATCACACCTTCCAGCGAACGGCATTTCGTAATGTATGAGGCCCTCCGCAAGGGAGCCACTGTGGAAGAAATCTTCGAACTCACCAAAGTAAAAACCTACTTTATCAAACAGATGAAGGAGCTGGTAGAGGAAGAAGAAGCCTTAATGAAGAGCAAAGGGCAGCTGCCTTCTGACGAGGCACTGATCTCCGCCAAGAAAAACGGATTTTCAGATAAGTATCTGAGTGAAATCCTGGCTGTTCCAGAGACGGATATTCGGGAACGCCGTCTGGCTCTCGGTGTGGAGGAAGCGTGGGAGGGTGTCCATGTAAGCAGTACAGAAAACAACGCCTACTACTACTCTACCTACAATGCCCCGGACAAAAATCCTGTCAGCAGCGACAAACAAAAGATTATGATCCTGGGCGGCGGGCCAAACCGCATTGGTCAGGGAATCGAATTTGATTACTGCTGTGTCCACGCTGCCATAGCACTGAAAAAACTTGGATTTGAAACCATTATCGTAAACTGTAATCCAGAAACGGTGTCCACCGACTATGACACCTCTGATAAATTATATTTTGAACCACTGACCCTGGAAGATGTACTCAGCATTTACAAGAAAGAAAAACCACTGGGCGTGATCGCTCAGTTCGGCGGACAGACACCGTTGAACCTTGCCAGTGAGCTGGAGAAAAACGGCGTAAAGATACTGGGTACCTCTCCTTCCGTGATCGATCTGGCTGAGGACAGGGATCTGTTCCGGGAGATGATGGACAAGCTGGAAATTCCCATGCCGGAATCTGGTATGGCCACCACTGTGGAAGAGGCCATCTCCATCGCCGGCAGAATCGGTTATCCGGTTATGGTCCGCCCTTCCTATGTACTAGGTGGACGGGGCATGGAAGTTGTCTATGACGATAAGAGTATGACAGAATATATGAAAGCCGCTGTTGGAGTGACGCCAGACCGTCCGATCCTGATCGATCGTTTCCTGAACCACGCTCTGGAATGTGAAGCCGACGCCATCAGTGACGGCAGCAATGCCTTTGTACCAGCAGTCATGGAGCATATTGAACTTGCCGGAGTGCATTCGGGCGACTCCGCCTGCATCATTCCCTCTGTCCATATTACAGAAGAAAATGTGGCTACCATCAAAGAATATACGAAGAAAATTGCGGAGGAAATGCATGTCCGGGGATTGATGAATATGCAGTATGCCATTGAAAATGGCAAGGTCTATGTATTGGAGGCAAATCCCCGGGCGTCCCGTACCGTACCACTGGTATCCAAGGTATGCAATATTCGCATGGTTCCCCTGGCAACCGAGATCATTACCTCAGAACTGACTGGCAAAGAATCCCCCATCACGGGACTTAAGGAGCAGAATATTCCAAATTACGGAGTAAAGGAGGCAGCGTTCCCCTTCAATATGTTCCAGGAGGTGGATCCTGTACTGGGTCCGGAGATGCGTTCCACCGGAGAGGTTCTGGGACTGTCTTCCTCCTATGGCGAAGCATTTTACAAGTCCCAGGAGGCAATCCAATCCCCCCTTCCCCTGTCCGGCACTGTTTTGATTTCCGTAAATGCTAAGGACAAACCAGAAGTGGCAGATATCGCACAAATCTTTATGGATGACGGGTTCCGAATTATCGCCACCGGAAGTACCTATGACCTTCTGATCAAATCCGGCATACAGGCGGAAAAGGTGAAAAAACTCTATGAAGGCAGACCAAATATCCTGGATATGATCACCAACGGAGACATTCAGCTGATCATCAACACCCCGGTAGGCAAAGACAGCGTGCATGACGACAGCTACCTCCGCAAGGCAGCCATCAAAGCCAAGGTGCCATACATGACCACTATGGCAGCTGCCAGGGCAACTGCTGAAGGCATCCACTATGTAAAAGAGCATAAACAGGGCGAACTGAAATCCCTGCAGCAGCTCCATTCAGAAATTACTGACAAGTAAAAAGTGTTCTTACTTATGACTTAAAAACCCCCTGTGCGTATCTCAACCCAGATACGCACAGGGGGTTTTCTTATAAATGGTGAAGATTGATTTTGCATGCAGATTATTTGGCCAGCAGCATCATAATCTCGTTACTGCGTTCGATAAACTCCGTCATCTTGTCTGCCTCCAGCGGATGGTGGCTGATGAGTGCCAGATCATAGAGCTGTTTGCAGATCAGATCCGTATTATCCTCTTCTTTATGCTCCAGGACATACTGAACCAATGCATGATTGGCATTCAGCACCAGTGTCTGGCCCATGTCCGACATACCCATACCGCCCATGCCGTTTGCCGCATACATTTTCATCATATCCTGCATCCTTCTTGCATCCTCAGACATAGTGATCATGGAAGAAACCTTATCGTTTTTCAATTTCTCCACCTTGATCTCCAGATTATCCCGGCCTGTGGCCTTTTTAAAGATTTCCGTCAGAAGCTCTGTCTCTTCCTTGAGCTGTTCCTCGTCACCTTCCTCTTTAAATGCCTCAGTCAGGTCGGCATCAATGCGCTGGAACTTTACTGCATCATCGCCTGCCTCCAGAGAAGAAACAAATGGCTGGTCAATATTGTGAAGCAGAACCACCGCATTCATCTCCTGTTCCCGGAACATATTGATATACTGGCTCTGCTGCTGCAGATCCGTCACATAATAGACGGTTTTCTTTGGCGTCTCCGTCTCCTGCGGCTCCTCCTTGTCCTCTTCTCCCGGTTCCACAACCTCTGCTTCTACCTCTGGTTCTGGCAGAGTTTCCAGATATTCCGACAAGGTGCTGTATTTATCCTGCAAATCCTTAAACAGAATATATTCCTTTATTTGGCTCATCATCAGAATGTGTGGAGTAAAAAACTAGTTTAAAGCCGCATAAACATTGAAAAAGCATACGATCTCAGTTATGATTTTTTTGCTCAGAAAAAATCTAACGCTAAAGAGGTGTCGTATGCTTAACAAAAAGGTACTAAATTTTCTGCTCAATGTCAAGCACACAGTGGTTGATGATGTGAAAATTTTTGACGATGATTCCATTGTGTTTTATGTCCACCCAACCAAAGGTGAACAATGCCGCTGTGGCATCTGTGGCCGCAAGGCCCCCTACTATGATGCCGGCAGGGGATTCCGTCTGTGGAGGGCCACAGACATCGGACTCCGCAAAGCAGAGATCTGTGCGGAGTCCTACCGTGTCAACTGCCCGGAGCACGGTGTTGTTACCGCCGCTGTCCCATGGGCACGACATAATTCCCGGTATACCCTTGGCTTTGAACATACAATTGCATGGCTTGCCCTGAACTGCTCCAAAGCAGCAGTCTCCCAATTCATGCGTATATCATGGAACTCGGTCGGACCCGTTATCAGCCGTGTCCGTGCCGATCTGGACATCTGCCCCGAAAAACGTTTTGACGGGCTTGAAAAGATCGGCATTGACGAAACCAGCTACCGCAAAGGACATAAATACATGACCGTTGTCGTCAACCACGATACCGGAAGGGTGGTCTGGGTAGCGCCCGGCCACGGCAGGGAAACCCTCGCAAAGTTTTTTGAACTGCTCTCGGAAGAACAGCGCGCCGCTATCCGGCTCGTGTCTGCAGACGGCGCAAAATGGATCGCCTCATGCGTGGAGGAATTCTGTCCGAACGCCGTACGGTGCATCGACCCGTTCCACGTAGTGGAATGGGCAAACCAGGCTCTGAGTCAGGTACGCATTGGCTCATGGCATGATGCTAGGAAGAATGCGGTGCCGGAACCGAGACGGAGACCGGGACGTCCTCCCAAAGGGACGCCTCCAAAGGATAATGCCGCATCGGAGATCAAGCATTCCAAATATGCACTGGGAAAGAACCCAGAGAACCTTACTGCCAGCCAACAGGCAAAGCTAGAACTGATAGCAAAGACAGATAACCGTCTGTGGCGTGCCTATAAACTGAAGGAGGAGCTGCGCATCGTGTTCCGCTTGGATGAGGATGCCGGAAGAAAACAGCTCGACCACTGGATCAAATGGGCGCAGCACTGCCGGATTCCAGTATTTGTGGAACTCCAGCGGAAGATACGCCGGCATTACGAGGCGATCATGGCGACATTGGAAAACGGTCTGTCCAATGCGCGGATAGAAGCGATAAACAACAAGATCAAGCTATCCATCCGTATGGCATATGGTTTCAGAAACATTGGCAATATGATTGATATGATCATGCTGCGTTGTTCGGAACTGACAGTCCCCCTCCCATGGGCATGGTGATTCTGCCTGCGACAGGTTATCAGATATCCATATCAGCCGCAAGGGAGCACAGCTCCGCTTTGCGGAGACCCTTGCCCCTGATATGGATATCCGATACTGGGTAACCAGGGCAGAATAAGGTGAACTATATGACATGAAATGTTCATATATCTTTCACACAAACTGATGATGCCTCCTTTATTTTCTCCTTAAACTTCTCATCCTTCAGACAGCCAAATTTAATAAACGGGCTGATATCATCCCAGTATTTCTCATAGTTCTCACGATCCGTCTTACACATACCGGAGAGCTTGTCCGCCACTTTCTTCGTAATATAGTCGGAAATCTTCTTTACAAAGCCGTCATTCTGAAGCGCGCTGCGGCTGACGTTCAGCGGCAGATCAGGACAATCGATAACACCCTTTAACAGAAGCAGGAATTCCGGGATCACTTCCTTGATATTATCTGCGATAAAGACCTGATTGTTATACAGCTTGATCATTCCCTCGATATTTTCATATTCCAGATTCACCTTGGGGAAATAGAGAATACCTTTCAAATTAAAGGGATAATCCATGTTCAGATGGATCCAGAACAGCGGCTCCCTGTAATCCTGAAATACCTTGCGGTAAAATTCTTTATATTCATCCTCTGTACACTCATTGGGATGCTTGTTCCAAAGCGGATTGATATCGCTGAGAGACACCGGGCGTTTCAAGATCTTAGTCTTCTTCACAGGCTCTTTCTTCTCACCCTCTTCGCCGTCTTCTCCCTCTTTTACTTCTTCCTTCGGCTCCTCTACGATCTCTTCGATCACCGTGTCCTCTTCTGTCACCTCTTCGCTGGGAATCGTCTCGTACTCAGGCTCAGCATTTGCCTTGGTGAGGAAAATCTCCACCGGCATAAAGGAGCAGTATTTCTCCAAAACCTCCCGCACACGGTATTCATTGGCAAACTCATAGCTGTCCTCGTTGAGGTGAAGGATGATCTGTGTACCTACGGTATCCTTCTCGCTTGGTCCCATTTCGAAAGTCAGGCCGCCGTCTGACTCCCAGTGAACTGCCTCTGCCCCTTCCCTGTAAGAAAGGGTGTGAATCTCTGCTGAATCGGCCACCATAAACACAGAATAAAATCCCAGTCCAAAATGCCCGATAATCTGCTCGTCATTCGCCTTATCCTTGTATTTCTCAAGAAAATCTGCCGCTCCAGAAAAGGCGATCTGGTTGATATATTCCTTCACTTCATCTGCTGTCATCCCAAGTCCGTTGTCTGTAAAAGTAATCGTCTTATCCTCCGGATTTACCTCTACATCGATTTTCGCCCTGTAATCATCAGGCAGCTCTGTCTCTCCGATCAGTGAGAGCTTTTTCCGCTTTGTAATGGCGTCACAGCCATTGCTGATCACCTCACGGATAAAAATATCATGGTCGGAGTACAGCCATTTCTTAATAATCGGAAATATGTTTTCAGAATTGATCGCTAAATTACCCTGCTCATTTGTCATCTCTATTGACCTCCATTTCATCGGCCATGCACCTGCAAATACACAGCATCCTATCATCCCGACTCGCTCAACGGTGTCAATTTGAAGCCGCCGTTGAGCTGCATCGTCTAGAGAATATAATAATACGTGGCGGGCTTAATGTCAAGAAAAACTTAGCACTCATTTAAAATGAGTGCTAACAACCATCACTGTTCTTCCCCATAGCTTCCAAGAAAATTCCGGCACTTCTCATCCCATGCCTGCTGCGCCTCCTTCGTAAGCGAGAACTCCTTCTGCATATATCCGGTAAATACCAGCAATTCGCCCTTTTCATACTGGACACGCAGCGAACCCACATCACCATTTCCCATATAGTGACAGAAATCCACCTTAAACACCTCCGGCGTTTTCTTCCCCCGGATCAGACTGAATAGAACCGGTCTCAACTGTTTCCACAAAATCTGGCCGCATTCATCCGATGGCCTCTCATCCGTGTCATACCATTCATCATGCCTTTTCCCATCAATCTGAAAGGTCACAAATGTAGCCACCTCGCAGCCTGAAACGTGAAACTTATCAAACATTTCATCCGTCAGCAGCCTTGCCATAAATTCTTTTATGTTTTCAACTTTTAAGACGATCATTTTGAATAAATCCCTCCTGAAAGAAGATACTAATAGCGTTTACAGAATATTTCAATATAAGAAATGGAGGTAATAGCATGCGTTGTGATGAACAGACTTATAAAAATGTAGCAAAAAACTGCAGTGCCTATGCCGTAAAAGACTGCTGCCGCTGCAGCTGTACAAACAAATCAGGTGATGCGGAGGTCTCCTGCACCACCTGCAAACATTTCACCTCGGATAAGTACTGCTCCCTGGATCTCTTCGATCCGATCGTGGAAAATCACAGATTCTAAGTCCTTTTCTTAGAATTCTTCTTTTTCTTCCGGTCAGCCTCCGCTGGCCGGTTACATACGCTCTCAAATACTGTGATAGAACGTGCCGGCATCATATAAATACCGTTATCGGCAATCTTTTTCCCGGTCTCTGCAGTATCCACCAGAATTTTCCATTCCTTGTCGTTCTCTACATCGGGAAGATAGAATTCCTGCTCCTCCCAGTGAAAGTTGAATGCAAAATACAGACTCTGCCCCTCAAAATAACTTCCGTAATATAAGATACCCAGTTTCCTGCTGTAATAAGAAAAATCAATGACCCAGGGCTCCTTACCATGACAGGACACATCTGGCGCCCCTCTGCCTTTCATATCCAGACCCGTAAGCGGCCGGTCCTGATGGTACAGCGGATGTTTCCTGCGGAAAGCCAGCAGTTCCTTTACAAAGCGATAGGTCTTCTGGTTTCTCTCTATTAGTCTCCAGTCCAGCCATGTTGTCACGTTGTCCTGACAATAGGCATTGTTATTCCCCTTCTGGGAATTGCCAAATTCGTCTCCTGCAAGAAGCATCGGTACCGCCATTCCCAGCATCAGCATGACAAACGCATTTCTTTCCTGCTGCATTCTTGTCTGCACCACCTGTCTGCGGCGGGTTGGTCCCTCAACGCCGCAATTCCAGCTGTAATTAAGCTCTGTCCCGTCTCTCCCCCGCTCCCCATTCGCCTCATTGTGCTTGACATCATAAGAAATCAGATCCCGCAGGGTAAAACCATTGTGCTGGGTAATATAGTGGATCAGCCCCACGCCGTCTCCCTGTTCCTTAAAACGCTTATAAATATTTGCCGTCTGTCCCTCATCGCTCTTGAGAAAACGTCTGGCATCCACAAGAAAACCGTCATTCATCTCGTAACATACCGGACGATTCCGGTTTTCAGGCTGACGGCCCCAGCTTCCCGCCAGAAGCTTTGTATGGGAGAGAACCGGATCCAGTCTGAGCCATGATGTATCCATGGACTCCTGGTTGATCCGAAAACCATCCACATGAAATTCCAGTACATAATATCTGAGACATTCCAGTATAAATTCTGGGGTCTTGTCCACAAAATACATATCCAGTATCAGATTCATATGATTCTGATGGAGCGACTTTACCAATGTCTTAAGTTCCTCGACAGCGCTTATCCTACCGCTGCTGTAGCCTGTCTTGGGCGCAAAGTAAAAAGCATTTCCTGTATATCCCCAGTAATTTACCCTTCCAGTTGGATTTCCCTCCTCATCCCTGATACACTCATCGAAATCATAGAGCGGGAGGGGAAGAATCGTATTTACCCCAAGCTCCTTTAAATATGGTATCTTCTCCTGCAGACCGGCAAAGGTGCCCGGAGCGTCCACACCCGAACTGGCATGCTTTGTAAATCCCCTGACATGGCACTGGTACATAACCATCTGATGCTCCGCCAGAGGTCTCCATCTCTCACCCGTCCAGTCAAAGGGTGAGAATTCAAATTTCCCATATATATGTTTATGCGGTTTTCCAAAATGATCGCGGCCCGCTATCACCCTTGCGTAGGGATCCGCCACATGTTCTCCGTCTACAATAAAATCATATTCCAATCCGTTCATCCTCTGGGCAATCCGCTCTCCCTCGATTATAACAGAAAAGACATCCTGAATGCCAGAGGCTCTCATCGGTTCCATCGTAATCTTCTGTTTCTTCCCATGCTTATACAGACACAGTTGGCAGCGGGACACTCCCTGGCGCCAAAAGGCGGCCTGTACCTGGTTCTCACTTATATTTGAAACTCCAAGTTTAAATGTTGCTGCTTTCTGAAGCTGTATTTTATCTAGTATTGGCATCTATCTGCTTCCCTTCTGTATTGTAATACGGTCTCGCCATTTAGCTCAACAGTGCCAATTTGAGCTATGTATT
>Ga0224737_10089_pt1 | contig 13076 bp, 13 predicted proteins | sample LIM_B_Water_Pos_FD_161632 | JGI IMG/M metagenome (GOLD analysis project Ga0224737, IMG submission 161632) | Enriched cells from gastrointestinal tract of the lab mouse from Pacific Northwest National Laboratory (PNNL), Richland, Washington... | ecosystem: Host-associated > Mammals > Digestive... | reverse complement strand
ATATTGAACCAAGTTCATCACATAATTTGGAAGATCATTTATCTTGCTATGTTGAAAAATATAATTCTTTTCAAAAAGAGTTTGATGCGATGCATCGTATTTATAATATTTTTAAAAAGTTTAAATTTTCAAATTGTGATTGGGAAAAAATGATTCACCAATATTTATCATTAAAGTTTGACGTTAAGAAAATGCTGCTTTGTTTAGCAGATGGTCCAGATATTGATGATAAAACGGTTATTAAAATAAATAGTTTATTAAAAATGTCAAAGGATTTATTATCGATTGGGGATATGGAGTTAATTTTTCGTATCTTTTCAAAACTTATGTTCATAGATGAAGATGTTTGCAAATATTTTGCAGTATTTAAACAAATAAAGAGTAAATTTTTCTCTAATGCCCCAAAGATTGTGGAGTTATATAGTGACTTACAACAAGGAAGGATGCGCTATATTGATAAAGGACTCGCTGAAATGTTAATTCAGATGTTTAGTTCTTCGGAAGAAATGACTAAGGATTTTCAAACATTTATTTCTAACAATAATCTTATATATCAGAAATGGCAAGCACAGCGTACTGTAGAAAAAAAGCCAAACGATGGATTGGATGAAACAAAGATAGACCAAGGGGAAGAGGATTGTACTATTCTAGATGTTGATAACAGGTCCTTGTTAGAAGAACAAAAAAAAGTGACTCATTATTATAACCTGTTAATGGGATGTGAGAATAGTGAACAATTAATGCATTGTTTTCCTAAGTGTGGTAGTAACTTATATTATAGTATACCTAAGAAGGTATTTACTCGTTTACAGTTGGAACTAGAAGAATGTAATCAATTATTAACACAATGCCAAACAATGGAGGAACAGCAATTTTTAGAGGATGCAATAAATGAATTATCGGTGAAGCAAGTCTTATTATCTGAATATTTGAAGTCATTAGGAATTGCTAAATGTAAAATAAAAGCGAAATAGTTTTGACTTTTTATATGAAATAACATATAATGGTATTATATTTGATGGAGAAAAATATAAAGTAATAGGATTATTGGTAATTAGAAAGTTAACGGTTGCTGAAAGTTAGCCTAAATAATCGTATGAATTACATATTTGGAGTCAAACCGTGGATTCGCGTTAAGAATGAAGCTGCATAAGTATTTATGAAATAAGGTGGTACCGCGGGGAAGCTCGTCCTTATAACATAAGTACTTTTTTTATGGAAAGGATTATTATGAATCATTATATTGATAGTACAAATTTAAAGATGGATGCGACGATGAAGGAGATTGAGGCCTTGTGTCATGAGGCAATTCACTACCATTTTGAAACTGTATGTGTGCACCCTTATTATGTCCCATTTGCCAAAAAATTACTAGAAGGAAGTCCTGTTCAGATATGTACAGTAATTGGTTTTCCGTTGGGAATGAATACCAAACAAGTGAAGGTATATGAGGCAATTGAGGCTATCAATGAAGGGGCCGATGAGATAGATATGGTGATTAATGTTGGAGCACTCAAAGATCGAGATTATGACTATATCAAAGATGAAATTGAAGAAGTAAGAGATGCGATCGATGGAAAAACACTAAAAGTGATTGTTGAAACAAGTTTACTTACAACTGATGAATTAGCTAAAATGACCGAGATTTGTAATGAAACATTTGTTAACTTTATTAAAACATCGACAGGATTTGGAAGTCGTGGGGCCTCAGTAGCTGATATCAAGACGATTATGGAGTATCGAAGTGATGTCTTAGAAGTAAAGGCGAGTGGGGGAATTAGAACGGATGAACAAGCACAAACTTTGATTGATATGGGGGTTACGAGAATTGGTACGAGCCATGGGAAAGAATTGATGGCTATGGAACCTTATCACGATAGATGCCATATCTGTACAGGTACTTGTGAACATGAGGAGGGAGAATAGGTATTATGACATTATTTGAAGAATTAACATGGCGGGGACTCATTAAAGATATTAGTAGTCCTGAGCTAGAAGAAAAATTAAATAACGGTGGATTGACTTTTTATATTGGGACTGATCCGACAGGTGATAGCCTTCATATTGGGCATTATTCATCATTTCTAATATCAAAACGGTTAAAACAGGCAGGGCACAATCCAATTCTCTTGGTTGGTGGTGCAACTGGTTTGATTGGAGATCCTAGGCCAAGTGCGGAACGGGCGATGATAACGAAGGAAGAAGTTGCTCATAACTTTGCCTGTTTAAAAAAACAAGCTGAAGAGATTTTTGGATTTGAAGTAGTAAATAATTTTGATTGGTGTAAAGATATTAATTTTATTGATTTTTTAAGAGATTATGGAAAACATTTTAATGTGAATTATATGCTTGGAAAAGATATCGTCGCAAGACGGTTAGAGCAAGGGATTACGTATACTGAATTTTCTTATATGATTATGCAAGCACTTGACTTTTTATATTTATATCAACACCGAGATTGTACGTTACAAGTAGCCGGGCAGGATCAATGGGGAAATATTACCGCTGGAATTGAGTTAATCCGTAAGAAGATAGGAAAAGAAGCATATGGATTTACCATGCCATTGGTAACAAAGTCAGATGGTACAAAGTTTGGGAAAAGCGAAGGAAAAGCTATCTGGTTAGATAAACATAAGACATCATCTTATGAATTATATCAATTTTTAATTAATAGTGAAGATAGTAAAGTCATTGATTATTTGAAAACATTAACATTTCTTTCACCTGATGAGATTATGAAACTAGAAAAAGCAAACCAAGAAGCACCTCATTTAAGACAGGCACATCTTGCCCTTGCCAAAGCTGTGATTACTGATCTACATGGGGAAGCAGAATATGAAAATGCAGTTCGGATTAGTGAGTCATTATTTAGTGGAAATGTTTCTGCGTTGTCGTTAGAAGAAATTAAAATCGCATTTCAGGATGTCCCTACATTTCATCCAGTGATTAATGTCTCGGTTGTTGAGATGATCGTTGCCGGTGGTATTGCTAGTTCAAAGCGCGAAGCTCGTGAGTTTGTAACAGCTGGGTCTATTTCTATTAATGGGAAGAAAGTTACTGATGTTGACCAAATAATTACTAAAGACGATGCGATTTGTGAAGTTGCCTTTATCGTTCGTCGGGGAAAAAAGAAATATTATGTTGGAATGTTAGAAAGTGCTTAACATTCTTTCTTTTTTTGTGAAAAATGTGTGAAATTTATGATATACTTATAACAGTTGAAGGTAGAAAGTAGTGATATGATGGGAAAAATTAATTATTTAGTAAAACGAATTCGGCATATGAATTATCAAAACATGTTTGATACTGCCCACCACGTTGCTGAAAAAACAGGACGATCTTATATTACTGTTTTATGTGATATAATCTCTTGTGGACTAAAATATCAAGCGGGATATAATGATTATCTTGAGTTTGAATTTTATCTTTTAAACAAGGAAGAACGTAAAACCTATTTAACCAGAGGAATCAATAATGCGATTATAAAGAAATATAACCGCAAAGATTTTTATTATAAGTTTGATGATAAAATTGTTTTTAATAAATTATTTAATTCTTATTTAAAGAGGGAATGGATCTATTTACGAGAGGTGAAAGGGGATCAGTTTGTCGAATTTTTAAAAGGGAAAAAAGCAATTATTGTAAAACCAATTGATGGTGATGGTGGAATGGGAATTGAGAAGATTAATATTAATTCTAAAACCAATGGTAAAAAATTGTATCGCCAACTTCGTAAATCAGGTCAAGTATTGGTGGAAGAATTTGTTCGACAGCACCCTGATATGAACCAGTTATATAAAAATTCTGTCAATACATTACGAATGTTTACGTTTATTCAAAATGGGAAAGTAACCTTTTTAAATGGGATATTAAAGATTGGAAACGGTGGCGTTGTTGACAATTTTTCTAGTGGTGGGATGTATACGTTTGTGAATCAAAATGGAAAAGTAATCGCTCCTGCGATTGATAAACAAGATCTTGTTTATGAAGTTCATCCTAAAACCAAAACTAAAATTGTTGGCTTTCAAGTACCAATGTTTAAAGAAGCAGTGAAGATGGTCAAGAAAGCAGCGAAAGAAGTGCCAGAAATTGGTTATGTCGGTTGGGATGTTGCGATTAGTGAAACTGGACCAATCATTATCGAAGGAAATTGTTTCCCGGGTGTCTTCCAAATTCGACCAAGTTTTTCTAAGAAAAAAGAAGGAATCTTACCAAAATATTTAAAGGTTATGGATCTCAAAGTAAAATAATGAAAGAAAATATTATCAAGTGATTGAGCTATATAAAAAATTCTAGCAGTGATTAGAATTTTTTTGTTTAATAAGGAACAAAAAAACCCTTCCGTGGAAGAGTTCTTTTCTTATCGGTTGTAGAATTCAACTACTAATGCTTCATCAATTTCGCTATTTAATTCGCTTCTTTCAGGGTATCTTACATAAGTACCACTCATTTTTGCTTCATCATAAGTAACAAATTCCACACGATTGTGAACATTTTCTAATGCTTCTTTAACCGCTTTGTGATCTTTACTATTTTCTTTGATCGCAATTACGTCACCAGGTGTACAACGATATGATGGAATATCTACTTTTTTTCCATTTACGGTAATATGACCATGGTTAACAAGTTGTCTAGCACCATTTCTTGTACTAGCAAATCCTAAACGGTAAACTAAATTGTCTAAACGACTTTCTAGAAGTTTCATGAAGTCTTCTCCGTGAACTCCTTTTAATTTTCCAGCTTCGACAAATGTTTTCTTGAATTGTTTTTCATTCAATCCATACATAAATCTTAATTTTTGTTTTTCTTGTAATTGGGTTCCGTAATTTGATAATTTCTTTTTACGTCCCTGACCATGTTGACCTGGTGCATAAGGTCTCTTAGCAATGTCTTTTCCATTTTCTAATGTAGAGAATCCTAAACGACGTGATCTTCTGTTTACTGGTCCAGTATACTTTGACATAAATTTCCTCCTTCTTTTCACGATGTGATTACGAAGGTTATCTCGCCAAATGATAGGGTGTTTATCTTAATATCTTCGCTTTGCAGCTAAAGTTACTAGTATACCAATCTTGGGGATAAACACGTTACCAATTTCGAAATAACGCTGCAAGTAACACATGCATATACAATTATAGTATTTATCTTATCATATGTCAATATTTTTCCCTTATTTCTCTTGATAATTAGTTATTTCAAGGGTTAGTTCATATTATGTGTTTTATTATCGTTTATGCGTATTCTCTTCTGGAGATCGTTCACTTTGGGGATCATAAAATGCTCTTGTTTCTAACAAGGTTGCAATAACCTGATCAAAGTTTCCTAATTTATTAGTATCGTAATTATCTACTGCTATTTTGTCATAAAAATAGACAGGAAGATTTCGGTAGATTATTTTATTTGGAATTGGTCTAATCTGGCCAGCTGTTTGAACGATTTCAATTTGACTTGCCAATTGTATGAATGCTTTTTGTTGTGCTTCTATCAGGTATTCTAAATCAGCTGGAAGATAGATTGATCCTTGTCTTACTTTTCCAATCGCGTGAGCATAACGATGATCAATCTGATCCATGAATACAATATGATCATTTTTATTTAACATTACAGTTAAGTTAAAAAGATTGGTTTCTGTACTAATATTTCCCCCCCCGATTTTTGAACAATTTCTTTTCTTTTCCTATCTGCCAATTGTAGATCATACTTTAAAGAAAAATGAATGGATTTGTTTTGTATATAATCCCGGATTTGTAGTGGTAAGCTTAAAGTAGACAACGAGAGGGGGGATGTAGACAATACCTATTTATATTTATACAATCACTATTTATATCTAGACAACAATCATTTATATATAGACAATTTAATATTTTGGTATACAATTATTTTGTAATGTAGACACTAAAAAGAAAGGTTGTGATTATTATGTCTATGCATTATAATACTGAACTTAAAAAGAAACTCTGCGAAGATATATGTTTTAATCATGCTTCTACTATTAAAACTGCTCAGGAATATCATGTCCCTCTTAAAACTTTAGAAAAATGGATTACTGCTTTTAATAAAGATTCTTCTTGTTTTGACCCTAAAATTGAAGTCGTTAATGATTTTAAAATCCTTAATAAAAAATCAGAACTTAATTATGACAATTTATCTATTGATGAACTTAAACGTTTATTAATGAAGAAAGATATTGAGATTTCAAGATTAAAAAAAGGCTACATTGTGAGAGGAGGTGGTACGGAACAAAAGGTATTCATTACTTTCTCCAAAAAGAATACGAAGTAATTTTAGAACTATCTAACCAATATTCTGTTCATTCTTTATGCCAAGAAATGAATATTAATCGTTCTGGTTTTTATAAATGGCTTCGAAGAAGAGCCAATCCTTCTTCTCGTGAAATAAATAGAAACTTTGCTTGTGATCTTTTTGAACACTATCACGATACTTATCCTTCTCACGGTTATCGCTGGTTAAATGCTAAAATTAAACTTGATCTAGGACTTATTTATTCTGACAACTATGCTCATAAAATTTGTAAATATGTTGGTGTAAAATCTCAAGCAAAACACGTGAAAAGATATGGTAAAAAAGGTAATCGGGAAATTAAAAACTTCCCTAACTATATCTTAGCCGAACTTAATCCTTTAAGACCATTTCAATTAGTTGTTTCTGATATGACTGCCTTTTGGGCTAACAGTCATTATTATGAACTTACTTTATTTATGGATCTATTTAATAATGAAATTGTAGCTTATTCTTTATCAAACAAAAAAGGTGATCCTAATTCTTATCATCTGGGACTTGCTCACCTTATTACAAAAAAAGAAGAGAATTACAAAGACCTTGAAATGATCCTACATTCAGACCAAGGCTCTGTTTACTCTTCAAAGAAATTCAATGAATCCCTACCACTATATCATATCATACATTCTATGTCTAAGCCAGGAAAACCTACTGAAAATGGTGCCATGGAAGCAATTAATGGTTGGATTAAAGAAGAATTATTTCTTGATTTTAAAATTAATTTTTGTGATGACATATTTAAACAAATCGAAGATTATATTCATTACTTTAATTATGAAAGACCACAAGCTTCTCTTAACTATCTTACTCCTATTCAATTTAAAGAATTATATTATAACAAAGAATCTTAATCCCTATCCCCCCCTATTTTTCGATTATATTGTCTACTTTTACTTGACTTATGCAATTGCTACATAATGATTTTGCATAGTTTCAGAAAAATAATATGGAACTATTTTCTCTTGGGGATCTATAATTGTAATCATTATATAACAAATCGGACTATGGCACAATTCCTTTTTCAAAATTAAATTGTTTCTTGTTTTTGTTCTAACAACACAAAAAAGCGAAAAAAGAGTGCAAAAAAAGTCGGAATTGTGGTAGAATTATAATAGCGAGGTGATAGAATGGACAACATCATTTTAATAATACTTATTATCTACACAGTTGCCGTAATATCTATTGTTCTTATTTTATCATTTTTACAGAAATCAAAAAACAAGAAGTATAAGAAACTTTTAGAGGAATTAGAGTTTGAGAAAAATACCATTGATAGTGCGCCAATTATGCCAGAACTGTCAAAGATTGAATCATATTTAAAAAATGACAAATTGGAGGCGATGTATCAAGAGTGGTGTGCACGACTTGATGATATTAAGGAAAAACAAATTCCTGAAGTTACCGATATGCTATTAGAAGCGGATTATTCGTTATCAAAGATGGATTATAAGGGGACATTATATAAAATTGCTAAATTAGAGATGCAATTATATAAAGTAAAGGCGAATAGTGAATTTTTATTAAGTGAGATAAAAGAGATCACCACTAGTGAGGAACGAAACCGGGCAATTATTACCAAATTAAAGGCCAAATATCGAGAGTTATATAAACGTTATACTGATGATAAGGCAAGTTATGGTGATTTGCAAAACTGTGTTACGTTACAGTTTGAGAATATTGCCAAACGATTTGAAGACTTTGAAACGGTTATGGAAGCTAATGAGTATACTGAGGTTACACAAATTATTAAAGCCATTGATGATATGTTAAAACATATGTCTATTGTTGTGACTGAGCTTCCTGATATTATTTTACTAGCAACTTCATTATTGCCAAAGAAGATCGAAGAGGTAAAAACAACCTATGATCAAATGGTGAAACAAGGGTATCCACTAGATTATCTTAATGTCGAATATAATATTGAAGAAGCCAATAAAAAAATTAGTGATATTATGGATCGGGCGAATGTTTTAAACTTGGAAGATAGTTTATTTGAATTAAAGGTATTAGTTGATTATTTTGAATCGATTTTTAATGATTTTGAAAAAGAAGATGTGGATCGTAGTACTTATGAAGATGCTAATGAATCATTTCGGGAAAAATTAGAAAAGATTAATAAATTAGTAGGCGATATTTTTAGCCAATTAGATGAGTTAAGGACGGTTTATAATCTATCACAAGCTGATGTCAATTTATTGAATGAGATAAAAAGTGAGTTGGCAGTTTTAAATAACGATTATAAAATCTTAATGTCTCATACAGGGAATCATACCTTTGCTTATTCAAAGTTAATTAAGGAGATTGAGACATTGGTTCTTCGTCTTGCCAATATCGAAGAAAATTTAGATGGATCATTAGAATCAATTGGAACCATGAAAGAAGATGAAGTACGGGCACGTCAACAATTAGAAGAAGTAAAGGTTATTTTACGAGAGGCAAAATCTAAGATTCGTGATTATAATTTACCAGTTATTCCAAGATCTTACTACGTAGAATTAAAAGAAGCGGGAGAAGCAATTAAAGAAATTGTCATCGAGTTGGATAAAAAGCCGATTACCATTAGTACACTAAATACACGGGTTGATACCGCTAGGGATTTGGTTTTAAAATTATTTAGTACGACCAAAGAAATGATGAAAACGGCTATGTTTGCCGAAATGGCAATTGTCTATGGAAATCGTTATCGGACATCAGTAGATGGATTGGATAGCAATTTAACCTATGCTGAGATGTTATTTTATAAAGGAGAATATCAAAAGTCTCTAGAATTAACGATTAATTGTCTTAATCGGATTGAACCTGGTATTTATGATAAATTAATATCATTTTATGGAAAACAGAAGTAGTAAAAATACAGATAAAAAATCAAGGGTGAACAAAGTAAGTTCATTTTAACCCTTGATTTTTATTATATAATTATTCAAATAAGTCTTGTGGTTATTTGTTATTAACTAGCAAATTAATCATATCGGGAATATCAGGAAAAGTGTGTAAGCAATTCATATTTTTAATTTATGTCTTGCTGGAAGTGGACTTTTATGATAGAATAGAGCGCAAATGAGGTGTTATTATGAACATACCAAAGGTAACAGACAAACTATGGGAAAATTATTTATTAGGGAAAGAGGAATATTTGAATTTGAAAGAGAAGGTAAGCTCCTTAAATGATGTCCAACTTGAATATTATATACAAGCCTTTTTGCCAAGACAACGAACTGGGAAAGGGAATCATCATCAACTTCAAGTAGGGTTTCATATTATATTACAAGATCTTATTACCAATAAGCAATATTATATCTACGAAAAATATCTTAAACTTTTGGATCAGCAGTTGGTAATTGATGAATTAAATTCTTTTTTGATAACATTATGTCAAGAGCAAAAGGTAAATGAAATTACTGGAACAAAACAGCATACAGCAATTACTTGTCCTGAGGAGAAAATTATTGTGCCAAATGTTCCAATTATATTTAGTGAACTTTTATTTCAGGCTAATAACATCGCTTATATTAAAAATTTTGATTTATCACGGAGGTTACATGATGATAATTATTCAATTGATTCATATATATTGGAGAACCCAGATTGTCGTACATCAATTGACTATGTAGCCAAAAAAGAAGCTGACTTAATAGGAGTCAAATCTTGGGAATGGCCAATTATTGCTCATTTTGAAGAGAATCATAAAATGGTTGATGAACAAAATAGTAAATGTTTATAAAACGGAATATTCAGAGAATGATATAATCTTTTTTTGGGATTAGATTTTGATAGCTTATGGATCTTATAGTTAGTGTGAAAATTTGACATATTCTTTTAAATATATTATTATATGGTTCAATATACTTTTAGTATAGAGGTGGTAAAATGAATAAATTAAATATTGTAGAGATACCTAAGGATAAAGTTTATAATTTAATTCGTGAGAATATAAAAAGTTGTCAAGTGTCCCCAGCAGAGAGATTGACAGTTGGTGAATATCATCATAATATTTCTTATGATAATGCTGCAAGTGCTTTAAAACATGGGATACTTTCCTTACAGGAAGAATATCGTTTACGTGGAAGAGAGATGACTTTAGAAGAAAAAATAAAGTTTAGTCGTGAAGGAGGACATATTAACGGTATAGATGAAATATCACTTGCTTCTATGAACATTGATTTTGATAATCTGTATAGTGGAGAAAGAATATATGATCCAGCCTCCCCATATTATGTTGATATTTTAATTGCCGATATTATAAAAACTTATCGTATTACAGAACATTATGCAAATGAATTTTTAGCAAGGGATAAAATTCCTACAGATTTTTTTCTCGCTATAGATGTTCGCATATTAAAATATTTGGAGGAGTGTGATGCTGGTAAAAAGGCGGTTAGTCATTATAATTATTTATTAGATATTATTTCAATTATGATAGAACAAAAATTGGATATACCAGTTCGTGAAATGAGCGAAAATCCGATGACGTTAAGTAAAGTTAAAATGTTAACGTTGCCAAAAATTAAATTGATATGATTAATAATATGTTTATTGAAAGGGATAGATTATGAAAGAAAGTACATATGTAATGTTAAAACCCGATGGGGTAAGAAAGAAAATATTTGAACAAGTAGTTGCTCGATTTGAAAAAGCTGAGTTGAAAGTTAGTAATATTAAAATAATGCATTTATTTCCGGAAATTGTAAAGGAACATTATATACATCTTATTGATAAACCCTTTTATCCGATATTAGAGGAATATCTATTATCTGGTCCTGTTATTGCAATGATTGTTGAGGGAGATGATGCTATAAAAAGGGTTAGAGATTTAATTGGTGCAACTAATAGTAAAGATGCATTACCCGGGACAATTAGAGGAGATTATGGTGATAAAACTAATTGTACTTATAATGTTATTCATGGATCGGATTCTGCTGAAAGTGCTGCAAATGAAATTGCACGCTTTTATCCAGAATTAATGGATATGAGTAAAGACTCAGATGGAACACAGAAAAAATTATTTTTAAAGCCTGGTTGTATTAAACATAACAACTGATAAATCAAATGTATTAAATCGTATTAGTAACGATAAAAAATTTAAACTTATTCATTTATATTGGTTTTAAATGTACCGATTTAAATCTCTAGCAGTTATAAAATATAACAACACTTAAAGTGTAAATAAAATTTTTTAGAAGCGAATATTTGCTTCTTTTTTGATACCTATTTTCTTGCTTTTTTCGTTTGAACTCTGTTATAATAAGCTCAAGTTGGAGGTATGCGATGAAAAAATTAATTATGATTAAATATGGGGAGTTAACCACCAAAAAAGCCAATCGGAATGTATTTGTCAATTTATTAAATAAAAATATAAAAAATATGTTACGTGATTATGATATTGTAATTCATAAAGATCGTGTTCGCATGTACATTGAAGTATTAGATGGAAAATTTGACGAAGTTGTTGAACAATTGAAAAAGGTGTTTGGGCTTCATGGTATTGTTATATGTTATCAAGTGCATACTAATGTTGATACTATTCAAGCTGAAGTATTAAATTTATTAGCTGGAACATCGTATCAAACATTTAAGGTCTGTACCAAGCGTGCAGACAAACGTTTTATGATTCCTAGTATGGAATTTAATCATATGATTGGTGGGCATGTACTACGCCACACTAATTTAAAGGTGGATGTTCATCATCCTGATGTTTATATTCATATTGAAATTCGTCAAGAGGGAACTTTTTTGTACACCAATGAAATTAGTGGAGCTGGCGGATATCCTGTTGGCATTCAAGGGAAAGGTTTGTTAATGCTTTCGGGCGGAATTGATTCTCCGGTTGCTGGTTATTTAGCCTTGAAACGCGGTGTGGATTTAGAATGTTTATATTTTGAATCATTACCACATACTAGTTTAGAAGCACGAAATAAAGTTTTAGAGTTGGCCAATATTATTAATGAATATTCTGGTAATATTAAAGTACATATTGCAAGTTTTACCAATATACAAGAAGCTATTTATAAAACAGCTGATGATACTTATATTATTACCATAATGCGACGAATGATGTACCGCATTGCTGAAAAATTAGCTCATCAGCGGAAGTGTAAAATTATTATTAATGGGGAAAGTATTGGTCAGGTAGCTAGTCAAACCTTGGATAGTATGGCAGTGATTAACCAGGTTACGAATATGCCAGTCATCCGCCCAGTAGCATGCTTAGATAAGTTGGAGATTATTGAACTATCTAAAAAAATAGGTACTTATGAAACGAGTATTCTTCCATTTGAAGATTGCTGTACCATCTTTTTGCCAAAACATCCGGTAATTCATCCAACTTTGGAAAAGTGTTTGGAAATGGAATCGCGTTTTGATTATGATAAGCTCATTGATGAGTGTATAAATAATATTATTACAATTGAAAATTTTAAACAAAACGATTTTTCAGATTTTTTATAAAACGTCAAAAATTACCAGTAATTATTTTGTATGAAAAACTAAAATGTACACATTCTATTAGTGTACAGGAGGTGAAACATATGAATAATAAAAGTAATACAAATAAATTAGTTGTTCCAGGAGCTAAACAAGCTATCGAACAAATGAAATACGAAATTGCTAATGAATTTGGTGTAAATTTAGGTCCAGACGCTACTAGCCGTGCAAATGGTTCAGTTGGTGGTGAAATTACTAAGAGATTAGTGCAAATGGGTGAACAACACCTAGGTGGAAGTAATTACCAATCTAAATAGTGTTTAATTAAAAGGAATATTCATGGTGATTTGAATATT
>Ga0224737_10077_pt2 | contig 13222 bp, 10 predicted proteins | sample LIM_B_Water_Pos_FD_161632 | JGI IMG/M metagenome (GOLD analysis project Ga0224737, IMG submission 161632) | Enriched cells from gastrointestinal tract of the lab mouse from Pacific Northwest National Laboratory (PNNL), Richland, Washington... | ecosystem: Host-associated > Mammals > Digestive... | reverse complement strand
AGCACGTTCAGGAGGCCCCTGAAAAGCCCGCTTCCAATGGGCACAAGGTGGCTGTGGTAGGCTCTGGCCCGGCTGGGCTTACCTGCGCGGGGGACTTGGCCCGGCTGGGGTATGCAGTCACCGTGTTTGAGGCCCTGCACACCGCCGGCGGCGTGCTGGTATATGGCATCCCGGAGTTCCGCCTGCCCAAGGCTATTGTGCAGAAGGAAATTGACGGCCTGAAGGCCATGGGCGTGAAAATTGAAACTAACATGGTCATTGGCCGGGTGCTGTCTATTGACGAATTGCTGGAGCAGGGCTTTGAGGCGGTGTTTATTGGCAGCGGCGCAGGCCTGCCCCGGTTCATGAACATACCTGGGGAAAACCTGAAAGGCGTATACTCAGCCAACGAATTTTTAACCCGCGTGAACCTGATGAAAGCCTACAAAACCGGCAGCGGCACCCCTATCCACCGCGCCAGAAAGGTGGCTGTGGTGGGCGGCGGAAACGTGGCTATGGACGCTGCCAGGTGTGCCAAGCGCCTGGGGGCAGAGGAAGTGTATATTGTCTACAGGCGTTCGGAGAAAGAGCTGCCTGCCAGGGCGGAGGAAGTGGAGCACGCCAAAGAGGAAGGTATCATCTTTAAGCTTTTAAACAACCCCGCCAGGATTTTGGGAGACGAAAGCGGCAGCGTCCAGGGCATAGAGTGCCTGGAAATGGCCCTGGGAGAGCCAGACGCTTCCGGGCGGAGGCGGCCTGTGGAGAAGGCTGGCAGCCAGTTCACGCTGGATGTGGACTGTGTGATTATGGCTATCGGCACCAGCCCCAACCCGCTGATAAAGTCCACCACAGAAGGCCTGGAGACACAGAAGTGGGGCGGCATTATTGTGGAGGAAGAAACAGGCCTTACCAGCCGGGAGAATGTCTATGCCGGGGGCGACGCAGTGACAGGCGCCGCTACCGTTATCCTGGCCATGGGCGCGGGCAAGACGGCGGCGAAAGCCATCCACGAATCCCTTTCAAAAAAATAGGGTTTGTTTGAAAATAGAGAAAATGACAAATTTTTGGTCAGAAGTGGTCAGATTCCAGGAAAAAACCGCAGGTCAACCTGCCGGTTGACGAGGATTTTTGACGCAGAAGATGGCCGCTTATGGGCAAAAAGTTAACGTTTTCGATTTTCCAAACAAGCCCCAGTCCCACACAAAAACAGGCATCCCCAGGATGCCTGTTTTTTCCTATATCATGCCTCCAGCACAAAGCGGCGGACAGCCTCTGCCACCCCGTCCTCGTCATGGGGAACCGTGGTATACCCGGCGGCGGCCATGGCCTCCTGAGAGCCGTCTCCCATGGCCACAGACACCCCGGCAGCTTTCAGCATGGTAACATCGTTGCCGTTATCCCCCAGGGCCAGCACGTTTTCCCGGGAAAGCCCCAGCATCCCCGCAACCGCCAGCACAGCGCTGCCCTTGTCCGCGTCTCCGGCATTGATCTCCAGATTGTCCGGAATGGAGGATGTAACCCGCAGGCCGCCCAAATCCTCCAGCCGCCGCCAGATTTCATCCCGGGCCTCCCGGGTCAAAAAGGGCAGGTTAATTTTCTCCGGCTGGATGCCTTCTTCCACCAAAGCGTCAAAGCTTTCTACCAGCCGGTAGCGCTTGGCGTCCACAAAATGCCATTTGCTGGGAGGAAAACCAAAATATGTCCGTGCCATCTCCGGATAGCCCTGCCGGGTGATAGCGCTGCCGTTTTCATAATATTCTATGTAAAAATCATATTCACGCAAAATTCCCTGCACCTGCCGGGCCTTTTCCGCTGAAATGCACCGCTTGTAAACGGCCTTCCCTGTGTGCAGGTCATACACAGCCGCGCCATTTGCCGTTACCGCATACCGCACCCCAGGCAGGGCCGTCACCGCCTCCGGGAGAAAGTCCCGCATACGCCCGGAGGCCGGCAGCAGATGCACGCCCCTCTCCCCTGCCGCCTGGAGCGCCGCCCGGTTCCCCTCTGACAGATATTTGTGATCCAAAATGGCAGTGCCGTCTAAATCAAATGCAATTAACCGGATATCCATAGTTCCCTCCCGCTTCCTTTCCCTGTTTGCAGTTATTATACCATAAATCCCCTGAAAAAGACAATGAAAACCATTTCCCCCTGGGCCAAGGAAAATCCCCCTTCCCTTTCAAACAGCTTTTTGACCCCTCCATGCCTTTTTATTTTACATAACTTTTTTCGCGCCCACCGCCCCTCTCCCGCCCCCATAAGGCAGGAACAAGATTTTTGCGGGAGGATATGACAAAAACAGGCTTCCTCAAAGTGACAAAACTTTTTCCCCCTTCCAGGTATAATTTTCCCGTAACTCACATATAGGAGCTGCAAATTTACCATATAACAGGCGGTGTTTTCATTGGAAGGTTCAAAATTGCAACAGCTATGGCAGCGGGTGGAGGAGCTGGCCCGCTCGGTCTATGCCCGCAAGGCTGTGGTGCAGGGGGCGGGATTTTTTGCGGGGCTGCTGTGCAGCCGGGGGCTGGTTTTCGGAAAGTATGCGCCCTTTGGCGTGGCGGCAGTGGCGGCCATGCCCCAGGAGGGCCTGTGGGCCAGCGCCCTTGGCTCCTTTTTAGGCTACCTGCTGCCCTCCCCAGCCTATGTGCCGGTGCGGTACTGCGCGGCGCTGCTGGCTGTGGCGGCTATCCGCTGGTCTTTGTCCGAGCTGAAAACTGTGAACACCCATCCCCTTTTTGCCCCGGCAGTGGCTTTCCTGCCCCTGCTGCTCACCGGCATGACCATGGTGTTCCTCCACGGCTCGGTTACATACTCTGCCGCCCTATATGTGGCAGAGTCCTTTCTGGGCTGCGGCAGCGCCTATTTCCTCCGGCGCTGCGCAAACCTCCTGCTGGGCCTGTCCAGCGATGGCGCAGGCCGGGGAGACGCCCTGCGCAGCGGCCCCCTGGAGCCTGGGGACATTGCCGCCCTCACAGTTGCCGCCGGGGTGCTGGCCCTGTCCTGCTCCGGCGTGACAGTGTCCGGGGTTTCCCTGGGCCGCATTTCCATGATTCTCCTAGTGCTCACCTGCGCCCGGTCTGGCGGGGTAAGCGGCGGCGCTGTTTCCGGGGTGACGGCAGGGGCTTTGCAGGGCCTTTCCACAGCAGGGCTTTCCTATCTCTCCGGCGCCTACGGCCTGGGAGGGTTGATGGCAGGGGTATTCACCCCCATGGGCAAAACAGCGACAGCCGCGGCTTTCATTCTCTCTCACGGGGTAGCGTCCCTGCAGGTGGGGTTTGGCGACTCCCAGCTTCTCACAGGGGCCATTGAGACAGCGGCCGCCACGGTGCTGTACATGTGCATTCCCAAAAGCCGGCGGCTGGGAGAGCTTTTCGGCTTGCGGCAGGACTCTTTAAGCGGCGGGGCTTTGCGGGCCAACATCGTCATGCGCCTGCGCCACGCCAGCCAGGCCCTTTCCGGGGTTTCCGCCTCTGTGGAGGAAATCAGCAAAAAGCTTCAGTCTGTGTGCGCGCCCAGCCTGCAAGGCGTGTATGATAAATCTGTGGAGACAGTGTGCGCTGGGTGCGGGCTTTCCGCTGTGTGCTGGCGCAAACATAAAGAGCAGACCTTGGAAAACTTCTCCCAGCTTGCAAAGCCTTTAAAGGAGAAGGAGCGCATTGACACAGCCGATTTCACCAAAGACTTTACAGACCGCTGCGGCAGGGCCGGGGAGATGCGGGATGAAATTAACAAAAACTATGCCCGTTATCTTCTGCGGGAAGCCGCCCAGCTTCGGGCCGCCCAGGTGCGGGAGGCGGTGGAAGGCCATTTCCGCACCACTGCCGGGCTTTTAGAGGAAATGGCCGGGGAATTTTCCCTTTACGAGCACTTTGATGAGGAAGCCGCCCAGCGGGTGGCAGGCATCCTGCGGGATAACGGCGTGACCCCCCTGGAGGTGTGCTGCCGGGTGGACAAGTTCGGCCGCATGACCATTGAGGCAGAAATCCAGCGGGAGCGGCAAAAGCGCCTGAACCGGGGCGCTTTCACCCGGGAGATTTCCGCAGCCTGCGGGCGGGTGTTTGCGCCTCCCTGCGTCAGCACCGCCGGAGAGCGCTGCCGGGTGCAGATGAGCCAGCGGCCCCTTTTGCAGGTGGGCCGGGGCTTCTCCCAATACAGCGCCGGGGGCGGCGCCTTCTGCGGGGACAGCACCAACGTGTTCTATGATGGATGCGGCAGGCTTATCGCGGTTTTAAGCGATGGCATGGGCACCGGGGGCCGGGCCGCTGTAGACGGCGCCATGACCTCCGCCATGGCAGAGAGCCTTTTAAAGGCAGGCATCGGCTTTGACAGCATGCTGCAAACAGTGAATGCCGCCCTGATGGCAAAAAGCGGGGACGAAACCCTTGCCACCATGGACATTGCCTGTATCGACCTGTTCACCGGGCGAACCGAGCTGCGCAAGGCCGGGGCGGCCTGCACCATCCTCCGCCGGGGCCGCAGGGCTGAAGCCATTGAGGCCTCCAGCGTGCCGGTAGGCATTATGCCGGGGGTGGAGTTCGCCGCCTGTGCCCGGGACTTAGCTGCCGGGGATTTGGTGGTGATGGTCTCGGACGGGGTGGTTGCCGCTGGGCACGAATGGCTGATGGACGTGGTTTTAAGCTGGGACGAGGAAGAAAACCCCAATCTGCTGGCCCAGCGCATTACGGAGGAAGCCAAAAAGCGCCGGGCAGACGGCCACGAGGATGACGTGACAGCCCTGGTGCTGGTCTTGCAGTGAAGGACCGCGTTTTGGGCGCCTGTAAAATAACATACAAGGCCCGCCCTGGGCAGCAGTTTTTGCCTCCTGCTGCGCCCAGGGCGGGCGTTTCCTTTGCATAATAAAATTTTTAAACCTGCATGTCTACCCCAGGTGCGGCAGGGGCCGCCTCTCCCCCTCCGGCTCCTTCCGGCGCGCTGGCAGCGACATACTGCTGAGCCGCATATTCCGGGGAAGGCCCCAAGGCGCCCTGCAGGGCCTGGGCCTGCTGCCGCAGTTCGTTCCGGGTGGCGGAAAGCATTTTCTGCTGCTGCCCGTCAATTACGGCCTCGTGCATATAAGAGCGCTCCCGCAAAAACCGCAACATCTTTGCCCTGCGCAGTTCCTGGTTCAGGCGCTGTGCCCGCTCCCGTTCCTCTTCCTCTATCAGCCGTTCCCGCCGGGCTTCCTTCAGCTCTTCCTTCTGCAAATCCTGCTTTTTCTTCCCAGCCCGGCTCACCGCCTTTTCAAGCTGGCGCAGGGCTGCCTTAATCTCCTCCGTATTTTCCGAATCTGTCCGCAGCGCCGCCCGCAACTGGGCCATGCGCCTGCGGGCATATCCCGCCGCCATGCCCACCTGGCTCTTGTTCTTGGCCCGGGCCAAACGGGCATAGGCTTCCAGAGGAGCGTCGCCATACCGGGGCTTTGTCTTAATGCGTTCCAACTGTTCCCGGTGGCGTTCCATTTTCTCCCGGGACTCCTTGATCATTTCCTGGATGGTCTGGCTGTCTTTGTCTGCCACAGTTTCCAGGTGTGACGGCGTGCCGTTCTGGCTTCCCTGCCCCGCCTGGGCCTGTTCCTGGGCATATCCCTGGGCGCTGGCCTGTACCTTTATATCGCTCACGGCAAAATCTCCCCTCTCCTCCTCTTATTTGTTATATCGGCAGAATTCCCCCAAAGCGATAGGCCTTTTGCCACATTATTTTCCTTTCCCGCCGCCATTTTTCCGCATTTCATAGAGCATGGCCCGGTAACGGAAGCTGGAATTAGACATGCCCACCTCCCGGGCAGCGGCAACCCCTGTAAGCTCCCCAGCCTGCCAGCGGGCATACACCAAAGGGAAATTTTCCGGCAGGGGAGCCGGCGGCCTGCCAAACCGCACGCCCCGGGCCTTTGCCGCCGCGATGCCCTGGGCCTGCCGGGTGCGTATGTTTTCCCGCTCTTTTTGGGCGACAAAGGACAGGATTTGCAGCACCAGATCGGCAATGAAGGCGCCCATCAAATCCTTCCCCCGGCGGGTGTCCAGCAGCGGCATATCCAGCACGCATACATCGGCAGACTTTTCCTTGGTCAGCACCCGCCACTGCTCCAGAATCTCCCGGTAATTGCGGCCCAGGCGGTCTATGCTGGAAATATAGAGCAAGTCCCCGGCCCGCAGCCTGCGCACCATGCGCTTGTACTGGGGCCGCTCGAAATCTTTGCCAGACTGCTTGTCCATAAACAGGTTTTCGGCCGGAACAAGCCCCAATAAGGCGCGCCGCTGGCGGTCTTCGTTCTGGTCGATGCTGGACACCCGCATGTAGCCATAAATTTTTCCTTTCATAGCTCTCCCTCCAAAATCAGAGTGTGTTCCTGAAGTTGCTCTAATTTTAATGGGAGGCGTGTCGCCCAGGGAAGCGCACATACACCATTTTATCTATATTCTGTCTTATTTATTGGAAGTTTCCAGGCGGTTGTCCTTCTCTATATCCTTTTCCCTTGCAATTTTTTAAAAGCAATGGTATGATACATACAGATAAAATCCGGTAAGGAGGAAGCGCCATATGCAAAACTATTCAGGGGAAGCAGGGCTGCAATACCACATCCAACTGCGCCCGGGGGACACGGGCCGGTACGTTATCCTGCCCGGGGATCCCAAGCGCTGCGAGAAGATTGCCCGGCACTTTGATAGCCCCAGGCTCCTAGCGGACAGCCGGGAGTTTGTCACCTACACGGGCCTCTTGGACGGGGAGCGGGTCAGTGTCACCTCCACAGGCATTGGCGGGCCTTCCGCCGCCATCGCGGTGGAGGAGCTGGTAAACTGCGGGGCAGACACTCTTGTGCGGGTGGGCACCTGCGGAGGCATGGATCTGGACGTAAAGGGAGGGGATCTGGTGGTTGCCACAGGTTCAATCCGCATGGAGGGCGCCAGCCGGGAGTATGCCCCCATTGAATTTCCCGCTGTAGCGGATTTAACTGTGGTAAACGCCTTAGTGCAGGCCGCTGAACAGCAGGGTTTCCCCTGCCATACTGGCGTTGTGCAGAGCAAAGATTCCTTTTACGGGCAGCACGATCCGGAAACCAAGCCTGTAAGCGGCGATTTGCTGCAAAAATGGGAGGCCTGGAAACGCCTTGGCTGCAAGGCCTCCGAGATGGAATCTGCGGCGGTGTTTATTGTTTCCAGCTACCGTCGGGTGCGGGCCGGCGCTGTTTTCCTGGCAATGGGCAATCAGGAGCGTGGAAAGGCCGGGCTTGATAACCCCATTGCTCACGACACAGAAGCCGCTATCAAAACTGCTGTGGCCGCCCTGCGCATTTTGATTCAGCAGGACAGAAAGAAGAATCCTTGAAGCAAGAAAACTCCCTGCCCAGCTTTTGCTGGACAGGGAGTTTTTTAAATTTCTATCAAATTCCGCTTACCCCACCGTGCTCAAATCCCATTCGCTGAAAATCTTGGGCACGTCGGAAATCAGCCGCTTGGTATAAGCCGCCTTCGGGTGGATAATCACATCCTCCGCAGGGCCTGCCTCCACAAACGCGCCATGCTCCATAATGTACACAGAGTCGGATACATAGTACGCCAGGCCAATGTCGTGGGTGATGAAGATGATGGTCATATTGATCTCATCCCGCAGCTTCAACAGCATATCCAGAATCGTCGCACGGGAACAGGCGTCCACCATGGACGTGGGTTCGTCCGCTATCAGAATCTTCGGCTTCAGCAGGAAGATTCTCGCTATCATCAAACGCTGCATCTGGCCGCCGGACAGCTCGAAGGGATACTTGTTCGTAAGCTCCGCATACTTCAGGTTTACAAACGAGCACGCCTCTGTCATCTTGTCAAATTTCTCCTGGTCAGACAGGTGCTTCCCCCCTGTCATGTTGATGCAGTCCAGCAGCAAATCATCTATCTTGTTGAACATATTGAAGGATGAGAACGGATCCTGGAACACCGCCTGGATGTTCTTCCAGTATTCCTTCCTCTTCTTGCCGTTGGAAATGTCCCGGGGCTGCCCGTTAAAGTACAGCGTCCCCTCTGTGATGTTGATAAGACCCAGGATCATCCTGGCAATGGTCGTCTTCCCAGAGCCGGACTCCCCTACGATGGAGATAACCTCGCCCTCGCGGAAGTCAAAGTTCACCTGCTTCACTGCCTCGGTGCGGGTCTTGCCATAGCCGAAAACCTTGGTGATGTTCTCACCCTTCAATACTGATTTCCCCAACTCTCTAGCCATTTCTCCCGTACACCTCCTTCAAATAGTCCACCTCATAGCAGCAGCGGTACATCCTGTGCTCCTCAAACTCCTTCTCCGGCACCTCATATACCTTGCACTCCGGCTTTGCATACTTGCACCGGGGCGCAAACCGGCAGCCAGCCGGCGGGTGCTTCAGGTTCGGAGGCGTGCCGGGGATGGCCTCCAGCTTTGTCTCCCTGGTGCCCTCCTCCGGCACAATGATGGAACCCATCAGGCCCTTGGAATAAGGATGGATGGGATCGAACACCATTTCCTTGGCTGTGCCGCGCTCCACTATCTGTCCTGCGTACATAACCATAATGTCGTCTGTCACGTTGTACAGCAGCGGCAGCTCGTGGGTGATGAAGATCATGGACTTGATAAAGCCCTTCTCCATCAATTCCCGCATCATCTTGATAACCATCTTCTGGCTGGTTACGTCCAGTGCCGAGGAGGGTTCGTCCGCTATCAGCACCTTCGGCGACAGGATGGTGGAGATGGCGATAACCGTCCTCTGCTTCATGCCGCCGGACAGCTCCACCGCATGCTTCTGCAGCACCTCCGGGGGCAGGCCCAGGATGCGGAAGCGCTCCACCGCCATATCATAGATGTCTTTTTTGCTCAGGCTCTTGTCGTGGACGCGGATAACGTCCTCTATAAAGCGGATGATCTTCTGGGTGGGGTTCAAAGCGTTCATGGCGGCCTGGGGGATGTAGGCGATCTCCGTCCCCAGTATCTTCTTGCGCACCTCGTCCGGCTTCATCCCGGAGATGTTCTGCCCGTCAATGATAATCTCACCGCTGATATAGTGCAGGGGCGCGAAGTAGTACCCCATCAGGCTCAGGGCCAGCGTGGATTTGCCGCAGCCGGACTCGCCTGCCACGCCCAGGGATTTCCCTTCCTCTATCTTCAGGGACACCCCATCCACTGCGAACACGTCCTCTTTAAAACGCGTCACATACTTCGTCTTTAAGTCTTTTACTTCCAGCATTACTTTTCCCATGTTCTATCCTCCCGGTTAGTCGCGAAGCTGCGGGTTGAACACCTGGTCTAACCCCGTATTCATCAGGTTCAGCGAGAATGAGATTATCGCTACGGACAGCACCACCGGCACGAATGCCCACCAGCTTCCGCCCTGGATGGCCTGGAAGTTCTGCGCCCAGTTCATCATAATGCCCAGAGTGCTGGTTGTGGAGTTGGAAGGCCCAAGGCCCAGCATGGAAAGCTGCGCTTCCGCCAGGATGCCAGAAGAGATTTGCAGGATCAGCGCCATCACCACGTAGGACGCCACATAAGGCAGGATGTCCTGGATGATAATCCGCGGCATGCTGTGCCCTGAAAGCTTTGACAGGTTCACGTGGTCCCGGTTGCGCAGGGACAGCACCTGGGAACGAACGGAGCGTGCCGTCCAGGGCCAGCCCGTAAGCCCGATGATGGTGCCCACCATCATCGGCCCGCGGCCTGCTTCGCTCAGGGCGTTGGCTATCAGAATCAGGATAACAAAGCTGGGGATAACCGTGAAAATGTTGGTGATAAAGGTCAGGAAGTTATCCACCCAGCCTCCCACAAAGCCTGCCAGCAGGCCGATGGTCAGGCCGATGGCCGTGGCGATAAGGCCCGCCAGCAGGCCAATGCGCAGGGATACCGCAATGGACGCCGAAAGCTCTGTCAGCACGTCCCGGCCAAAGTTGTCGGTGCCCAGCGGGAAAGTCACCTTGTTGCTGATGGACCCCACCGACACAAACTCATTGCTTGCCACTGTCCGGGACTCTGCCAGGCTGCCGTCCTCCTCCCGGGTGGCCAGGATAATATCCGCCCCGGCTTCCCGCAGGGAATTGTCCAGACGCACATACGCCTTCTTCTTCGCGGAGGTGATGCCCTTCTGCTTGTTCGCGGAGTCATAATGGGCAAACCACTGCTCCACCAGCGCATCCCCGTTGCTGATATCAATTTCCGATTCATCCAGGCCGCCGAACTTCACCAGCCAGTCTTTCATGTCTTTCTTGTTGTCTTCTGTCAGCAGGCTTGCCGCGCTTCCGCCTACGGTTTCCACCTTCAGCGCTTCCGCCTTATTCGATCCTGCCACGTCCTGCACCGACACATACGTGCCCGGCGCCGAATATCCCCCGCTTATCATGTCCAGCGCTCCAAACGGCGAAAGCAGCGGGTAGATGATGGCTGTAAGCAGCATCAGCATAAACAGTACGAAGCCCACCAGGAACTTGGGGTTCGTGAATGCTTGTTTTAACTGGTGTTTCATTTCATTACCTCCCTTATTCCGCTTCCATCTGCGCCGCTTTCACGCGGGGATCGATTATGCCGTACAGGATTTCCACCACCAGGTTTGCTATCAGCACCATGATGGTAATCACCAGCGTACAGCCCGACAGCAGCGGATAGTCCCGGGCGCCTATGGCCCCGAACATGGCTGTCCCCAGCCCGGGATAGTTGTACACAATTTCCGCCACCAGGTTGCCGCCTATCATAGTGCCGAAGGACAGCGCCAGGCCTGTAATCTGCGGCAGCATGGCATTGCGGAACACGTACAGCACGATTTTCCAGTCCTTTATCCCCAGGAACCGGCTGTATTTCACATAGTCCGCGTTCAGCTCGTAAATGGACATGGAACGCATGCCGATGGCCTGCCCGCCGATGGTGATGAGCACTGCCGTCCAGAACGGGAGCTGGTAGTGCCGCAATACGGAGGCGAAGAATTCCCAGCTCATGCTGGGGTTCATGTCAAAGGAGTACCCGCCTCCTGTAGGCGCTATCTTCAGCACCGAGCTGAACACATAAATCATGATGAACGCCAGGCCGAAGGCCGGGAAGTTGCTGATGAACATGAACAGCGGCAGCACCGCCGCGTCCACCGCCTTGCGTATGTACGCCGCTATGGCTCCTAAAAGGTTCCCCAGGAACCAGCCCACGATGATGGCCGGGATCTGCAGCCCCAGCGTCCACACCACGGAGGATCCGATTATATCATTTACAGTCCGGGGATACTGGGACAGGGAGTTGCCCATATCGCCCTGGAATAATTTTCCAACATATACAAAGAACTGTTCAGGCAGGGATTTGTCAAGCCCGAACTCTTTGGAGTACTGCTCGATCATTTTCTGCTGCACCGATGGGTCTGTTACGCCCTGGGTGGCCTGCACTGCCAGCGCCTTTACAGGGTCGCCCGGCATCAGCCGCGGCAGCAGGAAGTTCAGGAACACGGCTACCACCAGTGTGATCACGTACCACACAATGCGCTTGCCGTAATACTTCATAAAGCCTTTCAACACTATCACCTCATCTTTTTAGTGGCGGCTCCCGGGATTCCCTCCCTCTGCCGCTTTCCCTAAAACAATATGGTTCAACGCTTCCTTTTCAGTACTTTTCACCAATCCTTATATAGAAATTGGCGGCGGAGAAAGTCCTATTACCTTTTCTCCGCCGCCTGTTTCTCTACATGTTCATCTCAGTTTTTCTGCATGTACAGCCAAACCGATGGCTTTCTGAAGGTTTAGCCTTCCATCAGCTCCAGGTCATACAGGCCAGCAATGCCGTAGCCGTCGCAAAGAATCAGCGGGGGCACGTTGCCTTCGTTGCCTTCCTGGGGGAAGTTCGTCCAAACGGTCTCGTTGCACTCATGGAAGTCAACAGGGCGGTACATGGTGGAAATGTGAGGCACTTCGTCCAGGAACAGGATATTAAGCTGCTCCCACAGATCCTTAATCTTCGCCTCGTCGGTTTCCTTGGCCAGATCCATCAGGATCTTGTCTGCTTCCTCGTTATAGTAACGGCCCATATTGAAAGTCATGGTGTCGGGGAAATCGCCGCCGAAGCCATACATGGTCTGGTAAGCGCGCAGCCAGGGGGCGGAAACAGCAGCGCCTGCGTAGCTGTACATAGCGATATCAAAGTTGCCGGTCTGAACATCCTCTGTCCAGGTGGGAGAATCAGGGAAGTAAGCCTCAATGCTGATGCCGATGTTCTTGCCCGCGGCGGCAGCAATATTGATGGCAGCCTGCCAGTCAGACCAGCCAGTGGGACACTCTGCCTTGAACACCAGGTTCTGGCCCTCATACTCGCGGATGCCGTCGCCGTCAGTGTCTACAATGCCAGCCTCATCCAGCAGCTTGTTAGCGCCTTCCACATCATTGCCTGCGGACTGGTAGGGCTTCAGAGCTTCGGGATCCTTAATCAGAGCCTGCTCACCGTCAGTGGGGTTAAACAGGGTGCGGGGGAAGTCAGCGAAGCTGTAAGACTGCCCGGTCATAGCGGAAGAAATAATCTGATCGAAATCAATAGCCATGGCAAGAGCCTTACGTACTTCCTTCTGATCCAGGCCAGGCTTCTGGGTGTTCAGCACCAGGCCGGGCATGGACATACCTAACTGATAAGGAGCATCATCAAACCAAGTGGAGATAGGCAGATCCTTTTCCAGCCACAGCTTCTGCAGATCAGATACATACTGCTGGTTGATGTCAATTTCGCCAGCCTCGAAAGCACGGGCGGAAGCGGCGTTGTCCTTATAGATGTTGTGGGCAACATACTTCGGCACAGGCAGCTTGCCCCACATGGAGGCATCCTGGCCCCAGTAATCGTCATTGCGGGTCATAACCTCGCGCTGCTCGGAGTCATAGGTGGTGGGACGGTAAGGCCCGGTAACGGGGGCATCCCACATGGTGGCATTCTTTATCTCGTTGCTGTCGCCATTCAGTTCGCCGTCCAGCTTCTCCAGATACGCCTTCTGCATCATAAAGATGTTGGTGAGGAATTCCTCTACCTTGTAGGGGTTGTACTGGGGATCATCGACAGGCTTGCCTTTGATAACCACAGTGCTGTCATCGGTGGCCTCAACGCTCAGAATGTACTGGGTATAGTCAGCAGCGATAGCGGACTCATACTTCACGTGGGCATCCCAGGTGGCCTGTACGTCGTTTGCGGTGAAAGCAGTGCCGTCATCCCACTTAGCAGCAGCCTTGGTGTTGGCTCTTGCCCTGGTGTTCTCTATGGCAGCCTGCGGCGGCGGGGAAGCTTCTTC
>Ga0224737_10082_pt1 | contig 13341 bp, 12 predicted proteins | sample LIM_B_Water_Pos_FD_161632 | JGI IMG/M metagenome (GOLD analysis project Ga0224737, IMG submission 161632) | Enriched cells from gastrointestinal tract of the lab mouse from Pacific Northwest National Laboratory (PNNL), Richland, Washington... | ecosystem: Host-associated > Mammals > Digestive... | reverse complement strand
CAAGGGAGAAAATTCAAATCCTGTTTTTTGCAGGATGGGGATGCACTGGTATTAAAAACAGATTATCTTCTTCGTATTTTGGAATCGTTAAATAAATATTTTCCTGATTTGGAATATATAACTTCCTATGCTCGTGCGGACAGTATCACACGAAAAAGTCCGGCAGAATTGCAGGAGCTTCGACAAGCCGGACTGAATCATCTGTATTGTGGAATGGAAACCGGATCGGATAAGATATTACAGCTTATCAATAAAGGCTTCCATGCCGATACAGTTGTGAAAAGCGGTTGTATGGCAAAAGACGCAGGCATGATATTATCAGAGTTTATACTGCTTGGGATTGGTGGAAAAGAGCTTTCAGAAGAAAACGCAGTCCAGACAGCGGATGCGCTGAACATGATTCAGCCGGATTTTATTCGTGTCCATGCAACCGGAATAAAGCCAGAGTCCAAAATGTGGGAGTTTGTTCAGGAAGGTTCTTTTACATTACAGTCGGAGGAAGAGATAGTAATAGAGCAAAAATTATTCTTGAAGAAGCTGCTTGAAATAGACAGCTATTATGTGAATGAACATATTATCAACCTGTTGCTGGAGGTTAGAGGGAATTTGCGGACAGATAAATTGGAAATGCTGTCTACAATAAATAAATTTTTAGGATTGCCGGAAGAGGAAAAACTTCTATTCATTGTAGGCAGGCGGCTTAACATTTTCTTTATGCTGGATGATTTGAAAAAAACCAAACAGTATCAAAAAGCACAGGAATGTATGGAGCAGATTTTACAGAAAAATCCGAAAGTTGATTTTGCAAGACTTTGTAATTATGTCAGGCAGTCACAAATCTAATAGGTATAGCAAATCCGGAGGTGGAATAATGATTAGTTATTACATAGTCAGGCATGGACAGACACTTTTAAATTTTTTAGATAAAGCACAAGGTTGGACAGATTCTCCACTTACTGATATTGGCAAACAGACTGCCATTAGTTTGGGAAATAAACTTGTAGGAATAAACTTTGATGCTGTATTTGCAAGTGACATGTTACGATCTATTCAGACAGCAGAGTTGATTTTGCAGGCGAGTGGAAATACTTCGATAGCAATACAAAAGGATTCAAGGCTGCGTGAATGGTGTTTAGGTAGTATGGAGGCAGAGAAAAATACTGTTTTTATAGAAAATGTATCTAATTGGCTAGGCGGCGTATCTTCTTTGGAAGAATTGAATAGGCAGCTTCCCAATGTTGCGGATGCGATTTATGAACATGATAAAACAGAAATGGCAGAGCCATTCTCTGCCATAGAAAACCGATTAAAAAGTATATTCATAGAGATTGCTCAAGATATTAGACAAGAGAGGGACTGTAAAATATTAGTAGTAACTCATGCTTTTGTTATAAAAACATTGTTCTATTTATTTGCGCCAGAACAACTATGTAAAATTGATAAAATAAAAAACTCAACAGTTTCTTTGCTTAAATTTGATAACGGTAAGTTTCTTATGGAATCAGACTTGTTATAGTTATATAAACAGGAAAATCATATACGGTTTTCCTGTTATTTTTTGGAACAGGGCGGCTGTATATCCAATCCGTCTAAATATGCTGTTCCCCAATCGCACATGGCGTTCAGCACAGGTATTATACTTTTCCCGAAAGCGGTAAGCGAATAAATTGTTTTAGGCGGTTTTTCTGGAATTACTTCTCTGTTAATCATGCCACAATCTTCTAAATCATGGAGTTGACCGGAGAGCATTTTGGGGGTTGCCTTTGGGATAAGGCGTTGAAGTTCCATATAGTGTAATGGCTGTGACTTTAAATGCCACAATACCAGAGGTTTATACTTCCCGCCAATCAGGAACAGGGTAGCTTCTACGGGACAGTTAAATTGTTTTTGTTCCATTTTCATTTTGGTTCTCCTAACTGCAAGGGTGCTATCATTTTTGAAAGTATCTATCAAAAAAGTGCAGTCTTGCGGAATTATTTTTCAGCGTTACAATAGAGTTGTCAGTTGGTTTGGCATACTAAATATAACATAAGAAAGGACTTGATACTATGGATTTTATAAACATTGCAAAACAGCGTTTCTCTGTACGCAGTTACACAGATCAGGCAGTGGAAAAGGAAAAACTGGATAAAATTCTGGAAGCTGCCCATGTAGCTCCAACCGCTGCAAATCTCCAGCCTGTGCATCTGATTGTGGTGCAAAGTGAAGAAGGACTTGCCAAAATAGGACAGGGGGCAAACCTTTATGGTGCGCCGCTGGCAATCATCGTCTGCGCTGACCATGAAAAAGCGTGGGTGCGTCCGTTTGATAAGAAGCAGACAGGTGACATTGATACCTCGATTTTGACAGACCACATGATGCTTCAGGCTACGGAGCTGGGACTTGGCTCTGTATGGATTTGCTATTTTAAGCCAGATGTTATCAGCAGGGAATTTGGACTTCCTGAAAATCTGGAACCCGTCAATATCCTTGCAATTGGTTATTCAAACGAAGAAGCCGCCGATCCGGAACGCCATACAAAGATGCGTATTCCTGTAAGCCAGTTGGTATCCTATGAAAATCTGTAACAGGAGCGATTGCAAACATTTGAACATAAGGGACAGTGCGCACAGCGTACTGTCCGTTGTGTTTTATGGATACCTTTCAGAAATATGTGCATAGGTTTCTTCCAGAATCCATTGAATATGTTCGTCTTGGATACTGTAAAAGACTTTTTTACCGTCTTTGCGGGAACGGACTAGCCTTGCAATGCGAAGCTCATGTAGCTGATGGGATATAGCGGATTCAGTGACTTTGATTTTCTTTGCAAGGTCACTGACACAATACTCCTGTTTCATTAAATACCAGAGTATTTTCATTCGTGTGTAATCGCCCATTGCTTTGTGTAGCTCTGTTAATTGTTCCAATTCGGAAGAATTAGGAACAGAAAAAATCGTTTTATTTATTTCATTCATATTATTGCTCCAATCTATGTACAAGCTGTTTGACAGACAAAAGATATGTGAGTATCATAATTTCATCTGGAAGGAGGTGGTTATCATGCCACACTATAATTTACCGCATAATCATGGACAGGATATTGAGAAAGTCTTAGATAAGATTCCCTCTGCAGAACGGTTCAAAGATATAGCCTTCCTATTCCGGCAGTTAGACGATCCTACAAGGTTGCGGATTTTATGGCTGTTATGCCATTGTGAGGAATGTGTCTGCAATATAGCGGCAGCTGTTGATATGAGCGCACCTGCTGTGTCGCATCACCTTCGGGTTTTAAAGAAAAGCGGGATTATATACAGTCGGAGGGAAGGAAAGGAAGTATATTATTCTCTGTCTAAAACACCGCAGGCGAAATTGTTGCATCGTTCTATAGATGCCTTGTTTGAAATATCTTGTCCAACCAATATTTAAGAAAATGCGCTACCTTGTGGGGTGTAGCGCATTTCTGTTGTACTTTTAAATTGACTTTAATTAGAAACAGGTAATGCCTTTACCCGCATTGCCCGGATTGCGTTCAGGATTGCGATAACGGAAACGCCTACATCGGCAAATACCGCCGCCCACATATTGGCATATCCTAAAGCTCCTAAAATCAACACTAAGAATTTAATTCCCAAGGCAAATACAATGTTCTGGTTTGCGATACGGATTGTCTTTCGGGCAATTTTCATAACTGCGGCGATTTTTGACGGTTCATCGGTCATTAAGACTACATCTGCGGCTTCGATAGCAGCATCAGAGCCAAGACCGCCCATAGCAATACCGACATCTGCCCTTGCCAGTACGGGGGCATCATTGATTCCGTCCCCTACAAAGACAAGTCTGCCTTTCTCTGTTTTTTCCCTTAACAATGCTTCTACCCGGTCAACTTTATCAGCGGGGAGCAGCTCGGTATAAGCCCGATCCAGTCCGAGATGTTTGGAAACTTTCTGTCCTACTGCGTCGGCATCTCCGGTCAGCATAATCGTTTTCCGTATGCCGGAAGATTTGAGCTGGCGGATTGCAGCCGGAGCGTCCTGTTTGATTTCATCTTCTATGACAATCGAACCAGAATACTTCCCGTCACAGGCAAGATATATTACTGTTCCAACTGCTTCTGAGGGCTGGTAGCGGATGTGTTCCCGTTCCATGAGCTTTGCATTTCCCGCAAGGACTTTTTTACCGTCTATCACTGCCTGTACGCCATGACCTGCAATCTCCTGAACATCGGATATACGGTTCCCGGCGATTTTTTTGCCATAGGCTTTTTTGATGGAAGCAGAAATAGGGTGGTTGGAATAATCTTCTGCGTATGCTGCAAGCTCTAAAAGCTGTGTTTCGTTCATGCCCATAGGATGGATTTCGCTGACAGCAAAAGAGCCTTTTGTAAGTGTGCCTGTCTTATCAAATACAACCATTTCAGCATGAGCTAAGGATTCCAGATAGTTACTGCCTTTTACTAGGACACCGATCTTTGATGCGCCGCCGATACCGCCAAAGAAACTTAGTGGGATAGAGATTACCAGCGCACAAGGGCAGGAGATTACAAGGAATGTCAAAGCACGATAAATCCATATGCTAAATGATTGACCAGTGATTAAGGGCGGCAATATGGCAAGAGCCAGAGCCGCAAATACTACTGCCGGGGTGTAGTAACGTGCAAAACGTGTGATAAAATTTTCTGTCCTACCTTTCTTATCACTTGCGTTTTCTACCAGATCAAGGATTTTTGATACAGTAGATTCTCCGAACTCTTTTGTTGTGCGGATAGATAAGATGCCCGTCTGGTTGATACAGCCACTGATGACTTCTGTACCCGGAGCGACATCACGAGGCATGGATTCTCCGGTCAGTGCAGAGGTGTCCAAAGCAGAAACGCCACTTACAATTATACCGTCCAAAGGGATTCGCTCACCGGGTTTTACAACAATGGTATCACCAATGGAAACTTCTTCCGGATCAACCTGTACCAGTTTCCCGTCCCGTTCCACATTTGCATAATCCGGGCGAATATCCATTAGGCTTGCAATGGATTTACGGGATTTGGAAACTGCATAAGACTGAAACCATTCTCCTACCTGATAAAACAGCATAACAGCTACGCCTTCGGAATGTTCCCCTAAAATCAGTGCGCCAATCGTTGCAATCGTCATCAGGAAATTTTCGTCAAATACCTGACCGCTTAATATGTTTGTAATGGCTTTCCAGACAATATCCCAACCGATTACTACATAACAGGCTAAAAATATGCCCATTTCCGCCTGTTCTGGCAGATGAAGCAGACTGCCTGCAAGAAACAGGATTGCCGCCACAATAATGCGGATCAATAAATGTTTTTGTTTTCGTGTCATTAGAATACTCCTTTCATAAATCAGACATTTTCGTTTTGAAAAAACACCGGATGCCAGAAATGGCAGCCGGTGTCCAGTTCGTGTTGCGTCATGCCCATAAAGGAACACGATGCGTTTGGCAGATGCCACTTAACGGTTATGCCTGATCTGTTTATGCTTTTACCGTTACGTCCGGCTCGATTTTTTTAATCAGTGCCTTTGCTTCATTCAATATGGCATCAAACCTGTCATCAGGTGCTTCCAACACCATTTTTTGACCAAGGAAGTTGACGGATACACTGGTCACACCGTCAATTTTCTGTACGGCGTTTTGAATCTTGTCTGCACAGTGACCGCAGTCTAAGTCGATAAGTTTGATTGTTTTTTTCATGGGAATAATCCACCTTTCTTAAAAAATTTTATTGGTTTGGCATGGCTGAACAATTAAAGAGATGTTTAATCGTTCTGGGCAAAGTATAGTCATCAATCGGCTATAAGTCAATGGGTTTGAAGGCGGTATTCCTCTTTGGAGCATAAAACCTTCTGATTGGATTTTTGTAAAAAAAGAAATTACTTTTCGGATAAAAAAAGCTCCTTATCAGAGCGGACAAAAAGAAAATGGGGTGTTTATAATGAAAAACGGTAACAGCCCCAGTTCCCTACGGGGGAGGGGTACAGCACATTGTTACAAATATAGAAAAGAAAGAAGGGATAATTTTGCAAAAGGAGCAATTTGACATTACGGGTATGACCTGTTCCGCCTGCTCTGCAAGAATCGAGAAAAGCGTAGCAAAGCTGCCGGGAATAAAGGAGGTATCCGTAAACCTGCTAAAAAACAGTATGGTTGCTTCTTATGATGAGTCTGTTCTGAATACGGAGGGAATTGTGCAGGCAGTTGAAAAAGCCGGGTACGGTGCATTTCCTAAATCGGTTCAGAATAAGAAGCAAACTGTAAACGCTTCTGTGAACCGGACAGCGCAACCGGAGGCAAACACAGCACAGAAAGAATATGGACAGATGAAAAAGCGGCTGCTCCTGTCCGCATTGTTTACCATTCCATTGTTTTATATATCTATGGGGCATATGATGGGGTGGATACTCCCGAAAGGGCTACTTGGTATGGAAAATGCAATGAGTTTTGCCTTTACGCAATTTCTATTACTGATTCCAGTGGTGTTTATCAATTTTAAGTATTACCGCATGGGTTTTAAGACACTGTTTCATGGCTCACCGAATATGGATTCCCTGATTGCTATTGGCTCTGGTGCTGCAATCGTCTATGGCATCTATGCCATTTACAAAATTGGCATAGGGTTCGGACATGGCGATATGGAAACCGTACACAGTTTTATGATGGATCTGTATTTTGAATCGGCTGGTATGATTCTGACACTTATCACATTGGGTAAGACCTTAGAAGCTCGTGCAAAAGGAAAAACCTCAGATGCCATTACAAAACTGATGAACCTTGCGCCTAAGACTGCCACAGTGGAGAGGGATGGAATAGAAATACAGGTTCCAGTAGAGGAAGTGCAAGCAGGAGAAATTCTTGTTGTAAAGGCGGGCGAGTCCATTCCGGTAGACGGAGTAATTCTGGAAGGGGTTTCGTTTGTGGATGAATCAGCTCTGACCGGGGAGAGCATACCTGTGGAAAAGCAGACCGGAGATAAAGTAATCGGTGCAACAATCAATAAATCTGGCTATTTTAAAATGCAGGCTACGAAAGTAGGGGATGATACCACATTGGCACAGATCGTGCGGCTTGTGGATGAAGCAACCAGTTCAAAAGCACCTATCGCAAAACTGGCGGATAAGGTCAGCGGGGTATTTGTCCCGGTTGTTATCAGCATCGCTTTAATTGCGGTTCTTGTGTGGCTTTTTGCGGGGTATGGATTTGAGTTTGCTCTTTCTATTGGCATTTCCATTCTCGTCATATCCTGCCCTTGCGCTCTCGGTTTGGCAACACCTACCGCAATCATGGTAGGCACAGGGAAAGGCGCATCGAATGGCATTTTGATTAAGTCGGCGGAAGCTCTGGAGGTAGCGCATAACATTGATACGGTTGTTTTGGATAAGACTGGGACAATTACACAGGGAACGCCTGTGGTAACAAATGTCTTAGTAAAAGAGGGAATTTCACAGGATGAGCTTCTGCAGGTTGCCGCTTCTCTGGAAAAAATGTCAGAACACCCTCTTGCAGATGCGATTGTGGAGGAAGCAGAAAAGAACGCTTTAGGTTTTCTGCCTGTAAATAACTTTAAGCAGATTCCGGGGCAGGGGATTATGGGGGAAATACAAAATGTTACCTGTCTTGCCGGAAACCGCCGCCTGATGTCTGCACAGGGCATAGAAGGAGGGGCATTGCTCCAGCTTGGAGAAGCAATGGCTGTGGATGGAAAAACACCATTATTTTTTGCGAGGGATGGACAGCTTATTGGTGTGGTGGCTGTGGCAGATGTGGTAAAGCCTACCAGTAAACAGGCAATACAGGAGTTATCAGGCTTGGGAATGGAGGTTGTCATGCTTACCGGGGACAATGCTAAAACTGCGGAAGCAATCAGAAAGCAGGTAGGCGTAGACCGGGTGGTTGCAGAAGTGTTCCCGCAGGATAAGGAAAAGGAAATCCGGCGCTTACAGGAGAAGGGCAGGAAAGTAGCTATGGTCGGAGATGGCATTAACGATGCGCCTGCGCTTGCAAGGGCAGACGTAGGAATTGCTATCGGTGCAGGAACGGATGTGGCGATTGAATCAGCGGACATCGTGTTGATGAAAAGTGACCTCTTGGATGTGTCTACCGCTGTCCAACTCAGCAAGGCGGTTATCCGCAACATCAAGCAAAACCTGTTTTGGGCGTTTATCTACAATATTATTGGTATTCCGGTTGCGGCGGGGGTATTCTATCTGTCCCTTGGCTGGAAACTAAATCCGATGATCGGGGCTTTTGCAATGAGTTTTAGTTCTGTATTTGTGGTATCGAATGCCTTGCGGCTGCGCTGGTTCAAAGCAAGGCATCTTGCAAAGCCAGAACAGCAAGAAAGATACAATAGTAGTCAAACAATAGTACAGAAAAAGAGCGAAGGAGAAAAGAACATGGAAAAATTATTGAAGATTGAAGGAATGGTTTGCGGAAATTGTGTAAAACACGTTTCTAAGGCGTTAATGGAGATTGAGGGTATTTCAGATGTCACAGTGCAACTGGAAGCAAAAACAGCACTCGTACAGATGAGCCATGCGGTATCAGATGACAGGCTGAAAACAGCGGTTGAAGATGCGGGTTATCAGCTCATAAGTGTTAAGTAGCCGGATTGCCTATGAAAGCAAAAAAAGGAAATGTTATCCACAAACTGAAAATTGCAAAAGGTCAGTTAGACGGTATCTTGCAGATGATAGAGGAAGATCGTTACTGTGTAGATATATCCAATCAGCTTTTAGCGACACAGGCATTATTAAAGAGTGCTAACCAACAGATTTTACAGGCACATATCCGTAACTGTGTCCGGGAGGCGTTACAGACCGATGCGGAAAATCCGAAACTTGAGGAAGCATTGCAGTTATTGGAAAAAATGGTGCAATAGCACCGATATTTCCGATTGGATAAAAAGTCCTTCGGATAAGAGCAGACAAAAGGAACTGATTTTTAATATACTCTATATGGTTAGACATGGCTAATATAGATATAAGGAGGAAGCGTGATGAAACAGTCACTTGATACAAGGACAAAATTACTGACGAAAAGTCCGTTTTCCCTCATGCTGGAGCTTAGCATACCTGCGGTTCTTGGCATGGTGGTTGTAGGGCTTTATAACATGATGGATTCTATTTTTGTAGGGCAGATGGTGGGTGCTGCGCAAATGGGGGCGGTATCCGTATCTTATCCGTTTACGCTCATCAATGCGGGTTCAGCGGCAATGCTAGGGGTAGGCTCTGCTTCGGTGCTATCTCGTGCGATTGGCAAGAAGGATCAGGATACCATAAAAAAGATTATGGGAAATCTGATTGCAATGGTGCTTCTATTATCCGTTATCTACACTGTGATAGGTATGGTATTTACCCGCCAGCTTTTATCTCTGGCAGGTGCGAGTGATAATATTTTGAATTATGCGGAAAAATATCTGCGTATTGTGTTTGCAGGAAGCCTGTTTGTGAATTTCTTCCAGAGTGCAAATATGGTCATTCGTGGAGAGGGGCAGCTTAAAAAGGCTATGACGATTATAGCAAGCGGGGCAATCCTGAATATTATTCTCGATCCGATTTTCATTACAGTTTTAAAGCCTTACGGATTGGGAGTGGAAGCGGCTGCTTATGCAACAATTTTTTCACAGTTTGTGCAGGCAGCAATTACACTATGGTACTTTAAGAAGAAAAGTGTAAATGTCAAAATCGGACGGATACATATTGACGGGGTATTGCTTCCGCAGGTTCTTGCGGTAGGGGTTTCCGCTTTGCTGATGCAGGTTCTGACATTAGTACAGCAGACAGTGATTTATCGAGTGGCTTCTGTATATGGCGGGGAAAATTCTCAAATATTGTTGGGAGCCGCACTGCGTTTTTGGAACTTCTCATTTGTCCCTCTTTGGGGAATCAGTCAGGGATTTCAGCCAGCCGCAGGAACAAATTACGGTGCAAAAGATTATGACCGGGTAAAAAAATTGACAGGTGTATTCATTACGGCAGCAACAGTGTTGTCCCTGCTGTTCTACATTCCGGTTGAACTGTTCCCGGATAAAGTGCTTTCCATGTTTATTACAACACCGGGCGTGGCAGCTTCGGGGGCAACCAATTTCCGGATCATGTTCAGTACCTATATTCTACAGGGAAGTTTCCTGATTGCGGTAACATTGTTCCAGTCATTGGGAAAGGCAAATAAGGCTACCTGGTTAGTATTATTCCGGCAGATTATTTTATTTATCCCGCTTTGCGTGGTTTTGCCAATGATTGGCGGCATGGGAATTCGTGGTGTCTGGCTGGCGATTGCTCTGACTGATGCGATTCTAGTCGTGATTACGATTCTTATGATGCTCTCGGAATTTCGGAAGATGCCGAAAACGTCCAATACAAAGTAATGGGAGGCAATAAATATGTACCTCTGTGATGGGAAAATAGGAAATGATTATAAAGTTGAGGATATAAAATTGCCTGTCAATATGGAGAAGCGGTTAGAGGCTTTGGGAATGACTCGTGGTACTTCTGTTGTCGTTTTGAATAGCAAGAGTCGTGGTATTCTGATTGTAAAGGTAAGAGGAACACGCTTCGCTTTTGGACGCAATATTACAGAGAATATTTTAGTGAGGTGATTCCTATGAGTGAAAATATAACAATCGGGTTTATAGGGAATCCCAACTGTGGAAAGACTACTCTTTTCAATGCGTATACAGGCGCAAATTTGAAGGTAGCAAATTGGCCGGGTGTTACTGTTGAAAAGGTGGAAGGAGCAGTGAAAGACCATAATTTGAATATACGTCTGGTTGATCTTCCCGGAACGTATAGCTTGACTTCCTATACGATGGAAGAACAGGTATCTCGCCAATTTATATTAAGCGATGAGGTGGATGTGATTATTGATGTTGCAGATGCTTCAGCTCTGGAACGAAATTTATATTTGACATTACAGCTCTTGGAGCTTGGAAAGCCTGTTGTGCTTGCGTTGAATATGATGGATATTGTAGAAAAACGTGGCATGGAGATTGATATACATAGGTTGCCGGAAATGTTAGGGATTCCAGTAATTCCGGTTTCAGCGAGAAAAAGGACAGGATTGGATGTGCTGCTTCATGCAGCAGCACATCACAAAGACTGCAAAGATGCGGACTGCCTGATACATCATCATGCGTATAAACCAAAGCATCAGCATAATCACCATGCAGAGTATGCAATGGTTTACAGTGATACGGTAGAAGATAAGATTGACCTTATCATAGCAGAGTTAAAAAGAAAATATCCCAAATTGACAAATTATCGTTGGTACGCCATTAAGCTGTTGGAGCAGGACAAAGAAATTACAAGACGTTATCCGGTCAACCTTCCCAACGTGATTGATCGTAACTATGAATCTGACATCATCAATGAAAAATATGATTTCATTCAGGAAATTGTCAGGGAAGTATTAGTAAATAAAGAGCGTCAGGATATTTTGACGGAAAAGGCGGATCGGGCATTGACACACCGGATTTGGGGCATTCCGATTTTTCTTGGAGTGATGGCATTGGTGTTTTTCCTAACATTCACAATCGGTGACTGGTTGAAAGGTTATTTTGAATTTGGGATTGAAAATGTTTCGGTGCTGCTTAGTAATGGCTTGGCATCTGCCGGAGTTAATGAAGTAATATGCTCTTTGCTAATAGATGGAATAGTTGCGGGTGTGGGTGGCATCTTAACATTTCTTCCTAATATATTTATATTGTTTTTAGCGTTAGCGTTTCTGGAGGACAGTGGCTACATGGCAAGGGTAGCATATGTTATGGAAAGGATTATGAGTAAACTGGGACTTTCTGGTCGTGCCTTTATCCCCATGATCTTAGGATTTGGCTGTACTGTTCCGGCAATTATGGCGTCCAGAACATTAGAGAATCGGCGTGACAGATTTAAGGTCATGTTGATCACACCTTTTATGAGTTGTAGCGCACGCTTGCCGATTTATATATTATTTGCAGAAATGTTTTTTAAAGAACGTGCTATGTTGGTTGCCTATTCTATGTATCTGATTGGATTGATAGTGGCGATTTTAGTTGCGGCGGTAATCCATTTGATAGATAGGAAAAAGTCAGAAAATTACCTGCTGATTGAACTGCCCGAATATAAGATCCCAAGCTCCAGAACTGTGGCAATATATGTATGGGAAAAAATAAAAGATTATCTTACGAAAGCAGGAACTACAATTTTTATAGCATCTATTGCTATGTGGTTTATTCTGAATTTTGGAATACATGGGTACACTGCAGAGATGTCTGATAGCTTTGGGGCAGTTATTGGACATTATCTTGTTCCATTTTTTGCACCGATAGGATTGGGTTTCTGGCAGATTGCAGTTGCTTTGATTGCTGGAGTATCCGCAAAAGAGGTCGTAGTATCCAGTTGTGCGGTTTTGTTTGGAGTTCCAAACATTAATTCCGGAGCAGGAATGGATACATTGGTCGGTATTCTTGGCAATGCGGGGTTTGGACAGCTTAATGCATTCTGCCTAATGGTTTTCTGTTTACTGTATATTCCTTGTGCGGCAGCATTGGCAACAATCCGTAGGGAAGCGAACAGTACACGATGGATGCTGTTTTCAGCATTGTTTCAACTTGCAGTTGCATGGGGTGTGACCTTTATCGTCTATCAAATTGGGCTTATGCTCTAACGGAAAGGAAGAAAAATGATTGTAACGGGAATTATTATCATTTGTATTGTTGATGTGATTCCATCCGCTGACGAGACCTCCCCAGGTAAGAACGCAATCTTTCACTCCATCCATCCGCCACATTTACCACAATTAGCTCCGAGTAGTTATTGGACTTCGACTTGTCTTGCAGCCTTATCCCTAATTGTAGCCTGATGTGATTTCTGTTCGTCAGACCAGAGTTTTGCCTCCAGCTTTCTTCAGATTCCACCTCACGATGGACACCCTTGCTCTTGGCTATACACTTCCCACTACCAGGGCGTGTTACGGACTTTCACCGATTAGATTGCGCCCATACTGGGCGCACAAGAAAAGAGCCAACACCTTTTTCTTTGAAAAGTATTGGCTCAGTAGTGTAAAATCATCTGTTACAATATTTTTTGTCTACACATCCAGAGCAACTCGTCCCACAGCATGAACCATTTTTTCGATTCTTGTGGATTTTCTTGGCTGCCCATGCCACATAAGCAACAATACAAATGATAATAATTCCCGTTACAATCATTTTTCTTCCTTTCCGTTAGAGCATAAGCCCAATTTGATAGACGATAAAGGTCACACCCCATGCAACTGCAAGTTGAAACAATGCTGAAAACAGCATCCATCGTGTACTGTTCGCTTCCCTACGGATTGTTGCCAATGCTGCCGCACAAGGAATAT
>Ga0224737_10081_pt1 | contig 13458 bp, 9 predicted proteins | sample LIM_B_Water_Pos_FD_161632 | JGI IMG/M metagenome (GOLD analysis project Ga0224737, IMG submission 161632) | Enriched cells from gastrointestinal tract of the lab mouse from Pacific Northwest National Laboratory (PNNL), Richland, Washington... | ecosystem: Host-associated > Mammals > Digestive... | reverse complement strand
CATGGAACCGTCGATGGACTCCTGGGCATACCGGATCCCGTCCACCAGATTTTCCTGCTGATTGATCAGCGCCGCCACCAGCTCGGTGGCGTTCACTTCCCCGCTGCTCATCTCCATGAACTGGGAATGCCCCTTGAAAAGAATATCCTGTACCAGCCTGTCCGCATTGTTGATCTTTCCCACCGTGCTGATAGCATAAGTACCGTGATGAGAACGGATCAGCAGCGGCTGAGGCTCATAATCGGAAATACAGCCGATTCCAAGCTGCCCGTGCATATCGTTGACATCCTTGTCAAACTTGGTTCGAAACGGAGCGTTCTCGATATTGTGAATCGCCCTCTCAAACCCGCTCGCTTTGTCGTAAACTGTCATTCCGGCACGTCTCGTCCCCAGATGGGAATGATAATCCGTCCCAAAAAACAAATCAAACACACAATCCTCTTTGGCTGCAACTCCAAAAAAACCGCCCATTTTTGTCTGACTCCTCCCGCTCTATACGTTGATCTGGGCACTGATGCCCAGAAGTTCACCGTTCTCCTTCAGCAGAGGACGGATCACCTGTTCCAGAAATGCGTCCACCTGTTCCCTTGAGCGCCCCACATATCTCTCGGGCTCCATGGATGCCTGCAGCTCCTCCAGGCTCATGTGAAAGGCCGGATCCGCGGCGATCAGCTCCAGCAGATTATTTTCCTTTCCCTCCACCTTCACGTTGCGGCCCGCCTCCATGGAAAGCTCCCGGATCCGCTCGTGAAGCTCCTGTCTGTTGCCTCCCGCCTTCACCGCATCCATCATGATATTCTCCGTGGCCATAAACGGCAGCTCGCTGCGCAGCCTCTTTTCAATCACCTTTGGGTACACCACCAGCCCGTCCACCACATTCAGGCACAAATCCAGAATACCATCCACGGCAAGGAAGCCCTCCGCAACGGACAGTCTCTTGTTGGCGGAGTCGTCCAGCGTCCTCTCAAACCACTGGGTGGCGGAGGTGATGGCCGGATTCAGCGCATCCACCATCACATACCTGGAGAGCGAAGCAATCCTCTCGCTCCGCATGGGATTCCTCTTATAAGCCATGGCGGAGGATCCGATCTGACTCTTCTCAAAAGGTTCCTCCACCTCCTTCAAATGCTGCAGCAGCCGAATATCATTGCTCATCTTGTGGGCAGAGGCCGCAATCCCCGCAAGGACATTCAGCACTCTGGTATCCACCTTTCTGGAGTAGGTCTGCCCCGATACGGGATAGCACTCCCGAAAGCCCATCTTCTCCGCAATCATGGGATCAATTTTATCTATGGTCTCCTGATCTCCGTCAAACAGTTCCAGAAAGGAAGCCTGGGTGCCGGTGGTTCCCTTGGAGCCCAAAAGCTTCATGCTTCCCAGCACATATTCCAGATCCTCCAGGTCAAGATAAAACTCCTGGAGCCACAGCGTTGCGCGCTTGCCCACCGTGGTGGGCTGAGCGGGCTGGAAATGGGTGAATGCCAGCGTGGGCTGAGCCTTGTACTTCTCCGCAAAATCAGCCAGTCCGGCAATCACGTTCACCAGCTTTTTCTTCACCAGCTTCAGCGCCTCTGTCATGACGATGATATCCGTATTGTCTCCCACATAGCAGGAGGTAGCCCCCAGATGAATGATGCCCGCCGCCCCGGGACACTGCTGCCCGTAAGCGTACACATGGCTCATCACATCGTGCCGCACCTCCTTCTCGCGGGCTCTGGCCACCTCATAATTGATATCCTCCGCATGAGCCTTCAGTTCCTGGATCTGTTCCTCGGTGATAACAGGCTTTCCGTCCCTGGAAAGTCCAAGCTCCTTCTCCGTCTCCGCCAGCGCAATCCAAAGCTTCCGCCAGGTGCGGAATTTCATGTCCTGGGAAAAAATATACTGCATGTCCCTGCTCGCATAGCGCTCCGAAAGCGGGCTGATGTATCCGTCTGTACCCATGATTTTCTTCTCCTTTTTTTTTGTTTAACAACCGATAAAAGTTCTCCTCACACTTCCCGACATGCCGCCGGCGGCGGCACAAACATTCCATGAGAAGAATTGTTTCTCTTGCAATTCTTCCGTGTGAAGGCGCTCTGCCTGCAGAGCGTGAAATCACTTGGCGAGGTCTTTTTGAACTTATTGATTTCCTTCACACTATATCCCACGGGAAATAATAAGTCAAGCGTGATGACTGCTGATCCTCTCATACTTGTCTACCATGGCGAGGATTTCCGGCCCGTAAGCCGGATAACGTTTCACGATATCCATAATCTCTTTTCTGGCATTCTCTCCCACCTGGTTATTATAATCCAGCTGCTTGCGCAGAGCCTGCCTGCGCAGGATCAGCTCATGGCGGATCTCCACCATTTCCCGCTTATCCAGAATGGCCGCCGTCTGTCCGATCCATCGGTCCGGCGCGGTGACACGGTAATTGCCCAGCTTTGCAACCAGCTGCTTCTGGTAAAATTCCGTCTTAGCCTCCGCCTCGGCAAATTCCTTCCGCTCCTCCTTCTCCTGTTGATACTGCTTCCAGAGCCCTTCCAGGGCGGCGGAGCTCTCCGTGCTGTACTTGATGCGCAAATAATCATGGAGATTATTGTTGTTCACATACCGGATCTTCACCTTGTTCTGCAGCTGTATCAGCCTGGCGGTGGCTCCCTGCACCCGGCGCAGCTCCTTCTCGCTGTCTATAAACCGGAGCATGAGCACGGTCTCCGCCACCGCAACCACACCCACTGCCAGCAGATACCCTACCCTGGCGTCCATCTCAAAGGCAAACTGCAGAATCAGAAGCAGTACCATACAGATGATAAAAGCCGTCAATATGACCACGGACATCCCGCGAAAATTGTTCATCATCATCTCCAGCTCCCCGCGGCGATATTCATAGGCATGTCTCTCCCGGTCCAGACGCTGGAGATCCTGCCTCACCAGTTCGCCATAGCCTTCACACTCCTTCAGCTTTTCAATCCCTGTCTGGATCTCATCCTCCTGCTTGCGCATGCGGTAGTAATCAGCGTCGTTCATCCGGTTCTTCTTATCCCGGTAGCGCTCACACTCTTCCTCCACGGTGCGCAGCCTTCTTGCGATACCCTCCAGCTGCTCCTTTTCCTCCTCGGGAAGCGCCTCAATCTCTTCTATATCGGTCAGATAGGAGGTGACCAGAGAATATTCGCCTGTCAGCTGACTGACCTCTCTGGAGGCTTCGTCCAACTGCTCCAGGCACCCTGTAATATAGCGGCTGCGCTGTTCGCTGTCTCCAAAGTCCACATTCTCTCTGTCGTAGTCAATCTCCTCCCAGGCTTCCGCCACCTGCTCCTTCTGCTTTTTTCTTCCGAATAATTTTTTCCAGAATGCCATATATCCACTCTCCGTCAATCGGCCACACTGCTGCGGTAACTGTCTTTCAACAGCTGCGCAATCCGCCCGTTCTCGTCGAAATATTTCTGCCTGTTGTCTCCGCTTCTCAATTCACGCCTGTTGTACAGGAGAAGATATTCGGGCTGCTTCTCCCACTCTCCCACCAGCCGCTCCACATCCTTCTCCAGCTCCAGGGCAAGCTCATAGTCCCCGGCATGTTCCGACGCAAAGGTCACATAGTCGGCCTCCGACAGCTCCATCCGCTTGGCCGCCAGATAATCCCGGTAATAGTCTTCCCGCTCCGTGGTCTCATAAGCCGTCAGAAAACATTCCGCCGCCCTTGTGTAAATCATCAGCCCTGTCAGCGCCACACCCTTATTGTGCCAGATGGCCGCCAGACAGTCCACCGCCGGCAGCGGTTCCCCCTCCCTGGTCTGCTCAGCCCATTTCCTGATCAGGCTGTCATAGCCCCGCACAGCCGCAAGATACTTCTTCTTTTTCACCAGCTGGTCGATCTGGCTCTTTTTCTTCTCGATGCTGCTTAAGCCTGCCCCTCGCTTCAGCATCTGCTCCACTTCCGATATCGTCTGCCTGTCGTAAAATCCCACATACTCCAACAGCACCGTCACAAAAGCGCTGAAGGATCCCTTTTTGTGGATCAGCGGCCAGAGCACCTTCGAAAGATCGCGCAGCCCGCATTCCCTGCCAATCCACTCCGGCAGTTCATCGCCCATCATGGAAGAATCCAGCAGAAACGCATTTTCCTTTATACAGTAACAGAGTTCTTCCATACAGTAGACATTCACACCCAGCCCCGGAATACAATACGGCGCCGCGGCATATTCTCCCACACAGACACTGACCTGCATACTCATTCCCATACCCCCGCATGCGCTTCTCAACGAGGCGCTCCTCTAGTAAAGCTCTATTTTTTCCCGCCAAACCCTGCCGGAGGAAGGACGGATTTCCCCGAAGCCCAGATCCCGTACCTCCACTGTCAGAACGTTTTCATCCTCCAGATAAAGGCTGGCGTGCAGCCTTGCCACATTTCCCGGAAGGTCTTCCAGCACCATTTGCGCAAGCTTACCGCTGTTTTCGGTCAGCTGCATGATCTTCAGCGTAATCTCATTGCCGTCCCGCAGATAAAAATCCAGTTCCTGCCCGGCCTCATACCAGTTTACCCCCGCGTCCAGCAGGGCGTAATAGGACGCTTCCCCCTGGCGCAGAATATCCATACCGATATTGGCCTTCAGCTTATCTTTCCCCAGAAAAGCATACTTCTTCCAGAGGGGATCCGGATCCAGACGCTCCTGCATCCCCATACAGGCTCCCTTGCTGAACAGATTATTTCCCTGAAAAACCCGGCGTTTCCTGCAAAGAAAGCGAAGGGATTCCCGCATCTGTTCCTGATCGAAGCCGTCTCCTATGAGAAACACGCTCTCCACCATCTTTTCCCTGCAGACTTCCCGGGAAATCTCCAGCAGCTCCCGATCCAGCAGCTCCTGCCGCAGGCTTTCTTCCTCCGGCAACAGTTCTCCGTCCTTCAGCGGAAAAATCCGCTCCTCAATAAAAACCACCTTGGGCTCGGTTCGCTTGTTGCACTCCATACAGTATGCTCTGATGCCGTTCTCCCGGCGCAGAAGCACCGACCCGTGAGCCCATAACTCTTCCGGCTGCCGGAGCATAAAGCTGTAATAGCTCTCCATGTGATTCTGAAAGACAATCCTGTCCGTCTTCAGCCTGGCCCCTGCCATCATGCGCCTCAGCACATCCAGCATCCGGGCGTCCAGCACCTCGCAGGTAATCATCATGGCACTTATTTTATCGGGCGACGACACCTGTGCCAACAGTCCCAGACTCCGCTTAAAAAACAGAGTGAGCAAAGCCACCGGGTCAAAGCTCTCTCCTTCTATCAAAACCGGTTCCCCATCCAGCGCAAGCTCCAGCAGGTTTTCCACCAGAATCCCCTGCTCCGCTTCGCCCTGGCGCAGCGCTTCTCTTCCGTAGTACCACTGATTGACGCCGTTTCGTTTACAGAGCGCCGTGGGAATATTGTAATCCTCGGTTCCGGCCACCTGGGAAAGGGTCTCTACTTTTCCGGAACCGGAAACGCTGAAGCTGATCTGTGAAAATTCATTTCCCAGGTCGTAGCCTACCACGACTCTGTCGCTGCCCAAAAGTCCCATGCCTGTCCCCCTTCCCTATCTCAGTTCAAAAAGTCTGCTGTTGAGAAACTCCTTCTTGTAATATTCTTCCAGCAGGTTATCCATGGTGTCATAGTCCTCCAGGGTCTTACTGATCATAATATCGTTGACCAGATGATATCGGCTGTCGCTCTCGATGCCCCGGATATCGCTCTTTTGCAGCGTTCCGCTCTCTGTCAGCTGCTCATCCCCGTCCCGTTCCTCCGTGATGTAGTACTGAAGACTTTCCCCGAAAAACAGGATAAACTCCTTGAAGCAGACACCTCCGTAAACCTCCCGCATGGGCTCCGCAATGTACTCGTCGGATTCCCCGTTTTCGTGGGTGATGACATAGTGAATGCGCGCCCGTCCGCCGGGGTTGGCACGGTACTCGATGATGGTCTTGTCAAACATCTCCTGTGCGGCTCTCACGTTCTCCCTGTACTCCCGGAAAAATTCCAGATGGATTCCCTGATCCATGAGCTTCGTCAGAAAGACATCCGTCAGCCTCGCCCCCTGAACAGTCAGCTGGCCGCGATTCTCCGCATAATATTTCAGCCAGGCAAGCTCGCACACCTTCTGCACCGGCTCCCCTCTCAGATACATGCGCTCGATCTCGTCAAAAATGTCCCTCTCCGTGACCCTCTCCTTCACAAAATAGTCAAAGGAACACTGGGCAAGAAACGCCTCCTCCACCTCCGGCCTGGGCCCCTGGGCAATATAATCGTGGAAGATCTCCATCTTCTCCCCCACAAAGGTTCCGGAGTAAAGCATCTGCACCAGTATGGTCTCACACAGTCTGTAACAGTCCACCCCAAAGGATTTCGCCGCCTTCCAGATATCCCGCAGGCTCTTCACCGTCCCCCTGCAGTACCTGGCAAGATACTGAAGTATGGCACTGTCATACTTTCCCTTGCGGAACACATGCAGGGCGGCTGCCGTCAGTATCTCATCCTCCTCCATGCCGTTCTTCTCCATAAGTCGGCCCAACAGGCGCATCAGAAGCTTGGCATCCATAAAATAAGGTCCGTAACGCTCCAGCCAGCACCATGCCTGCTCATGGCTGCCCCGCAGCACCATATAGCGGAATACCTCTCCCCGCTCCGCCGCCGTCAGCACGTCCGGCGCAATCTGCTGCAGATGCCCGTCCAGCGCACGCATATCATCCGCGTCATAATAGTACTGCAGAAGCTTCATCCACAGCTCCTTTTGAATCTGACTGTCGGCACAGCCCGAAGACGCCACCCTCAACGCCAGATTGGCGCTCTCCCGGGAGGTTATCCCTCCCTCCCGCTCCCCGGCACAGAAATACAGATCCAGCTCCGGATTGTCAAGCGGAAAGGCAGTCAGATTCCGCAGGTATTTTCCCGGAATCATCAGTTTTTCCATGGTGTACTCCACGTTTCGGAGGAACCGGTTGTTCCAGGCATCCTCAAAGACAATGGTATAGCTGCTGCCGTACAGGGAAACCCAGACACTTCCGTCATTCAGCACATATTCCGCCGGGTAGGGATTTCCCGGCTGATACACATACACCTTCCGCAGTCTGTCGTCCTCCACATGAATCAGATGGGCAAACAAAAGCCTTGACAGCTGCACCGCGTTCTGTTCCGTGATCATTTCCGGCTGCAGCAGCCGGTTGTAGATATCCGCCAGATACCTGTTGATATGAAGTCTGGAGATCTGCTCCATACAAAAATGCTCTATCCGCACCCGGTAGGTATCGAAAATGTCTCCCAGCCTGTCCTCATTCTGCAGAATATAGTCGTACAGATAAGCCGTATGCTCATAATCCAGGCTGCTCTGCCAGGAAAAATACAGCAGCACATGCTTGGGGATCTCCTGCATCTTGCGCATATCCAGCGACATCACATAATACTCGTAAAGATTGGTGATGCGCAGGTTATTTTCCACACCCGCACTGTACCAGGGAAAACATGCCTTCCCGGTTCTGCCGCCCTTGATGAGAAGCGCACAGATCTGCTGCAGCAGCCGAACGTCGCTTTTTTTCTCATACAGCATTACCAGCGTCCTGTACAGCACACCGGAGTACTCTCTCACCTTATCGCAGAGATAGAGAAGCTGCTCCACCGCCTCCTGCTTTAAAAGATCCTGCCTTGCGCCGTACCATACCACCTGCCGCTCAAAGCTGCCAAGCCGCCGCAGAAGCGCCGGGTTATTGTTCAGAAGAGCCACTGCCTCTATGTAGAGGACGGGGCTGGTACATCCGATGCTGTGCTGCTTTTCCAGAAAGGCCCACTTCCCCGTGACGGATTTGTGATACTCCTCCGAAAGATAGAGCAAAAGCCAGGCCGCACGCCAGTTGCCGTTATCCTTCCGGTAAATATCCTCCACATCCGCCGCCACCTGATCCACATACTGCTCTTCCCTGTGGATCAGCGTAGTGAGGTACAGATAATATGCAAGCAGTGTATCGTCCCCTTCTCCCCTCTCCAACAGCTCCGCCACATGATCCAATATCCATCCGGCTTCGTTATACCGCTCCTCCGTAATCAGAAGCTGCGCCTGAAAAAGACTTGCGGCCACGTCGTTCTCCTCTGCCGCCACCAGCTTTTCCACCAGCCTGCCGGTCTCCTTCAGCCAGGTGCCGGTGCTGATCTTCCGGGTGCGGAAAGCCTGATAAAACTGCATCAGCTGCACCGTATTTCTCTTCTTTGTCAGATTCCTTCCCCTTGCGGCAGAGGCTGTGCCGATCCTCACCGTCACGGGAATGGTCAGGGAGACATAAGAATTGTAAAGAAAAATCCGCCCGAAATTTTTTCCCTCCCTGCAGAGGCTGCTGTCTGTGAATACCGGCAGCACACAGCGATTTCCCAGAAAATCATCGTCTGTAATCACTTCCTTCTCCGTAAACAGGAAGTCTCCCGCACAGTCCACATAGAGACAGGTATAGCCCCAGCCGTTCCGCACAACAGTGAGCGCTCTCTCCGTCACGGCGTATGCGTCAGAGGCCTGGGCCTCCAGTACAAGCTCTTCCTCCTGAACCAGAAATTCCACCTTCTGCTTCTTGTTGACCTGAATCAGGAATTCTTCCACATTCTGCTCCGACCCCCTACAGGCCGAGAGCGCCCGGTAATCCTCCGCATACTGTGCATCACTGCCGGAAAAGACCCGAATAAAATCAGGGGAATAGAAAAGCGACACTGCCTCCCGCCAGTCCGCCTTGGCCAGGTTTGCAAAATGAAACAGATTCCGAACCGCTCCAATGGAGGATTCCAGGACAAAATGCTGCACGGAAACCACAAAAGGGAGATAGTATTCTCCCTGGTTGCTGACAACATAAAAATCGCCCTTTACCACATCCCCCTCCTCCAGGTTTTCAGCGTGAAACCGGAAAAAGATTTCCTCCTCGCTGCCCACAAATTCCCCGGTCACGCATTCCATCCGAAGATCGGAGGACAATACAATGCCGTTCGTAAACCTGCCCCTGGGGCCATAAATGCGGAAAGAGCCCTCATACACTTCCCCTCTGTTCAGAGAAAGCTCTATTTTTGCGCAGGAGAAATCAAGAGAACCATTCTCATAATCGAAGTTTCCCTCCAGAATCTGATCAATTATCTTCTGCATCCGTCACTCACCTCGCGCCCGCCGCAGAAACAGATCACCGCGGCTCATGGAAACATTATACCAAAAAATCAGATGCAGGGCAAATTTTTTTGTCTGCATCTGATTTCCGCGTTTTTGTTCCGGTTACGGTTTATACCCGCGCATTCGTCAAACCGACCTGCAAACCGCAACTCATTCCATATTCAGCTTCCTCGTGTTGACATAATAAGAGACAAAGTACATGACAGCCGCAAACAGAACGCTCAGAACCGTCCCCGAGATGAGATTTCTGTCGAAAAAGCTCATCACCTTTTCAAAGGAGCTGAAGTCATACAGCGTCGCAATGATCGCCTCCACGATGGACTTCACCAATCCGTTTGCCAACAGCACACCGCCATAGCAGACAATGGCCATCAGCACTCTGTGCTTTGTAAAGAGCTGCCCCATGGAAATGGCTCCGAACACCACAATCATGGTGATAAAAGGACTGCTCAGCATGGTCAGAATCGTATAAACCAGGTAAACCGTGCCTTTGAAATTCAGCTCTTTCTCCATCATCAGGATCGTCTCACCCAGTTCTCCGAAAAACAGCTCCCAGATTCTCCACACGGTATATCCTTCAGGCGCCAGCAGTCTTCCCATCATAAAGCTGATCAGCGCCACCATGGAGGTATAAACCCCGATCAATATAATCAGCATCCAGAGCCCGCCGATAAAGACCTTGGAAAACAGCAGCCGGCCCTTTGTCACGGGAAGCGTATGCAGCAGATATCCCTCGTCCGTGTACATGGTCTGGTAAAAATGTACCGCAAGGTAAATCATGATTCCCACCACGGCTCCCAAAAGCAGAAACATGTAGGCAAACAGGGTAAATATGCTCATCAGATCCAGTATACTGAAGGCCATGTTGTATTCGATGGAATCTCCCGCCATTGCGTTCCACATGGGAGACTGAAAGGCCAGCCAGCCGAAAAAGGTGATGCCTGCCAACAGGATCAGAATCAGTCCTCCCACCTTACAGGTTCCCTTCCACTCATGCTTCAACAATTTTCCTAACATGCGAACACCTCCCTGAAATAAGCATCTACCGATTTTCCGTGCTGTTCCCTGATATTGTCTACAGAAGTATACAGCACCAGATGGCCAAAGCGCATAAAGATAACCTCATCCAGTACCTGTTCGATATCCCCGATCAGATGTGTGGAGATAATGACCGTGGCATTCGGGTTGTAATTGTTGATAATCGTGCGCAGAATATAGTCTCTGGCCGCAGGGTCAACCCCCGCAATGGGTTCGTCCAGCACATAAAGATCTGCCTGGCGGCTCATAACCAGAATAAGCTGCACCTTCTCCTTATTTCCTTTGGAGAGTGTCTTCAGCCGCACGGTTGGGTCAATGTTCAGGCTGCTTAGCATCTCCAGCGCCTTTTCTTTGGAAAAATCCGCATAGAAATCACAGAAAAAATCTAAAATCTGACTGATCCGCTTCCCGCCGGAAAGGTAAGTCCGGTCCGGAAGGTATGCCACATGGGCTTTTGTCTCCACTCCCACCGGGTGGCCGTTGATCCTGATACTCCCCTGACTGGGTGTCAGAAGGCCGTTCATCATCTTGATCAGCGTCGTCTTTCCGCTGCCGTTGGGCCCCAGAAGCCCCACAATCTTTCCCTTGGGAAGGGTAATCGTAATATTGTTTACCGCCACATTTCTCGCGTCGTAGGACTTTGTCAGACCAACGATCTCAACCAATTCATTCATCCCGTTCTCCCCCGTCACATTTTTTTATCAGAAGCTCTACCGCCTCCTGCCCCGTATAGCCAAGTTCCCTGATCCTGGTGAGGAAATTCTCCACATGCTCCTGCGCCAGTCCCGCTCTGATATCCCGGATCAATTCCGCATCCTCGGTCACGGTTCTGCCGTTGGTCCGCTGCGTAACGATCAGTCCGCTCCGCTCCAGCTCCGCAAATGCCTTCTGCATCGTGTTGGGATTCACCGCCGCCACCGCCGCCAGTTCCCTGACGCTGGGCAGTCTGCTTCCCGGCGGATACAGGCCGGACACAATCTGCATCTGAATGCGCTCCACCAGCTGCGCATAAATCGGTCTGCCATTATCCAGATCCCATGCCATCGCTCTCTTCCTTTCTTCTTTTACTCTGCCGCGGCATCTTTCAACACTGCGGCTGCTGAATTATTTCATCTGTATTATCTTTATAATACAATGATACATCAGATATTCCGTTTCGTCAATCTGTTTTTTCCATTTTTTATGCGCTTTTTTGGATCCCCCGCATATAATACCTGTGAATAACTGCAAGGTATGGTCAACATATGTCCGAAAAACCCTTAACAGCCGCACAGGAACCCATAACCTCAGACTCCGGCTATGCCGGTTCCATCCAAATCAGCGTGGTTTCCTCCATCGGCCTGATTCCCGTGGAAAACGCCACCGTCACCATCTCCTACACCGGAGATCCGGATTCGCCCCTGGAGGTGCTTACCACCGACAGTTCCGGACAGACACCCACAGTCAGCCTGCCCGCTCCTCCGCTGGAGCTCTCTCTGAACCCGGAGGCGGAAGAACAGCCCTACTCGGAGTACAACATCACCGTCACCGCGGAAGGCTATGAGCCCGTTCTCATTTCCGGCTCCGAGATCCTCGCAGACGAGCTTTCCCTCCAGCCTGTCCGCATGAATCCTCTTGCCGCCACGGAGGAGGACGAGAAGATCGTCATCATTCCCGCCCACACCCTGTTCGGGCAATATCCGCCCAAAATACCGGAGGATGAGATCAAGCCAATGGCGGAGACAGGGGAAATCGTCTTAAGCAGGGTAGTCATCCCCGAATACATCATTGTTCACGACGGTGTTCCCAGCGACCCCACCGCGCCGAACTACTGGGTGCGGTACAAGGACTATATCAAGAACGTGGCTTCCTGCGAAATCTATTCCACCTGGCCGGAAAGCGCCATCTACGCCAACATTCTTGCCATACAGTCCTTCACGCTGAACAGAGTGTACACGGAATGGTATCGGAACCAGGGATACAATTTTACCATCACGTCCTCCACCGCCTACGACCACAAATGGATCTATGGCAGAAACATTTTTGAAAACATTGATTACCTGGTAGACAGTATCTTTGCCAACTACCTCTCCCGTCCCGGCGTGCGGCAGCCCATCTTCACCTCTTACTGCGACGGCAAGCGGGTGACCTGCGACGGCTTAAGCCAGTGGGGCTCCAAGTATCTGGGGGATGAGGGCTATTCCGCCATCGAGATCATCCGCTATTACTACGGCAATGACATGTATATCAACACGGCGGATTTCATCTCCGGCGTTCCCTCCTCCTGGCCCGGCTACGACCTGGGGATCGGCGCCTCCGGCGAGAAGGTACGCCAGCTGCAGACCCAACTAAACCGCATCGCCCGCAACTACCCCGCCATCCCCACCATCACCGCCGACGGTATCTACGGCCCCGCCACTGCGGAAGCCGTCCGTACCTTCCAGGGCATCTTCGGCCTGCCCCGAACCGGTGTCACGGACTATCCCACCTGGTACGAGGTCTCCGACATTTATGTGGGAGTGACCAGGATTGCAGAGCCGGGCTGAGGATTGCAGAGCCAGGGTGAGGCTTGCTGCACCGGCTGCGTTTCTTTGCGGTTTCCTGTTTTTTCTTCCCTTTCCGGCAGAATCATCACAGGAAACCGAAGCGCCCGGTCCGTCACGAATAACATTCCCTGTATTTTCCCGGCGGTACGCCGAAGGTATCCCGAAAGCTGCGCAGAAAGGCCGTGTAATCCGAAAACCCCGCGCTCTGCCAGCTTTCCGTCACTCCCGCACCCTGCCGCAGCGCCTCGCAGGCCTTAATCAGCCTTTTGTGCACAAGAAAGGCATGGGCCGTAACCCCGGTGAGCTCCTTAAATTTCCGCAGAAAATAGTATTTGCTCATATGCACCTGAGCCGCCAGTCCCTCCACCGTAATCCGCTCTGTCAGATGACCGTCGATATAGGCGGATACCTGCTCCACCAGAGGATGGCTCACCAGTTCCTCCTTGGCAAAAAGATATTCCTTTCTGGCACACAGCATATTCAGGTACACAAAGAACAACGTGAGACAGCCACGGTCCAGCACACGCTTCGCCCCCGGGTCCTCGGACTCCTGCAGGCGGGTTGTGACCAGCTTCAAAAGATATCCCTGAAGCATTTCCCTGTAATAGATGGGAAAACGGCAGGCACAGGAATCCTTTCCCCGAAAACAGGCGGTCAGATCCATGTCCTCTCCCGAGAGTGAGGACAGCATCCGCGGCGTGATCCACAGAATAATCCGCCGGGAGGAGTCATGCTTTTCCTCCACATAATGATATTTG
>Ga0224737_10079_pt1 | contig 13555 bp, 20 predicted proteins | sample LIM_B_Water_Pos_FD_161632 | JGI IMG/M metagenome (GOLD analysis project Ga0224737, IMG submission 161632) | Enriched cells from gastrointestinal tract of the lab mouse from Pacific Northwest National Laboratory (PNNL), Richland, Washington... | ecosystem: Host-associated > Mammals > Digestive... | reverse complement strand
AAAAGCCTGTTGCAGTAAATAGGGTTTTAGAAGAAAGCATAGCCGCCTTCTATTTTGCGCTGAATGAAAGGGGCATTACCCCGAAGATACAAATGCCGGAAGAAAATGTTGTCAGGGTACTTGACCAGTCCTTATTAGCCCGTGTATTTTCGAACCTTTTGAACAATGCAATGAAGTATAGTAGTGGGGATTTAGACATTACCCTGACAGAAACGGGGGAAATCACTTTTACAAATACGGCGGCCAGCCTGAATGAAGTACAGGTTGGAAAGTTATTTGACCGATTTTATACGGTTGAAGCTGCCAGGAAATCCACAGGTTTAGGCTTAGCAATAGCCAAAACATTGGTTGGGCAAATGGGTGGGGCAATATCGGCTAAGTATGAAAATAACCGGCTGATGATCTGCGTTCTGCTCCCAGACGCTGAAACTTGGTAAAGCCTAAGATGGTTTTTGCCTGTTTGCGGGGCAGAAGAAGGCGTGATGGCAGTGTAGGAATCTGTAGAAAACAGAAGATTATTTTTAAATGTTGTATAAATATACCACTTGATTTTTTTGGGGACAAGTGGTATATTTAGTTTAAAATTAAACTATGAGGTAGGATCGATGGACTGGATGCTGGAAGGACTTCTGCAGGGAACCCAATTTCAAACATTATACAACCGGAAAATCGAATCATTGCGTGAAGAATACCATCTGCGGAAAATTGATATTGATATTCTGTATTTTCTTTATAAATCCGGAGAAAACAATACATCAAAAGATATTTGCAGCTTGAATTTGTTTAATAAAGGGCATATTTCCCAGTCGGTGGATAGGATGGTGAAGCAGCAGCTTATCCATACCGTGCAGGACGAGGAGGACCGGCGGTGCGTGCACCTTGTGCTGACCGAGGAAGCGGTGGGGATTATTGGGCGGGCTACGGAATTGCGGGGGCAGATGTACAGCATGATATTAAATGGCGTAACGGAGGAGGAGCGGCGGGTGCTGCTCCAGGTTTCCAAAAAAGTGAACCGGAATATCAGGGAAGCGTTACGGAATTCTTAGAGTTTCTAAAGGGCCTGCGGCTATAAGTTTCAGGGAATTTTAGCCAGAATATCAGGGAAGCGTTATGGAATTCTTAAATATTTCTAAAATCAGTTGGCAGTGGTATGCTTTTGTGCTAAAATAGTTTAAAATTAAACAATCAACCAAGGTTTTAAAGCTTAGGAGGGATCGGATCTATGAGAAATGAAAACGAATTGATGGATTATGCCATGAAGCAAGAGGCAACCTGTAGGAAAAATGACAGCATTTCCGATGCGCTGTTTGAGGAATACGGGGTAAACCGCGGGCTGCGTGACATGAATGGGAAAGGCGTCCTGACTGGGCTTACGACAATTTCAAAGATTGTGTCTTTTGCAGATGTAAACGGCGTGAAAACGCCTTGTGACGGCCAGCTATGGTACCGGGGCTATAATGTGCAGACCTTAGTAAAGCAGGTAGGGGAAAATGGGTTTGGTTTTGAAAAGACCGCTTATCTCCTGCTGTTCGGGGAAATGCCTAATGAAGAAGAACTAAAGGAATTTTGTAAAATCATGGCAAACTGCAGGACCCTTCCTACGAATTTTACAAGGGACGTAATTATGAAAGCCGCCACAAAGGATATTATGAATTCCATGACAAGGAGCATCCTGACGCTGGCGTCGTATGACAGCCAAGTCAATTCTTCGGATGTTATCAGCAATAGCCTGCGGCAGTGCATTGAATTGATTAGTATTTTCCCGATGCTTGCGGTGTACGGTTACCATGCCTATAACCATTATGAAAATGACGACAGTATGTACATACACCGCCCGGAACCAGAGCTTTCTACAGCGGAAAATTTGCTGATGATGCTGCGGCCGGATAAAAAATATAGTGCGCTGGAAGCGAAAGTGCTGGATGTTGCGTTACTGCTGCATATGGAACATGGCGGCGGAAATAACTCCACATTTACCACAAGGGTAGTCACTTCTTCCGGTTCTGACACATATTCTTCCATTGCGGCGGCAATGTCGTCCCTGAAGGGGCCAAAGCACGGCGGCGCCAACATTAAAGTGATGGAGATGATAGAAAATATCCGGGAGAATATTAAAGATATCCATGATAAAGAGGAAATTGAGGCATACCTTGCGAAAATCCTTGCAGGGGAAGCATTTGACCATAAAGGCCTGATTTATGGCATGGGCCATGCAGTGTATTCACTTTCAGACCCAAGGGAACGCGTCTTTAAGGGCTATGTAGAAAAATTAGCCGGGGCTAAAGGCCGCGGGGATGAAATGTTCCTGTATAACAGCATAGAAGAACTAGCGCCTAAGCTGATTGCAGGCAAAAGGAAGATTTTCAAGGGTGTAAGCCCAAATGTGGACTTCTACAGCGGGTTTGTGTATGAGATGCTGGGGATTCCGATGGAACTTTACACCGCGATTTTTGCCATTGCCCGGATTGTTGGGTGGAGCGCCCACCGGATGGAAGAACTGATCGGGATGAATAAGATTATCCGCCCTGCTTATATGAGCGTGATGGAGGAAAAAGAATAGCTGGCTGGGCAAATGGGGAGATTGCCTTTCCATGCCGTGATGCGGCATGGAAACAGGGGGGATGGACTGGGAACCTGTTGTGATACAAGGGATTGTTGGTGTAATGGCTACCAGTGAGGGGAATTTTAGAAATTTTGGGAAATTGTGTTATTGACAAACTTTGAAAAATATGTTATTATGCCATAGTGATATCGATGCGTGGCTCAGCTTGGTAGAGCGCTGCGTTCGGGACGCAGAGGTCGCAGGTTCAAATCCTGTCGCATCGAGTAACGAAAAGCCAGTAAAAATAAGGCTTGTGGCAAAAGTGAAGCACTCCGTGAAGGAGTGCTTTTCTTATCTTTGACTAACAATTGACTAACACTTCTTTTGCTTTTTTGTGGCAAATAATTCCCCCAGGGATTCTGCTGCAAGTTCATCTTGCTTTTGCAGGGCATGGGCATAAATGTCCATTGTGGTGGATGTTTCCGAATGTCCAAGGCGGTTTGAAACGGTTTTTATGTCCACGTTCTGGGCAATCAGAAGTGTTGCGGATGTGTGCCGCAGGCCATGTAATGTGATTTCCGGCAATTTATCCTCATGCGTTTCGTTGTATATGCGGATAACCTTTTTAAAGACCTTATTAGGTGTTGATATGTCCATCTGTTTTCCATCGTCTTGGATAAACAGGTAATTGCTGCCCTTCCAGTAGGTCCCTAGGGATAAGCGGTATCTTTGCTGCTCTGCCTTATATTTTTGGATTAGCTTCATTGTGCTGGCTGGGAGTGTCACTGTCCGGTTGGACGAAAAGGTCTTGGGGGCTTTCGTGATGATGCCATCCTTTGTTCTGGCAGATGCCTTATTGATGGTGACGGTGAGGTTTTGGAAGTCAATGTCGTCCCAAGTTAATGCGGCCAGTTCCCCGCGCCGGAACCCCCCAAAGACTGCCAGATGGAAAAGCACTTTGAACTGCAGGGGGATCTCTTTTTCCTCATAGTGTTTCCTGCTTTCAGAACCGTCCTTCTTTGTACGTCCCCAATGGGCAACTGTATAGGGCGTGTCTAACTGGTTAAGGAAGGCTTTTGCCTGCTCTAAGGTAAAATGCTTCACATCGGCCTGTTTTTCTACCTTAGGGGGCTTTACGCGCTGGCAGGGGCTGCTTTCTATCAGTTGCCAGTACACGGCTGTATTTAGGCTGCTGCTGATAATCTGGTGGATACGCTTAATAGTCCTTGCGCTGTATGGCTTCTGTTTCCCATTCTTGGTGTAGCCGTGTTCCGCAAGCCCGCTGTACAGCCTGGTTAAATGCAGCGGCTGTATCTCTGACAGCCTTAAATGTCCGATTGCTGGCAGGATAATGTTATTCAGGGAGTTTTCACACCGTTCAATGGAAGTGCGTTCCATCTGCTTTTCTGCATATTCAGAGAGCCATAATGCAGAATATTCCTGATAAGTCATCTTTTCGCCTTTTAGGTATTTCCCGCTTTTTACCTTATCCTCAAAGTCCATGGCGAACCGCTCTAACGCCTTCTGGTTCTGCTTCTCTGTCTTGCTTGGGTCTGGCGCCCATGTGGCCGTTTCCAGAATCTGCCTGTCATGGATGTCCCTGCCATTGCTCACGGTTATCTGGTAACTTTTCCCTCTTTTCCTGATGCTTGCCATAATATTATCAGTCCTTTCTTAAAAATGGGTGCATTTTATAAAGGACTGTGATATACTGTATCTGTTCAATGTTGTATGTATATCATAATCCTTTATGGTATATCTGAAAGGCTCCGGTATTGTCTGTACCGGGGCATTTTCATTTGGGGGTTGAAATTCCTGCATGGATGGCTTATAATATGCTTAACAAGGGAGCCGGAAGGTGAAGCCACTCACCCGACCCGGCGTTATAAAGTAATTAGCTAAGAATAGCCGTTCCTAAACTTTGCAGAGCACAGGACGGCTATTTCTTATGTCTGTGGTTATCTATGTAAGTAAGTATTGCCATCAGCATGATGACAAAAGTAAAAATGTCGTTCCACGAAACCATAAGCACCACCCTTTCCGTCAAGGTCTCGGATTGGGTGAGAAGCGCGTCCCCCAGCTCCCCGGGTAAGCATATTATGTTTTCATGGTTCAGGTGAAGCCCAAATGGGCTTGACTAAAGGGGGAGCTGATTAGACCCTCCCGGAAATTTCCCGCACCCCTGCATCTGATTGGATGCACCCATTTGGATAGACCCGAAATTCTGGGGCTAGTTCTGGGGTGGGTCGGTGTCAGTCAAAAGGCAATTCTTCATTATTTGGAATAATAAAATTTCCGTCTAAACGTTCATTTGGGTTCCGATTTTTAATTAAAACTTTCTCCATCCAAAGATTATACACATCATCATCTATTGAACCATCATCATGTAAAGTTTTCATTTTTTGCCATTCTTCCATGAAATTACATATTTGAATATTATCAAACCATATAGCTTGTGTATGCATAGTAATAGGTTCGTCATATCCACCAATATAAGATACTGTTTCAAATCGAAGATTTGTTTTTTCACCTATTGTAAATAAGTAGTCATATAAGTCACTATATGTTTCTATAGAATTATTTCTCTTTTTATTTGATAATCCGCATAACCAATCTATTGATACATGACATTTCTCTGCTACCCCTTTAATAATTTCCAATGATGGACTTTTAGAGCCGTTTTCATAAGCAGAAAGCGTTGCCGCTGTACATCCTACAAATGCAGAAAATTCTTTTTGTGTCATTTTCATTGATGTTCTTAATTCTTTTATTCTTACTGCCAATACGGAAAAATCTCCCATATAATTACCTACCTTTCAAAGTGTAACTATATGATAAAACATAGTTTAAATGATTTCAATAAAAAAGTCAATTATTTCTAATAATATATTTTTAATAAATTATACTTGATTTTAATATAAAGTTGGGATATAATACAAAAAGAAGGAGGTGTGAAACGGGTGAACAGAGTTCGGATTGATAGAATCAAATTTGTAACAGAGCTTGAAAAGCGTGACATGACGCAAAAGCGTCTTGCGGAACTGTCCGGTGTATCCAAAGCTACGATTAGTTATATTAAGTGCGGCAAGTCATGTTCTAATGAAATCGGCCAGAAGATTGCGCAAGCTCTTGGCGTGGATGTAACTGAAATTTTGGAGGACTAAGAAAGGAGAATGCATGGCAAAACTAACGCCAATGAAAGCAATCCGCAAGAAGTGTCTGGAATGTTGTTGTGGACAGGTTAAGGAAGTGCGGCTTTGCACAGTAGAAAAATGTGCGCTGTATGAGTACAGAAACGGTCACAGACCTAAAGACAATGAAATTATCACGGAAAACAATTAAATAAGAAAATCGTAAGCTACGAGGGTAGTTTTTGCGTAGAAAAGGAGAACAGACAATGGCAAAGAAAGTATTCAGAGATTATGCAGAGGTAAATGAGAAGTTATTAGAGGGGTTCACAGTAGCGGAGGTTCTCACAGGAATCAATGCAGATGATAGCGGCATGATGATAGGCTTGGAGCGGACAATTGACAACGTGACTATCGGTGTTGATGTGGTTTACAATCCCGACTGTGAGGACGGAGAAACGCCGTTCATGGTGTCAGAGGAATATGTGAAAAATATCTATGAGATTCCAGAGGGGCCAGAGAGAAAAATTAAAATCAGGAGCGTTACAGAACCGTTTGACAATGGAAGAAGGTAGTGATTTTATGACGGAGGAAGAACTTGACGCAATGGTAGAAGCAGAAGAAAAACGGCTTGGCGTAGGAAGCAAAGAGTTCATGCAACGCCACAATGAGATTATGCGTATGATTGGCAAAGCGCGGCAGAATGGAGGGAAAACAGATGGAACAGGTAGTACAGATGGTAACGCTTAAGGAAGCAGCCAGCCGGACAGGCATCTCATATGATAGGCTGCGGAAGATGTGCATCAACCGTCAAATTGTACATATTAAGGCAGGGAATAAGTTCCTCCTGAACTGGGACAGGCTGGTGGATTACCTGAATGCTGGGGAACCGGAGGGCAATTAGATGGCATCCAGAGAGGAACTGCTTGCGGGCATCCGGCCAGGGATGCGACTGACGGAGGGGTTCATTAGGAGCATCTATTCCAATGAGATTAGCTGCCCCGGATTCTCCGAACAGGCGATATCTGCACTTGAACAGGCCGGATGCAGCAGGGCAAGGCAGTATTATGAAAACTGGGTTGCGGAGTATGAAGCAGCCTATAAAGCCGAGATTAAGCCTGTGGCGCACTGGTACAGGCTGGAATGTGAAAAGCAATGGGGGAAAAGACAGAAAGAAGGTGAGGAAAGACGGAAAACGCAGGAAGAAGTGGAACTTCTAAAACAGAAAAAGAGGTTATTGATTCAGAAATTGCAGATATTGACCGGCAATTAGAACGATTGCAGGGCGGCAAGAATCCCCCAGCCGTTTTTGACCGTGGAGAGTTCCGGCAAATGAAGAACCATAGTTTAGAGATGGTATCTATGGATAAAGCAGAGGAAAAAGAGCCGGATTGGCTCATCCCTAATTATGTACCCCGATACCAGATTACTTCATTTGCTGGGGATGGGGGAAGCGGAAAGACAACAGCGTGGTGTTCATGTGCAGCAGATATCAGCAGTGGTAGAAGGACATTTTTGGAGAATTTTCTTCCGGATGGTTTTGGTGGCGGTGATCCACAAAAGGTGATGTTCTTTTCGGCAGAGGATTCATTTGAGTACACGCTCAAGCGGAGATTGAGGAAGAACGGAGCAAAATTGGAGAATATTTTTTCAATAGATATCGCTGATGAACGATTCAAAGATGTTAAATTTAACAGTCCGTTCTTAGAGCGGCTTTTGGACAAGTACCGTCCGGCATTATGCATTTTTGACCCGATTCAGGCCTTTGTGCCGCCGGATATGCGAATGGGTGATAGAAATGCTATGAGAAATTGCCTTGCGCCGCTAATCGGATATGGCGAAAAGTATGGGGTAACCTTTTTGATTGTGGAACATGCAAATAAACAGTCAGGTGTGTGGGGAAGAAAGCGGATTGCTGACAGTGCCGACATTTGGGACATAAGCCGTTCTGTAATCATGGCAGGGGAAACAAACGAGCCGGGTATTCGTTATCTGTCACATGAGAAGTCAAATTATGGGCAGACGGGTAATACAATCCTTTATGCTATTGATGATGAAGTTGTCTGTTTCAAAGGATATACAGATAAAAAAGACAAGGATTTTGTGACGGAAATTGACTACAATTCAAGGCAGAAGCCGCAGAGGGATGAAGCAAAAGAGTTCATACTGGAATTTCTGAAAGATGGTGAAAAGGAGATTGCAGATCTGGACGAAATGGCGGCAGCTATGAGTATAAGCAAAAATGCCCTTAAAAATGCCAAGACTGATTTAAAGCGTGATGGGAAAATTAAAACGTGGTCGATTGGTTTTAACCCTAAAAGATATTTTATATCTCTTATAGCCACGGGAAAATCCAACGAGTACGATAAAAACTAAGTATTTATAAGGGTTTGGCGTACTAGAGGGGTGTCAACGAATACGAAGAAAATCAACAAGTACGGATGTGTCGTACTGGATGGGGCAACGAGTACGCAGGAGCCGCATAAATAAAGGGTTTTCACCGTGTTAGTTGGTTTAGTTACTGTATATAGGAAAGTCAACGAGTAAGAAAGGAGAACACATGAACGAAGAATTATTAACCCGACTGGTGGATGCACTGGAAGGAATCAACAACAATCTGGGTGAGATGAAAGTGACGCTTGACATCATGCAAAGGTATATTGACGGTTTTGCAACAGTTAGCCGGGAAGGTATGCGTATTGGTGTCACAGGAGATATCACGACATATTAAAACGCCCCATTGGTATTACCAGTACCAACAGGGCAAAGCACAGCCGGAGCCGTGAAAGGAAAATCCAAATACATAATACCACGGTTCCCGGCAGAAAGGGAATAGGAAATTATGGATTATTACACACAATTTTTAAGAGAGAAGCGCGAGGGGAAGTATGATGGGTGCAGATACCCGAATCTGGTTGAGATCCACGGTGGGATGCCAACGGATTACTTTGCGGAGGTAACGCCGGAACTGATGCTTGCGGTTTTCCGGGGCGAGGAGGACTTGGCATTGATGGAATTAAGCAGGATTGCACGTTACAACGGCATCCCCCTTTCCGTGCTCACCTGCCCGAAGCTGATTATGCTGGACATGGGCAGGAGAAGGCACAGGAGGATGGTTGCCGAGGTGGACAGCCTCTATATCAAGTTAAAATGCATGGCAAGGGAGGGCAACCAGAAGGCAGAAAAATATCTGGAATGGGCAAGTTGGGAACAGCAGCGGTTTATGGGGGCGGCGCATAATAACAGGCTTTCCTATGGGCATTATCTGGTGGCTAAAGAGGAGATGCAGAACTACATATTATTTGCAGCCCCGAAGCAGGAGAAAAGGGGCATAGAGGCAAGGAAAGGCGGTGCGGAATGAAGGAAACCATGGAGATGATGCAGGTCTTAAGGGGGATGGGGGCTGACACCTACGCGGGGTGCAAGTACATGGTTCTGGCAGAAAGCCGGGACTGCCCGGACTTAAATGCATTTTACAGGCTGCTGTTTGGGTTGGTAGACAGGGAAAGGCCGCTGCTGGTTGAAATGAAGGGAGGCAGTGTGGTATAATGGCAGTAAAGGTAAAAATAAGCTATGAGGAGCCGCAGGAGCTCCATACAGTGCTTAAATTGCTAAAACCGATAACTAAGTCGTGCAAGGCAGAAAAGGTTGGAAATGGGCGTTACAGGCGTGCCTATCTGGAAGTAAATATACCAGAGGGAAATGCGCAAAAAAGTGTAAATTCGCCGTTGATTTAGGCAAAACCTGAACGTATAGCAGATGCAAGAAAGAATTTAATGACACTATAACGCGCGCGAAATAAGCGTTGCAAAGCCACCCATAATCTGCTATAATAACTACAAGGCAAACAGAATATTGGAGTACCCCGGACAGCGGTTCTGCTGGACGGAAGCCATACACAAGGCGTGGGAAGGTTTCATTTGGAATGGAATCTTTTCATGCCTTTTCTGTTTGTCGGAAGACAGCCTACTATGGCGTAAAAATAGGAGGATAAGCATGAATACAGAACACTTAAACCAGAACATAGACCCTGCCGCAAATCAAGGAGCAGGGGAAAAGACCTTCACGCAGGATGATGTAAACCGTATCGTGCAGGACAGGCTTGCAAAGGACAGGGCGAAATCATCCGAGGAAATCACCAAAAGGGAACAGGAGCTTTTACAGCGTGAATTTAGATTGAACAGCCGCCAGAAACTGATTGACAGGGGATACCCGGAAAACATTCTGGATGCGCTGAACTGCAGCAGCGAGGAAGCATTTAATAAGGCCTTAGATATCATTGACGGACTGATTAAGGAGCGCACGCCATCTGAAACGGAAAGGGCAGATATGGAAGCGAGGATGAAAGCGGCGGCATCTGCGCCGAAGTTCACGGACAAGTCAGAACCGCGGCGGGCAGGTACGGATTTGATTCGGCAGGCCATGAATTTGTAAAGGAGCATATTATATATGGCGATTAGTTTAGTAACACAGTTTCAGCCTTATACGGATGAAATTTTCAGCACAGAAAGCAAGAAATCGCTTCTTACCAATCAGGATTTTTCATGGTCGGGAGCGCACTCTATCAAGATTTTTAAAGTTGGCACAAGTGAAATGGCTGATTACAATAGGAACCCGGCAAGCGGCTTTACCGGGAGCAGGTATGGCACGATTGAGGACTTGGACGCGAGTACAGAAGAATTTATGCTTAAGAAAGACCGTTCCTTCACATTTGCCATTGACAAGCTGGACAACGATGAAACTGCACAGCAGTTAGCGGCGGCATCCGCACTGGCAAGGCAGCAAAGGCAGGTGGTCATTCCGGAGGTGGACAGCTATGTGTACGGCGTGATGTGCGCTGGGGCAGGACATAAACCAGCGGCAGTTTCTATTACAGCAGAAAATATCTACGATGAAATCATCAAGGGCAACAACGAATTGGATAATGCGGAAGTGCCGGAGACAGGGCGGTATCTGACTGTTACGCCGGATGTATATGTACTGATGAAGAAGTGCAAGGATATTGTGATGGAGACGGACATTGCTAACGAACTGCGGATTAAGGGTGTTATCGCCATGATTGACGGCCTGTCAGTCATTAAAATACCAGCAACGCGGCTCCCGGCAGACTTTGGCTTCATGATTGCCCATCCATGCGCCACGGTTGCACCGACAAAGCTGGAGGATTACAAGATTCATGCAGACCCGCCAGGGATCAGTGGATCTCTGGTGGAGGGCAGGATTTGCTATGATGCGTTTATCCTGGAGAATAAGGCCAAAGCTATTTATTACCAGGCACAGCAAACGGCAATGGCAAAGGTAGCTAGTAAAGCATAGGCAGCAAAGTGGATATCTCCCCCCTGCTTCCATACGGCGGCAGGGGATTTCTGTATAGGAGTGGATAGGGATGCGCAGGAAACGTGGTGGCTATGGGATGCAGGAAAGCTATGCAGGATATGGCCTGACAGCAGGCAGGGCAAAAGCATTGCTGAATGAATGCAGGGAAGGGAAGTATGTAGACTTAGTGCAGGAAGCGGCAAGACAGGCAGAACCGCGCATAGCGGAGTGGATTGTCTCTTCCATCATGGAAGGGAAGTCGTTTGACAGGATGGCGGTTAAGTGGGAGCTTGGAGAAGCGGAAATGATGCCATGCTGCCGGAACAGCTTCTACGCATACAGGAAGTTCACCCTTGCCATCCTGGACGATATGCTGGCAGGGAAGGAAGTGGGGCAGGATGGGCAACTATAATTCCGGAGGGCATAACAGGACACACGGCAGGGTAGAGGAATACTGCCGGATTGACAGTTTCAGACTGCTTCAATATGCGGACTGGTTCGAACGCCTATCAGATTATGGAGAATACCATTATCCTGTCATGGGCGGCAAGATTTATTATAACCTTATGGAGGATACGGCAAGAATAAGCCATAACGGCCGGGAATACCCTCTAGGGCTGTCCAAAGTGCCCAATGTGGACGGTTTGTCATACAGGCTGTACTTCCTATGCCCTAAGTGCCAAAAGCGCGTCAGGCACCTCTACAAGAAGGACGGGCTGTACCAGTGCCGGAAGTGCGCCAGGCTCAACTATGGAATCCAACAGCGGAGCGGTCTTTCCCTTATACGGAGGAAAATGTACTGGCTTGTGGTGAAAAAGTTACAGTATGTTGACTGGGAAGTAGACCACCCTGATTTACCCATACAAGATTTATGGCATATCCCGAAGCCACGCTATATGAGATGGGCAAAGTATGATGTGCTCATGGAGGAGTACAGGCGGCTCCAAAAGGAATATGAAACAATGTATAATGCGTCGTTAATGAAAGCGTTTGGGAGGATAAATAAGCTGCTGGGATATGACTAATATTTGACTAACAAAATGGGAAAATGTTAGTCAAAATTGCAAGAGGTAGAAAAAACATAATGAGGGAAAAGGCTGAAAAATAAAGGGATTTTATCATTACAAAGAGTAGAAGAATAACATTTTCAAATTTCGGGACGCAGAGGTCGCAGGTTCAAATCCTGTCGCATCGAGTATGGCATAAATAGTAAAAACGGCGGAAATCATTGTGGAATCAAGGATTTCCGCTGTTTTTATTCTTTCTTTTATCACATGTATCAATGCCATATGATGGGTAGGAATAGCATTTTTTGTCATGGAATTTGTCATAGGGTTTTGGGGTTAAGTAGGAGATTTTCCAACCTGCCAGATGCTTCCCGTTTCGCGGTTTCTTCTTTTTCCATCATGGAATGGCGGTACACAGCTATCTTGAGGATGGGCGGTTTCCCATCCCCCATCCTCAAGATAGCTTCCTCTGGAATTCCTAATTTTTTTCTGCCCTGGACATGTATTTAGTGATTGCTTCGGGGTAGCCTTTAAAAACATACCCTTGGCTTTTGTTCATTGGCTCTGTGTCTTAAGCGTCTGGCTCTGTATGGCTGTTATTTGTAAATTCTTTACATCAATTTAGGCTTCCTGCTTGCATTTCGGACAGTAAAGAGGATAGTTTTTTAAAACCGTATCTTCTCTGATTCTGTCTCGGGTTTTGCCGCCGCGAATGGGGCAAAGTATCCATTCATTTTTATCCATACGGTTATCACCCAACTATTTCGATTTCTGTTTCTTCAAAAGTATTCCACATACAATTACCGCCATAAAAAAGACAAGGATTAGATACCACAGATTTTCAAGGCAAAAGCCCTTATCCAACATCAACCGGTATCCACAGGAAGCGGGGAAAATACGCCCGGTCATTTTAAGAAAATCGGGTAACAAATCAATAGGGAACATAATCCCCGAAAGCATAATTGAAGGCAGAAACACTAACTGCGCTGTCATCGTCAATTTCGCTTGATTTTTTATAATCAATCCTAAAATACTTCCAATGCTTAATGACACAATAATATATATGGCAAGTGCAAAAAAGAAAATCGGAAGTTGTGCTGGCAAAACTGCTTCAAATAGCACGGGAGACAGCAGTACTATCACAGCACAGGCAATCATCAAATGTATAAATGTGGAAAGAAACATTGTAACAAGGCCTAGATAGATAGGCACTCCGTTTGCTTTATAGATTTTGTTTATGTCACTTCCATAAGTTTCAATCAGCGATGGCGGCAGTCCAATAAATGCCCCCATTGAAACACTCATCACAATCATAGATTGGCTGAGCGTACTTTTCATACCGGGCATAACAGAAGTGAAAATACCGCCCATAAGAAGAAAGAATATAAGCGGAATGATATAGCAGGTGACTAACAAAGATTTGCTTCGTATATCCAATTTCAACTGTAACGCAACGCCATATAAAAAACCACTCATTCTGCTTCCCTCCTCGTCATTTCCATAAAATGCTGTTCCAGTGTGCCACGGTCAACTTTAATATCTAACACATGAATTTCCTTTTG
>Ga0224737_10054_pt2 | contig 13607 bp, 11 predicted proteins | sample LIM_B_Water_Pos_FD_161632 | JGI IMG/M metagenome (GOLD analysis project Ga0224737, IMG submission 161632) | Enriched cells from gastrointestinal tract of the lab mouse from Pacific Northwest National Laboratory (PNNL), Richland, Washington... | ecosystem: Host-associated > Mammals > Digestive... | reverse complement strand
ACACGGAGACGGAGCTGGCGATTCAGAAGTCGCTGGAGCAGCTGGAGAAGGGCAGGACGGTATTGTCTATCGCTCACAGGCTGTCTACGCTTCGGAATGCCACACATCTGATCGTGATTGACGACGGGCGTGTGACGGAGTCGGGTACGCATGCGGAACTGATGGCAAAGAAAGGAACATTCTACAAGCTGAGCGAGCTGCAGACCAAGGCGTTGGCGATGAGGGGTGTAGAAGTGTGAACGGAATGAAGATTTTCTAAGCCTGCAAAGTACGCGGACTAAGAAAATCTAAGTCATTCCGAGAAGAACGCAAGGGCGGCGTTCTTCCGCCAGTTCATTGATTATTTGTGCCGACTGTGTCGGCATGTTGGGAAGCGTAAAGGGAGTAAGCCATTCCCGGTGCGGGTTGTAAAACAAATGTCCGCCTCTGGCGGGCAGGGAGGAATAAAATGGAAGAAAACAGAGAATTTGGAATGCCGGATCTGCTGGATCTGCAGGAATTAGACGAGGAAGCACTGAAGCGGGAGTCGGAGGAGGTGCTGCAGATGCGGTTCCTGAACTCAGAGAACGCTGTGTTTACCAGGACAGAGGGCGGCTTTCTGGCGTTGAAGACAGGGGAGAAGGAGTATGAACGGGTGGGGGTATATCTGACGTTTCCGCTGACGAACCCCAACGAGTTTATTTCCATCCGCGAGGCGGACGAGAAGGCGAAGGAAATCGGTATTATCCAATCCATAAACGACCTGGGGAAGGATGAGCAGGAGATGATCAGGGAGCAGGTGCGACTGCGCTATTTCATGCCTGTTATCAGAAAGGTCATGGACGTGAAGGATGAATACGGATATGCCTACTGGCACGTTGTGACGGATTACGGTGCATGCCGTTTCACCACGCACATGGGAGGCGACGCCGTGGTGAACCTGGGGGAGGCCAGATATCAGGTCACGGATATTGACGGCAATCGCTATGAGATTCCGGATTTTTATGCACTGACTGTCCTGGAGCGGAAAAAACTGGATCTGTTCATATAGTTATATGGGAGGTTTTTATGAAATTATTATATACGTTGGATGAACCCGGGCAAAAGGCGCTTGGTCTGCGGGACGGAGAATCCGTCTGGTACTGCGTGCCCGCGGATCTGGGGTTCGATAACGGAAGAAGGACGGCCGAAGGCGCCTATACGGATAAAACCTGGCTCGTGGTGACCGAGGAGCGTTTTATGGTGCTTGAGGGCGAGAGGAAGACAGCGGAGTACGAGCTGGAGAACTGTGAAAAGATCAAGTGCGAGCATCAGGTCTACAGCGGTATTGTGACGGTGTTTGGCAAGGACGGCAGTCAGTCCTGTGCGGCCAGATTTTCCATGCGTCAGATCATCCGGGTGGCTTACGCGGTGAGAGGGGCACAGACCATACTGGACGCCCGGAAGGCCGGAAGAGAGCTGACGCAAAAGGATCGGGTGGAGAGCCGGGAATACGAGAAGTACTGTGAAAAGTGTGGACGCGCTCTGCCGGGAACCAGCAAGTGTCCTTATTGCGACGGCAAGGCGGATGTGGTGAAAAAGCTGATGGCCCTCTGTGGAGAGTTTGTGGGGAAACTGCTGCTGATTTCCCTGCTGATGGTGTTTGTGGCGGCGATCAATTTGATTTCCCCTATGGTACAGCAGCGGTTCATTGATGAATCTCTGGCGTCGGGGCAGGGAACCATGGCGGATCTGTGGCGGTTTATCGGTATTACCTTCTTCCTGGTGGTATCGGGGGTAATGCTGAGTATATTCAGGTATTGGAACTGTGTAAAGCTGGGAGCTTCCATCAGCATGAGCCTGCGGAGAAAGCTGTATTATAAAATTCAGATTCTCTCTCTGTCCTTTATCAACAACAGAAGGCCGGGGGAGCTGATGAACCGGGTGTCCCGGGATACCAGACATATCCGTGAGTTTATGGAAGAGGTGTTCGGAGACATGTTTTCCACGCTGCTCACCATGGTTGTGTCTCTGGTGATGATGATTATCATCAGCTGGAAGATGACGCTTTTGTCTCTTATGTTCATTGTGGTGGTGTTTGTGATTACCCGGATCTTCTGGCATAAGATACATTCTATTTTCCACAGGCAGTGGCTGAAGTTTGACGACATGCACAGCAATCTGCAGGATATCATTTCGGGTATGCGTATCGTGAAGTCCTTCGGACAGGAGGAGCGGGAGAGCGCAAGATTTACGCAGAAGACCAGAGAGTTTGCCGCAATCCAGAGAAAGAATGAGACTTTCTGGGCAATTTTCTTTCCTATTCTGACCTTTCTGATGGGGGTTGGAACCTATATAGCAATTTACTTCGGAGGCATCCATGTGCTGGAGGGTGAGATGACGGTGGGTCAGCTGGTGCAGTTTGTGACCTACAGCGGATATTTGTTTGGCCCCTTAAGCTGGATGACGCACCTGCCCCGGGCGGTGATGCAGATGATAACCAGTCTGAACCGGATTTACGACGTGCTGGACGAGGAGCCCATGCTGGCGAACAAGGAAGACTGCAAGGCCTTTCCCATCAACGGAGCGTTTACCTTTGAGGATGTGTCCTTTGGTTATCAGACCTATGAGCCGGTGCTGGAAAATATTTCCTTCTCCGTGGAACCGGGGGAAATGATCGGACTGGTGGGAGCGTCGGGAACGGGTAAATCCACACTGATCAACCTGATCATGCGGTTGTATGACGTGGATCAGGGGAAGATAACTCTGGACGGCTATGACCTGCGGGATATTGAGATGGAGAGCCTGCATTCCCAGGTGGGCGTGGTGCTGCAGGAAACCTTTCTGTTCTCGGGGAGCATTTTGGCCAACATTCGTTTTGCCAAGCAGGACGCGACCCTGGAGGAGGTAATTCGGGCAGCCAGGGCGGCCAATGCCCATGACTTTATCTGCAAGACGCCCGACGGGTACAATACCTATGTGGGCGAGCACGGCTATAACCTGTCCGGCGGCGAGAGACAGAGAATTGCCATTGCCAGAGCCATCCTGAACAATCCCAGAATTCTGATTCTGGACGAGGCGACCTCCGCGCTGGATACGGAGAGTGAGTTCCTGATTCAGCAGGCGCTGGATCGTCTTGTGAAGGGCAGAACTACCTTTGCAATTGCCCACAGGCTTTCCACTCTGCGGAATGCAGATCGACTGGTGGTCATCGACCGGCATGGTGTGGCCGAGATCGGCACTCACAATGAGCTTTTGGAGAAGCAGGGAATCTATTACGGTCTGGTGAATGCGCAGCTGAAGATGAGTCAGTCTGCGGCGCAGTAGCAGGTTAATCCAATATGATCAGAGTTTGCCCCCGGCCGGTGAGGCCGGGGGTTTTCATGTGGTCAGCTGAAGTGAGGAGTTTTACAGGTAAACGATATTTTATACTATCATCTGGGTATAAGTTTCAGTCCATTATATGGATCCTGCGATTTGATATAAAAGAATGCATTTCCATATGCGTGTGTTGAATTATATTGCCGGTAACCTAAATATAACTTTGTGATTCCTGTAGAATTTGCAAAGTGAAATGTTACGGTTGAGCCGTTTTCTACCAGCATATCTGTACGCTGAGTACCTCCCACGCTCATCCAATCAGTACTGATATTCAAAAATGGCAAAAAGGCACCTCCTGCAGATTCGTACATTCCAAAGGTGAAACCGGTTCCTTCGTGGCGATTGGAAGCAAATATTTGTTCTGTGGTGAATTGGACTCCTTTGTAGAGGGAACAGTCAATATCTGCATCACATATCAGAACGGCATCGTGTTTGTTTATATCAATGTGTGTATCATATTCGTTTAAGTAAAAGGCATTTTTTCAGGGGCTGAATACTTTTTTCCACGCCAGTCCATATTGCGTACATGGTAGTGTTGGCCGTAAGAGTGATGGTGGCTCCTGCGTCGTATTGCGATCCGTTTGCAGAGCTAAGAGCCCACTTTTTAAAGACACTGTTGGAACGAGTGTATCCGTTGGAATTCAACACAAATGCAGGGTTGGTTATATTACCGCTGCTGTTGCAATATCTGATACCAATTTGTGCTTTTGTACTGCCACCGGTGGAGCCGTTGCCATTATAGGAGAGGGTAATGGTCTGTTGAAATACTGCATACAGCGTAATCGGATCGTCTTTCATTACCTTACTGGTCAGCACGTTTGCATTGGCTGCCGCGTCCTCCCGCCAGCCCACAAAGCTCCAGCCAGCCTTCTGCGGTGTAAAGGTTTTCGGAGTAAGGCAGGAGGCGTCGCTGTCAACCTCCTCCTGATAAGAGACACCGGTATCCACATGATAGGTACAGATGGAGCCGGACGAATAAATCACACGTTGTGCACAGAGCCCCTTTTTGATCTTGCGGCTGCCGCACATGAGCTTCAGTTTGTTGCCGATATAGTATGCTGGCATAAAGTATCCTTCCTTTCTGCTCCGGGGAGCGGTTATTCATATAACTGAATCCAGAAAAGTTTTCCTTCCATCTGCTGTGCTGTGGGCTCCGAAAAGCTGAAAAATTCGTCTTCATGAGCCAGGTATTCATTCAGGAAGTAAAGCTCAAGCATCTGCATTCTGGCTTGAATGTAGTTGAAGAGGGATGCGCGAAAGCCCTTTTTGTACCCTGCGGCGTTCAGAAAAATGGTGGCATCGCCGTATTTGCGCCATTTCATCAGTCTGTCATGCCGGGTTACAATGGAAGCGTCATCATTTGTCATGTCATTGTGGGGAACAAACCCAATATCCTGTAGATTCATATGTTTAGACTCCTTGCCTGTTGCTGCGCGTCTGGCAGCCGTCGCGGGATCAAATTTGTTGTTATACGCAGGCATATCGTATCCTTCCTTTCTGCTCAGTAATAGAAATAAAGAATGGAAGCATCGTTCTTTTGGCCTGCAGGCAGTGCGTCGTAGGCTGCTTTGGTCAACACCTGTATCTTTTTTCCGTTCATGGCTGTCTGCACCTGATTCAAATTTGTATTTGTCTGATTCAGGTTTATGTTTGTCTGATTCAGGTTTGTATTTGTCTGGTTTATGGAGGTATTGATTCTGCCCAAGGCCGTCTCGAGAGTAGTGCCGTCTGCCAGTTCTACGGTGGAAGCGCTTGTCCACTCTGACTGCAGCTTATATCCGTCTTCTGTCTTTCTGTACTTTTTTGTCTTAAAAAATCCTGATAAAATACTCATTTTGTTTGTTCCTTCCATTATTGATTTAATAATCCTGATACCAACAGCCGTTTTCCATCTGGTCTGCCGGTTCGGCGGGCCAGATGATGCCGGGAGCGCTTTTGAGGGCATGCAGCGCGATATTGTAGAGTTCTTCCTCCAGCCGGTTAATATATGCCATGTCGATGCTGTATTTTTCCAGAGCGGTTTTGTTGGCACGATATAACTCGTTTGCGGCGTTTATGTCTCCTGCGTCCAGGTGGGAATAATATTGCGTGATCAGATAACTTACGGAGTCGTCGATATCTTTCTTCGTTCCGGGCTCCATGATTTTTTCCGGAAAAGCACTTCCGAAATTTCTGGAATATTCCATTTCGCTTTCTCCTCTCAAATATAGTAAAGTGGATAGAACCGGTTCATTGTGATACTGCTTGTCTTTGAATCGGTGTTGTTGGTGATCGACCTGACAATGTAACAGGCTGTCTTGTCATCCTGTTGTTTTCTGTATTCAATTTTTTCGTTGACATCAAGGAATGGGATCATCTTTGTGCTGATCGTTATGGTGTCGTGCATGGAGGAGGATTTCCGGTTATAGTAGACTGCAGTTTCCAGTGCCACGGAGTCGGAGAGAATGTTTTCAAATTCGTCTCCGCATTTTACGTCCAGGATTTCGCCCAGCTTCTGTACGGCAAAAGGGCTGCCTTCCTCCACCCGAAGAAGGATATTGTCCTCCGGGCAGTTGTACTTTCGGGAAAAGTAGGCTTTGGTGTATGTCTTGTCGGCTGGGTTGTCCGTAAGAACACACAGGGCATGGGGCTGGTACTGGCCCAGATAATATGCAACAAAGCCGCCGTTTGTGTTTTTGAGCCGTACGATACAGGTTTTGTTTGCCTGCAAAAGGCCGGGAGCGACGTAGTCCGTGGTATATTCGCGGTAGATGGGCAGTGCGTTCAGACTGTTGATCCTGAGCCGCATTCCTGAACCGTTTCCGGTATTCGGCGTAAATGCCACGATATCGCCGGAACGGTAGGAGTCGTATCCGTCGAGAGAGAGCGTATACAGATTTGCCGAGGTCGTGCAGGACGGGGAAATGCGGTCAATGTCGTAGCTGACGCCGAACACTTCGGTAATGTTTTTGACGGCTTCAATATCGTAGGTTACGGATTCCGCGTCACTGCCCGTCAGGATCTCCTGAAGAAAGGAATCGTCCAGGATCACCCGGTCATGGGCACAGGAGGGAATGAGGCTGAAACAGAAGTTTCCGTAGATGTCAAAAAACATCTGGCAGTTTGGATACAGGTCGCACAGCTCCGAGAGAATATCTCCCACCGTGCAGCCGGCCTCGTATTCCAGGTCATAGGGCAGCTGGTTCCAGAGAGGGTTTTCCGCACGATACTGCAGGTAGTCCGGGTTGTTCTGGGGCATGCCGTAGAACTGTCCCACATCTTCGATGATGTATGACCGGATGTCTGTTTCTCCCCGCAGCAGGTTTTCCGTGGCCTGCTTTATGGTGACGGGTCTTCCCGCCGCATCCAGGTTGGGAAGGGTGATGACGGGTGCGCCTCCGGACTGTCCGTTTCTGGTTCCGTCCAGTCTGGCGTACCAGTCGGAGAGGGTGGTGGTGATGGAGTTCTCCACGGAATTGTAGGAAGTGTTTGCGGCTGAGATCAGGTAATATCCGCAGTCGTACCATCGGAAGGAATCCTCCCGCAGGCTGTAGATTCCGATCTGCAGCTGGAAGCTGAAGCCGATCCACTCATATAGTTTCTTTTCCACGGGAATCTGCCGGCTGGAATTGTTCAAATACATGGTAAAGGAAGCGGTTCTCCGAATTTTGGAATCTGCATTTATGGAATAGGAGCCTATGGCCTGCAGGCCGGACAGTTCGTCTATGACGTTCCCGCCGCTGTCTATCACAAATAATCTGTAGTTGTACTGCATACTGCCCTGGAGCAGCAGCTCCTTGTCAAATTGTGTAATGTTGTATCTCATTGATTCCCCTTTCAGGCCCTGGAACGCCACCAGTTGCTGTCTACGTTTGAGAAGCCGTTCAGATACAGAGCACGCATGTCGTTTACGTCTCCGATCTCCGTCCATTCAAAGCTGATCTGCCGGATATCCCGATGTTCTCCCACTGTGTCGGTGGGATTGGAGGTAACCTTGATCATCCAGATTCGACCGTCGTCAACTTTTAAAATCAGGGGTTTTTTGTTTGCCAGACGGTTTTTGAACTCCTTTCGGTATTCCAGGCTTCCGGGCAGATCGGGCGAGGCGGCCTGATCCAGCTTTAGAAAGGTTCCCGAAATGCTTCCGCTGTCACAGTTCAGTCCGGAATTGGATACCACCGCCATATATTTGCTGTTCAGAAGTTCCAGTGTCTGAGCCGCCAGGTTCCTGCTGGTATTGCAGCCGTCCAGATCATAGATTGTCCCGTAGAGGCAGTCCCTGTCGGTGACATAGAAGCCCTCAAAGTCGGAGTATACGTTGCGGATGATATATCCGTTCTCCGTGCCGGCGCAGAAGGAAGACATGGAATATTCGTATTCCGTGCCGGCGCGGGCATAAGTGTCCCGGAAACTTATGTTAAAGTCTTCGGAGTTTTTGATCTCCTTTGTGTAGATGGTGATCCAGTCGTAGGTTCCGGCCTCCCGTCGTTTGATTGCCAGGGTGTCGGTGGTTTTGGTGCTGAAGCCCACGTTTCCGGCCTCCAGGTTTTTGTCGAAGGAGGCGTTGAGCTTTGTGGCAGATGTCCACTCATCGTCAAAATGATCGGCGGTCAGCGAGGTGTCCGAGGACAACAGGAGATGATTGTAGGTTCCGTCAAAAAGCTGTATCGCCGTAATTTCCGCAAGGGGGCAGGGAGCCGGAGAAAGGGTGTGTCTGCCGCTGCAGAATGTGGTTCCGAGAAAAATCATATTGTCACCTCCTGAGGATCCTTTCTGTAGTATGTATGGAGACTGTATATTCCCCTGATTCGTTTTACTTCAAAAACGATAGATGCATCTTCCTCCTGAGGGGGGACGGACAGCGGTGCCCGCTGCGCTGCGGCAAGAGGGCAGACCGGTTTGTCTTCGATGTTTTCTGTCCGGGGTATGGGAAGAGGAACGCAGCAGACGGTATCGGAATCTCCGATGGTCAGCCTGCAGTAGCGGGCGTCACAGATCGTCACAATGTAAAGGGAGAAGCCGTCGTCGCCGGTGGTGAGAAATTTTCCGGGGGGAAGCTGTTTTGCCTCCACAAATAAGGAAAAGTCATCCGCTGCCCGAAAGCCGGAGTGATACAGTAAATAATTATTCTCCAGGGTGAGGGCGCCGTCCGCAAGCCGATAGTTGTCATTTTTCAGCTGATAGCCGATGATAATTACGTTTGTGGCTACCTGGATATATCCGCCGCCGTAATTGTTTTCCACGGAAAATACCGCATTGGAGGGCAGTTCACCATAGCTGACGGTGATTTCGACGTAACCGGTATCCAGAAAAACGCCGTGGACGGTTTCTCCGGTGGCTCGAAGACAGTAGACGGTATTGTTGTTCAGGCCGGTAAAAGCGTAGGACTGAGGAGAGGAGGAGTAAAAGGTATCGGAGGAGGACAGAAGAATTCTGTCGCCGGAATAAAGGAAAAACCGATAGCTTTTCAGCCGCTCCTGCTCCGGCTGGAAATAATCCAGAGTGAGATCGACGGCAGCGCTCCGAAGGATGTCCCCGTTTTGGTATCCGAGGAGCCGGAATCTGGGGGAGGCCAGGCAGTAGAAGAGCACCGGCTCGGAGAGATTGCTGTGGTTGTTGTCATAATCAAATACCTGTATCTGTGCAAGATACTGTTTCCCGGGAGACAGAATGTTCCCGGGAAGAACGGCGCACAGTCTCATGGATTCGACGGTTTTGTCGTACACCACGCGGCCTGTCTCATTGTCCGTGATCACAAGGCGGTTTTTGCAGGGCTGACTGTCCGTATAATAAAATTCGATTACCTGCTCATGACCGGGATCAAAGGGTGTGATTGCACAGACGGCGGGAGTCTGTAGTATGGTTGCCATTTATCAAACCTTCTTTCCTGTTTTGTAGTTTACTCCGCAGATATGCATGTTGCGGAAGATACCGCCGGGGATTTTGACCCACACGCTCTGCCCCGGCTGCAGCTGTGTGCCAAGGGTGTTACAGACGTTGTACAACTGTCCCATGTAGGATATTTTGTAGGTGCCGTCGCTGTTTTTCTCCCACACGGTAGATTTGAAAGTTCTGTCGTAGGTTAAGTTTTTCAGCCGCTCGTTCAGGAGCGTGCCGACGGATCGGAGGATGGCGCTTCCGACTTCATTCATGTTGTGATTCCTCCTGTGATGTTTTTTGCTGGGAAGAAAAGCCGCGTTTGGCCTTCTGCCGCGTGCAGCTTACACGGTGTTACCTTCTGTGTGCCTCCTGCACGGCGTCGATCTGCATCTGCTTCAGCTCTCTGACAAGCCGTTCATAACCGGAGTTATTTGTGACGTTCGGCAGGGTCAGGCTGACATTCTGCACCAATGGGACGGCTTCCGGGAGACGGTTTACCGCATCGCGGCCGGGAACCGGTGAAAGCAGCTGCGCCTGTGGAACCAGGTTATAAAATCCGGGAAAGAGCTGCTTTAATTCTTCCTGAAACAGATCTGCCGCAGTGCGGGGCGTCATGCTGTCGGTCTCGCCCGGAGAGAGGGAATTTCCGTTTGCCAGATTCCGGAACAGCTCCCTGGTATCCTGTTTGTTTTTGACAGTTTCTCCGCCTTCCATGGGGATCAGCGAGGGGGCGGTCACAAGTGCGGCGCTTCCGTCATTGCCGATGAAGGTCTCAATTCCGTCTTCCCCAACCAGGTTCAGTCCTTTTCTGGCGTTTTCCGTGCCGGTGCTGTATGCCGTTACCTGGAAGTTTCTGCCTGCTTCCCCCCGAAGGATTCCGGTGCCGGTTTTTGCGGCGCTGCCCTTGTTGATTTTGGGCGGTTCGGTTTTTGGGGAGGCTTTGGAGGTGGTTTTGGAGGATGTGTTTCCGGGTTTGGCAGTTTCACTTGCGGTATCATCCTTTTTGTGTTCGGAGTCGCTGACGGCGTTTTTTGCGGCCTCCTGCCCGGCCTTCAGCTGTTCGCTGGCGGCAGCCTGGGCAGCAGCGGCCATGGCCTGTTGTATCTGGATATACTGATCCTTGAAGGTGTTCAGCACGTTGAGCCTGCCGTCCAGAACCTGCTTCTCCCAGTCTGCCCCCAGGATCTCCGCGGCGATAAGCTTATTCTGCTGCTCTTCGTATTCGTCGGAGATTTCATTCCACTTGTCCCGGTAGGACTGTAGTGCATCAATCTGTTGGTCAATGCTCTCGGTGGCGTGCTCCAGCTCTTCCTTCAGGGATTCCATCTGGGACTCCAGGCGGGAGAGGTTCAGCTGAAATTCCTGGTCGGCAAGATTGTCCTGTGCATCCCGGATGGCCTGTCTGTCTGCCTCATAGAGGTATTCCGTGCCGTTGTAGATCTTTTTGGTGCGCTGGTTCCTGGCGCGTTCTGCTTCGTACTGTGCTTTCTCCAGATCGATTTGGGCTTTTCTTGCTTCGTTGGCCTTGTTCAGGGCGTCGATCTCTTCCTGGAGGGCATCGATCTTCACCTGCCAGGAGTCCTCCACCGCTTCCTTTTGCTTTTCCAGCAGTTTGATCCGGGCATCCAGCTGTCCGGTGACGGCATTTATGACCTTGTCATAGTTTGACAGCTGGTATTTGTACATATCCTCCAGGGCGGCATAGTAGTCTGCCGCTTTGATCTTGCCGTCCCGGTAGTACTGATCCAGGATGGCACGTCGTTTGTCCGTGTATTCCCGGAAGCGGATCACGCCTGCTTCCAGCTGTCGTTCCAGGAGGGCGGTTTCTTTGTCAAGCAGGGCCTTCCAGTCGGTTTCGGCTTCCTTCAGGGGGGCTTTTTCGACTGGTTCGGCTGGTTCAGGGGCAGTTTCCGGGGCGGATGACGGAGAGCCCATGATAGTTCCCAGATTTTTATCCAGGCTTTTTTTGGTACTGCTGATCAGCTGCAGTTTTGTATTCAGGTTGTTCAGTATGGTATCTATCTGAAGATCAGAAACACCGTCTGTTTTTCTATCGTGTATGGCGGCATTCAGGTCTCGTATGGTGGCGGCGCTGACAGAGGTTTCCGCAATGGTATCTGCCAATGTTTCGTTGTATGCGGAAATATTGTTGACCGCTTCTCCGAATGTTTCTGCGTTTTCCGCTACCGCGGTTTGTTCATCCTGCAGGATAATTTCATGAAGCTCCGTGATGGCTTGCTGTATGGCCTGGGATTCCGCGTCATTCAGCCGCTGATTTGCAAGTGCAAGAAAAGCCTGCTGATTCAGTTGAAGCAGTCCGTGCTCATTCAGCAGGCAGGAGAGGTATTGAGGCTCCATGGCCAGAAGGGTCTGCAGCTGGTTAAAAGTGACAGAGCCGGTCTCGTTATAGGTTGCAACGATTTCGGTCAGGCTGCCGTAGGCGCTCTGGAGGGAGTTGAGCTGGGTATTCAGGGCTGACAGTGCCGCCTGGGATTCATAGGCTTCCTGTACGATGTTGGAGAGCATCTGTCCAAGTCCGCTGTCCGTGCCGATTTCGGCATCGGCAAGAATGCTGTCCGCATATGCGGCGGATAGGGAGGCTATTTCCTCCTGGATGGACTGGAGCGGATGGTCTGATGAGAATATGGCATCCCAGTCGATGGAGCCTTTCAGGTCAGATACGGTCTGACTGATGGTCCGGATGGAGTCCAGCAGTTCCGCCGAGGAATAATCGCCGGCCAGGAGGGTGGCGTATGCATCGGAAGCGGATTTGACGGAGGACCGGAATTTGTCCAGGGAATCGGCGGATGAGGTGAGACCGTCAGACCAGGAAGAAGAGGGTGCAAAGCGAACAGCATTATCTTCAGCGGTTGCTAACGCTTCCAATTCATTGCGCAGTTCACTTGCAGAAACACCATTTTGTTCCAAAGCATCGGATAATTTGGAATAGGAACATAGTATACTCTCGTCAAGAGTGCCCTCCTGCACCATCCGGACTAATTCGTCCTTGGTTTTCTCAATGCCTTTTGTATTAAATACGTTTTCAATCTGCATTGATTTCCAGGTATTCTGGTCAGTATATTCATAGACCATTCTTATGATGTCACTGATTTCTTCGTAAGCGCTGATTAGTTCTTTTTCGGATGATGTCAGTGAAGCATCCCCGGAAGCTTGTTTGTCGATTGCTTTTTTGTACTCGTCTTCCAGTGCAGCGCGTTTTTCCTGCAGGTCTGCAACATTATTGTCCAGTGCCCGTGAATAATCCTCCAGCGCATCGATATTATATTGGAGGTCTTCGGCAAGCCATGCTGTATCTTCACCGTTTTTTACGGCATTGTCATAGTCTTTTTGCGACTGTTCCAACAGTTCCTTTGCGCGGACATATGTGGCGGCAATGCCAAGGATATCATTTTTGCCTTCCGGTACGGGAAGAAGCTCATAGGAGAGTTTTTCTTTCAGATCATCCTCTGTTTTGTCGAATCTGCCATATTGCTTTCTGTAGGCGTCAACTGTTTTTTCGGCAGCTTTTTTGGAGGCATTAGCTGCACGTTTTTCCGCAATGTCCTGCTGAAGCAGCAATTCGTTCGTGATTGACTGTAATTCCTCAAGCTGTCCTTTTTCAGCGTAGGTCAGTTTGTCCTTTGCCAAAAGCTCGTCCAACTTTTGATTCTGCTCATCCAATTCCGAGTTTACATGTTCAAGGCTTGACTTGGCAGTTTCATATTCACCTACGGCATCGTTCATTGATTCATTTGCGATTTCTACTCTGTGAATCCAGTTGTCAATCCCTTTGACAACGAATTCGATTCCCTTACCGACAGCGGCAAATAAAATCATGTTGCCTGCGTCGGAAACGGCTTTCAATGCGGCGGCGTGCATTCTGGCAGCGAGGGTAGAAGCTCTTTGGGCATCGGTAAATGCTTTGGATTCTACGGCAGCGCCCTTTGTACATTCTATTAATTGTGCGGTTGCCTTGTTTGTGCCTTCCATCGCGTATTTCATGATCTGCTGCTTCTCTGCCATGGTTGCGCCGTTGGCTATCGCTTCCCGAATAGCACCGTTGTAATTTTCCACCGCTGCTTCATCAATCGTTGGCGTGTAAAAAAGGGTGTTAAGGATACCGTTTCCCTTAATGGAAGAAACGGTGTCCTTCAGTTCGCTGAACGTCTTTCCGAATAAGCCGACAGACTTGGTTGCCCCTGTGGATTTATCGCTTATGGTTTTGAATATCATACTTTATTTTTAAGTGTATTGTGGAGATACACATGATCCATTACATCGTTATACTTGCTTTATACCGTATGGAAGTATATAATTAAAATCAAAAACAGGAGTGCAACACCATGAGATATGAAAGAGTCTGCTATATGTGCCCTAAATGCAATCAAATCCAGTTCTTCAATGCAGAA
>Ga0224737_10078_pt1 | contig 13649 bp, 21 predicted proteins | sample LIM_B_Water_Pos_FD_161632 | JGI IMG/M metagenome (GOLD analysis project Ga0224737, IMG submission 161632) | Enriched cells from gastrointestinal tract of the lab mouse from Pacific Northwest National Laboratory (PNNL), Richland, Washington... | ecosystem: Host-associated > Mammals > Digestive... | reverse complement strand
GATGTCACCCTGCCAGATGGAACTGGATTTGATGTATGTGAAACAGTACGAAAAGAAAATCAGAAAGTCCCGATTATATTCCTGACCGCATCGGATGAAGAAGTCAACATAATCCGTGGGTTAGATAGCGGCGGGGACGATTATATCACCAAGCCTTTCAAGCTGGGGGAATTGTGTTCCCGTATCCGGGCGCTGCTGCGTCGGGCCGGAGTTTCCAAAAGCGAAAAAAACACTTCTATGGAATGTGGCGACATTACCATTGATCTGTTGGGTAGCCGTGCAACCTTAAAGGGAAAAGCATTGGATTTGACAAGCGCTGAATATCGTTTGCTTTGCCTGCTGGTAAGAAATGCAAATCGCGTTGTGACAAGGGACATCATTCTAAATGAGCTGTGGGATGATACAGGAAATTTTGTTGATGATAACACCCTGTCCGTCTATGTACGGCGGCTTCGTGAAAAAGTGGAAACCGATCCGTCCCATCCAGAACACCTTATAACCATCCGGGGATTTGGCTACCAATGGAAAGAGGTGTCTGTATGAGCTTGTACCAAGATAGACAGATTAAAGGCTTCCTGATATTTTTAATTTTGTTTTCCCTGTTGTTTGTAGGTACAGGAGCCGTTTTGACTATTTATCAGGTGAACGATGTGGAAGTCCTATGGCTCAAACACGATGAAGCGGTTTCGTCCTCACTTTTGGAACAGGGTGTTTCTAAAGAAGTGATAGCAGTTGCCTTTACTAATACGAACATTAGTGAAAATGGCAGGTCATTATTAACGGCTGCGGGTTTGGGAAAACAGGCAGAAAGCAGTATGCGGCCTTTTTTTAATCAATTTCAGCGTTCCGCTTTCTTCATCATGCTATGCACTGTGTTATTTTTTCTCTTTGTGCTTACCATAGGAGTATTCGTTTTTTTCTGGAAAAGGAAGCGATTGTACCAACAGGCCGACAAAATATTATCAAATTACATCAACGGGGATTACTCTTCTCATTTGCCACAGAATTACGAGGGTGCAATCTATCAAGTGTTTTCTTCGATAGAACAGCTTGCAACTATGCTCCAATCCAAAAACGAAACAGAGCGTAAAGCAAAAGAGTTTTTGAAAGACACCATATCCGATATATCTCACCAGCTCAAAACGCCTCTGGCAGCCCTCGCTATGTATCAGGAGATCATTGAAAGTGAGCCAGAAAATGCAGAAACGGTCAAACAGTTTGCGGCGAAGATGGGTATTTCTCTAAAGCGTATGGAGCAGTTAATCTTATCCATGTTGAAGATAACCCGACTGGATACGGGAAACATCATTTTTGAGAAAAAAAGTTGCCGTGTGTCCGAGCTGATAGCTCATTCAGTCAATGACCTAACCACAAGGGCTAAAAGCGAAAGCAAGCAGATTCAGATAGATGGCGATGGTGAACAGCAGCTTATTTGTGACATGGAATGGACAGGCGAAGCGATTGGAAACGTTGTAAAAAATGCGCTGGATCACACACAAGCTGGCGGCATTGTCTATATTACATGGGATCGCACTCCTGCCGTGTTTCGTATTTTTATTTCTGATAATGGTAACGGTATAGCCCCGGAAGATATTCATCATATCTTCAAACGCTTTTATCGCAGCAAACATTCTCTTGATACACAAGGAATTGGACTGGGGCTTCCCCTCGCCAAGTCCATTATTGAGGGGCAAGGCGGTGTTATCTCTGTACAAAGCGAAGCTGGAAAAGGTACGCGGTTTACACTTTCTTTCCTTACGGAACTGTAAGGTCAAATTCATCTGCTTGTAAGCTGCTTTTGCTATCCTTTTGAGAAAGGAGGTACTGATGACTATGGAAATATTGAAAGTACAAGATTTATGTAAAACTTATGGAAAGGGTGAGGCGAAAGTCGAAGCGTTGAAGAAGGTTTCCTTCTCTCTGGATAAAGGCGAATTTGCTGCCGTTGTGGGTGAATCCGGTTCTGGCAAAAGCACATTACTGAACTGTATTGGAGCTTTGGATACCCCTACCTCCGGCCACATTTGGGTTGATGAACAAGACCTGTTTTCCATGAAAGAGGAACAGCGCACGATTTTCCGCCGTCGTAATATCGGCTTTATCTTCCAATCCTTTCAGTTGGTTTCCGAGCTGAATGTGGAGCAGAATATCATGTTTCCGCTTCTTTTGGACTATCGCAAACCAGACCCGGCAGCAGTAGAAGAAATTTTGGAACTCTTGGGCCTTACCGAGCGTCGGCATCACCTGCCGAGCCAACTATCCGGCGGACAGCAGCAGCGTGTTGCCATTGGTCGGGCGTTAATCACAAAGCCCAAACTGATTCTGGCGGATGAACCTACGGGTAGTGTAAAGTTAGTACAACACTACCCGAAAGAAATACCCGTGATATTATTTTCACTGTCAATGCGTATTTCAGAGATAACAGACCGCCACAGTGTACGCTTTTCTTCACGGGTCAGCGATTTATAAATATTCTTGAAATCAGATTGCAGCAGTCTTTCCACGGCTTCAAAATCGGGCGGGGCTTCTGCTACGGGTTCCGGGAGCTGCCGGAGTGCTGCCGTATATATTTCATAGTCCTTCTTGTATTCGTCAATGTCAATCAGTTCATTCACATACAATTCTTTTAATTTTGTCAGCTTTCTTTTCAGGGTCGCTTTATCTGTCCGCAGGGCAGCTTTTTTCTTTTCTGCCGCTTTTACTTCCCATTCAAGCCGGACCCGGTTCAGTTCGGATTCCAGATTGTCAAAAAGCCATTTTTCAATCACGTCTTCCCGTGCTTCCGATTTGTGAGAACAACGCCCACGCTGAAAGTGCTGGTTGCAGCGATAATAATACGCCCGGTTGCCGCCTGCTACACGCCCCACCATGTTGTGGTTACATTCAGCGCATTTCAAAATTGATGTAAATATATAGACCCTGCCGGAAGGAACGGAGCGGGCGTTTCTTTTCAGAAGGGATTGAACCCGGTCAAATTGTTCTTTGCTGATGATTGCCGGGCAGAAGTCTTCATTGCGCCTGCCGCCCCGGTCATAGATTCCGGTATAGAGTGTTTCCGACAGCATACGCCGGAAGGTTGCTTCACACCAATTAACGCCGTAAGTTTCCCGGATATGCTTCACGGTTCCCCGCTTACTTACGGTGCTTTCAAAGTGATTGAAAGCGTCTTGCACAATCCCGGCTTCTTCCGGCACGACTTCCAGCCGCTTTTCTTCATTGACCCTGTACCCGAAGGGGCAGGAGCCGGAAACAACGGTTCCGTGGGCAATCTTGCTGTCAAATACAACGTCTATCCTTTCCCCGCAAATATCAGCTTCATTCTGGGCGATTGATAACTTGACATTTATGTATAAACGCCCGTTTGCGCTTGTTGTGTCGTATTCTTCATCTATTGTCTTCCAGTCGCAGCCGTGCGCCTGCAATATCTCCATAACCTTGTAATAATCAGCGACGGAGCGAAACCAGCGGTCAAGGCGGCAGAACAGCAGCAAGTCAACTTCATCACGCTTCACGGATTCTATCATTTTTTGAAATTCTGCCCGCTTGTGCATATTCTTTCTTGCGGTTTTCGCAGCGTCGATATATACCCCGGTCACAATCCAGCCTTTTTCCCGTGCGTATGCTTCCAGCCGTTCTTGTTGAGCTTCAAGGGAAAGCCCCTTTATCTTTTGTTCTTCCCCTGATACCCGGATATAAAGGGCGACACGGACCAGCGGCGGCAATTCCTTATTTTTCATGGAAAATCACCTGCATTTCCTTTTATTTCCCGCCTGCTGATGATATAATCAGAATTGCAGACGGTATGTTGTATCTGGTATGATATACTTTGCATTGCGGCGGCAATATTCCCAGTATTGCCGCCGCTTCCCTTTTCATTTTAGAGATAGTACAAAATTGCTGTATTCCATAGCAGAAAGGCTTGATTCTGCTATGTTTAGTATTGCAGTCCTGCCGTGATAGCGGGAAAATTTTAAACCGTATTTTTGAGCATGACAGGCAAGTTTTGTTGAAACGGGTTTTTCGTCCTTGTCGGTTATGCGTGAAATAATAGCACTAACATCAAGAGAGCAAGCTCCGTCTGGAATACACGCTTCTAAAACTTTTGCATATTCAAGTTGACGTTCTGACGGAGAAACGGAAGGAAGAACCGTAATTTCAAATGGTTCAATCAATCCTTCATTTTCAGCACATTTGCGAGCGTCTTCTTCAAAACGAACTTCATATATACGCTTGTTTTTGCGTTTTGTAGAAGGATTTATGCCGATAACTTGAAATCTTGCATAATTAACAAAGCCACCAGAAGGGGAAATGTAACCGTCTAAAACGGCAATAGGAATAGAAGGCAGAAGTCCTTTTGTTCTTTGCTTTACTTCAACATATCGTGAAGTAAGAGTAACAGAAGATTCTATTGAAATACTGTTATCAGTTGAATGTTGAGTTGATGGAGCTTTTGAAGAACCAAACAATTTTGAAAGAAAACTCATAAATTCACCTACTTTCACATTTGAGAAACAGCCCGGCAGAGCTTACGCAGCCCCACCGGGCTTTTCATTGGTTTGAAACAAGGCTATTGCCGTTTGCGCTTCCGGGTTCCGTGTCTGCGGTGGTACTCAAAGCAGAGTTGCCCGCTTTTTGTGCAATCTTGGAGCGACTTTTTATATATGCCGCTTCCGCTTCTTCAACGGTCATTTCTGGAAGTTCCGCAGATTCAGCACGGGAAGCGGTCAAGCGTTCTTTGAAATGCTGAACCAGCATTGCCCGTATATCGGGTTCAAGTTCAAAGTACGCTTTCATAATGTCAACTTCTAATTCAGTCCCGCCCCGTTGCCGTACAAAGTCGTCAAGGCTGAAAGTTGGTGCTTGTATGTACATAGGTTCTGTACCGTTCCGCAGCCAGTCTTCATTCAGGTTGAAAGCCATGCAGAGAGCCTTTATTGTGGGGTCCGTAACAGTAGCCCCGGACTTTTCAAAAGTGCTAACGCTGGTTTGCTTCATTCCTAATTGTGTAGCAAATTCAGTTTGACTAAGGTGCAAAACATTTTTCCTGAAATCCTTAATCCGTTCATTGATATTCAATTTTCTTCACCCCCTTTCTTTGATGTAAGTTAATGATAACGTGCTACGTTAAAAAAGTCAATAGAAATATCAAAAAACCTATTGACAAATAACGTAGCACGTTATATTATATGAGTAAATCAACGTAGCACGATATATAAAAATCAATCTACATTAAAAATCGGAGGTAAAGCCCTATGATGAAAATTGAATTTGAAGCACTTGCAGGATATGAAGTAAGCGTATCAGACTATGACAATATCATTGAACCTATGTACATGGCTACAAACTTAAACAAAGCGGAGTTTGTGAAGGTTATCTGCAAAGAAAGATTTGCACTGAAAAGCCGGGAAGAGCTTATTCAGGAAATGAAGGGGATTGCGGAACACTTAAAGCAGACCTGCGAACACTTCACGGACTATGAAGCGGAAGAAAAGCTGAAAGAGCTTGCGGAAGAATACAAAGAGCGGTTCGGACCCTACAAGGGCGGCTTCTTCCTGAATACAAGACACACGCTGGAACATTTGGGAGAGTGCCGGGGCTGTAGTTATCCGGCTGAACTTGAAGTATTTGACGGGAAATATCACACGACAGAGAAAATCAAAATCGCATAAAGGACCGGGAGCCACACGGGGCAGCAGGTGAAGACCTGCGGGGCGGGTCCGATTCCCGCCCGGTTCAATCAGGGGCAAGCCAGACCCCTAAAAATAAAGCACTGTCAAACGGGCAGCGGTTACACCAGCTAAAAAGTGTATAGTCGGACAACAAGTTTTCCAGGCAGGCGGCTTTTTAAGGTGAAAAGCGGCAGCGGCGGTGCGGAAAGGAACGTACAGAAATGAACAGCTTCAAGAAAGCATTTATCAGAACGGCGACAAAGTACGCTGAATACGTTGAATTGAAGATAAAGGCGGCGACAGAGATTAAAACAACGCCACAGAAAGCGGACAATCCAAAACGTGGGATGGTGTACGCCGGAAACACTGAACCGACAGTATCAGAGCAACTTTGCGAAGAGATACGGACATTAAATGCGGTTGCGGCAGCAGTCGGGAAAATGGAAGAAGCGAAAGTGACAGAAATTGACCTGACAGAAGCAGAGCTGGAAGAAATCACGCTGACACCCGAACAGGAAGAGGAATTGAAGAAAAAACTTCTTTTCGCAATAAATCAGGACACAGAAACCGGGCAGGTGGAAATCTGCCCCATGAATGAAAAGAACTGTATCATATTACACGGGGCAGAGGAAATGAAGTGGTTTATAAACCGCCTGCGGGAAGCTATTCAATAGTTGCATAACAGGATAGCGAAAAGGGAAGGAGGGAAGACGGATGGCAGAGGATAAGAGAACAGAAACCATGATTGCACAGGAAGACGGCAAGGAAGCTGCGGAGGTTATGGGCTTCATGGAAATGCTGGATAATCACGAAAAGCGGGAATTTCTTGCCTTTATTCAGGGCGCAAAGTTCGTGAAAAGTCTGCCTGCCGGGGCAATCAGAACAGCATAACACGCCCGCCCCGGCTGCGGGCGTGAGAAAGGAAAAGAACATGAATAAAACAAAATGGGCTGCGGTTATTGCAGGGACATTGTTTCTTTGCGTTGCGGCTTATGCGGCTGGAAGCTATGCAAAAGAAAAGCTGATAGAAGAAGCGGTGCGGGAAATGAAGCGGCAGCAGGAGCCGCAGGAAAGCCGGGAAATGACGCAGGAACCGCAGACAGGCTATATCCTGATACACACGACGGACGGGGAAACATGGGGCTTCTACGGTGATATGAAAATCATATCAGACGGAGCGGACGGCGGGGACATTGATATTGATATGTCAGGCTGGCTTGTCGGGTCAACGCATGATTGCTATAACCCGGACCCGGAGGAATGACGCAGGAGGTGGCGCACATGAAAGAAGGGATTGCGGCAGCAGGCGTTCAGGTGGAAGGAACTTTCAACGTGCAGCGGTTCTTTGAAACGCTGGCAATGATTCTTTCTCGGAAAGAAAACCTGTCAATCAAAGTGACGGTGCATGAAGAAGGAGAACAGCAGCCGGAAAAGGCGGCTGTATAAATAAATCATACCAGATACAAGGAGGAAAAGAAGAATGTCAAAAATGACAGCAGAACAGGAAAAGGGCATTTTCAAAGCGGCGGTTGTCGTGAATGATGAAGCCGGGCTTCCCAACTACATGACAATGTTTTACATGGAGCCGGGAACCTACAAGGAAGAGGACGTGCCGGAAGTGTTCAAGGTAAACGGGGAGATTATGGCGGCTATTCTCATTTCACAGTATACAAATACCGTAATTAACGGAATACCCGTTTCCCTGCCGTATCAGAAGCCCGTTGAAAGCATGGGTCATGATGAATCGGCGGCAGCTTGCCGGAGAAAAGGACCCGGCTGGCACTTAATGACAAATGCTGAATGGGTATACCTGATGAAAGACGCAGCGGCAGCAGGGCATATTATCAGCGGTAACACGGACTACGGGAAAAACGCTGATAACCCGGAGGAAAAGGGCTATTGTTACGACGGCTACACGGTTTTGACTGGGACAGAACCGCTTGCATGGAGCCACGACGGAACGCCGGGCGGCGTGTTCGGACTTTGTGGGAACTTCTGGGAGCGTGTAGCGGGCTTGCGCCTGCATAAAGGCGTAATTGAGTATATCCCGGACAATAACGCAGCAGCAGAGGACTTCAAGCCGCAGGACCCGGCGTGGGTAGTTGCACGGACAGAGGAACCGGGGGAAGAAGGGCTTCCGTTCGGAAAGCCGCTGTATCTTGACGCACAGTGCGGAAAAGTAGTGCTGACAGACGGGCAGATTGCCGGGGGCTGGAACGGTTGCCATATGCGGGAATTGCAGCTTGCCGGGAGCCTGAAAGAAGTCCCGGACATTGTACATAGACTGGGAATATTGCCGCAGGACTGGCAGCAGGAGAAAGCGGGGATATGGGCTGACAGTGAGCTTGAAGAAGCCGTGCCTGTCCGGGGTTCGAGCTTCCTCGACACTTCCGGCGGTGGAGTGGCGGCGTTGAACTTGAACCACGCCCGCTCTTTCGTCGGCGACAATGTGTCCTTCCGTTCCGCTTTATACCTGAAAGACTGGAAACTGGTAACTGACTTACTGGGGCGGGCGTGACAACGCCCGCAGGAAAAGGACATAACAAAAAGCCTTTGAAGAAGTGCCGCAAACACATTCAACAAAGGCTTTTCGCTAACATTTTTAATAAATCAAGTCATGTTTATTATACCATGTTGGCGGTGTAAAAGCAAGCAAAAATCAACGGGAAAACCGTTGAAAATGCCGGGTTTTTATCCCGGAAAACGGGCTTGTATGGGGTATTAACATTCCTACGAATAGTATATATATACTTGCGTAATATAGATATAACTATATACTTGCGTAAGATAATATATATTATATACTTGCGTAATACATGGATAATAAGCAGGAGGGAAGGAGAGGGGGGAGAGTCCCCGCCCGGAACATACCCACGCCACACAGGTATAAGGACAGCAAAGGAAGGTGTGGTTGCCTTGTGTAATAGCTCATTTCCTCTATCTCCCTTCTTTCAGCTTTTTAACGTGCGAACTCTTAAACAGGTATGACTGGGGATTGATTAAGAAATAGCACTTCTGCGGTATGTACAAATTCGGGTCACTCCTGAACCGTTCTTCACCTGTTTTGTGAAGTTCCCCTGTGATAACGTCGTTGTCAAATAGCTTTATTGTGACAACTTTCCCCAGATACTGTTCTAAATCGCTTCTTTTCATTCTTTCGCTTCCTCCCGTTCGTCAAAGTGCGTCGCCATCATATCCGCAAGATGAAGCATGACTGCCAGCTTACTTTGCCGGAAAGCGTTGTCTAAATCGAACCCGCCGCCCCTTGCGTAAAAGTCATACTGCCCCATGTGCCACCTGATTGCCAGAATCTCTTCTTGTGTCAAGTGCATGAACTGTAAAATCAGGATAACGGACTTTTCCCCGTGTCCGGCAGGGAAATTCTTTGTAAGCTGATATTCCGGCTTTCCCTGCTGCCCCTCTGTCAGCCTGTATGCGTCTATTTTGCATAGGTCATGAAGAAGCCCGCATACTGCAACCGTTTCTAAATCATAATTCAAAGACTGCTGCCTTTCTGATTCTTCTGCATTTAACATAATCAGCCGTTTAAACACGTTTACTGAATGTTTCGCAAGCCCTCCGGGTTCCGCTCCGTGGTGTCGCTTGCTTGCCGGGGCTTCAAAGAAGCCGTTTGTGTCCATCCATTGCAGAAGGTCATCTGCCCCCGGTCTGTTTATGTAATTGAAATAGCCCCTGAATACCTGCATTGTTTCTTCCTGCTTCATTCCTCTTCTTCCCCCGTTTCTCCTATCAATGCCCGTGGTGGCGTTCTTTTATCTAATACCTGCCGGAACCATGCCGCCTTTTTATACTTCCGCAGTTCTTCCCCTTCCAGCTCTCTGTCTGGTCCGTCGTATTCCTGATAACAACGGGCGTTTTTATCCGGGTACAGGTTATTTCCCTGTTTAAAGGCAATCAAGAACGCTTCCAGCTCCGGCTTTAGCTCCTGCCTGTAGAAGTCGAAAAGCATTTTGATTTCCACCGCTTCAATCTCCGTACAATTACAGCCCCGCTTCTTCCTCCGGCTATAATTCCCCGTGTAATGGTGATATGAAGGGCTTCCCGTGACTTTATAGAAAATCTGTGTCAGCAAATCTTCTTCAAGTTCCGTTTTGTAGCTGAACCAGTGAAGCGTTACACGCTCTTCTAATATCTCCCCTTCGTCAATCTGGTATTTCTCCAACAATTTGTGATACAGCTTCAATGCGCTTTCACGTTCACCGCCCACGCCCCGCTCTGCAAGGGCTTTCAGCTTTTTCAGTTTGTCCGCTGCCTGTTCTTTTGTCATGCCTGCTGCCCCTTCCCTTTCCTCTGCCTTGACAGCTTTTCAAGCTGCAAGCAAAGTCTTTGTATGTTCTCATATGTCCCGCAGCTTTCGCACTCTTCCTGCCCGTAATGACCGGGGCAAGCGTCGCACTCTTCCTGCTCTGCTTTCAGCATTGTTGCTGCCCTGCTGCCCTCCGTACACTTCCACAAGCCCGCCTTTCTCCTGTGCAAGCTCCGTTATGCCCTCTTCCAGTGCAATCTGTATTTCCGCAAGCATACCTTCTGAAAGCCCGTACCTGCTGCCGATAATGATATATCTGCAATGCTTTAAAAGCTCTGCGCCTGCTGCCATTCCCTTTTCCCTTTGTTCCGGGTCCTCTTCGTTTAGTACCTGCGTCAAATACAAGTGCGGCGTTATCGGCGTATATCCGCAGTCTAACGCAATCCGGGTCAGTTCCCTTGCATACTCCGTATTTCTTTTAATATCGCCCCTGTACGGGCTGCATATGTAACATAATTTACTTTGCATTTTCCTTCCCTTCTGTCAGATTAAGTCAAACAATGAAAGCTGCGCTTTCTCTGCCTGTATACGCTTGTCTGCGTCCGTGTAATATCCCTTATCAATCTCTATCGCATACCATTCAAACCGCAGGCGTTGACACGCAACTGGGCAAGAACCGCTTCCGGCGTGTGTGTCAATTATCCTGTCGCCCCGCTTTGCATAGCCATTTGTCAATATCCATTCATACAGCTTCGCTGGCTTCTGTGTCGGGTGAATTGTTCCTTCTTTCAGAAGTTCGACCCGGTTCATTGTGACAATCCTTGTCGGGCAGTCAAACGACGTGTAGGCAATTTCACAATCTGACATTGACAAGCCCCGCTGCCCTTTATCCCAGATTATCCAGCCTTTATGCCCTGCTTTTAAGTGCTTCACAAAATAATTGCCGCCCCAGATAATCTGATTTACTGATATTCTTTCAAGCTCCCGGAAGTATTCTGCCCCCGGTATGCCTTTACTGTCCCAGTCCTTCTGTTCGTGTTCCTTCCTGCTTTGTTTCGGATTGCTGCACACCTTCTTTTTCTGTCCGTCGTTGCCTATTCCATATGGCGGGTCAACTATCGCAAGTTGAAAAAATTTATCTGGTATTTCCCGCATGACGGGCAGGCAGTCCGCATTTAAAAACGTGTTCGGTTCATATCTCCACAACCTTTTTCACCTTCTTTCTGTCTTACAAATTCCTGATTTTGTCTTGCAAAATCATGTACAAGGTTCCGCAGCTTTTCCGTGAAGTTCTTCCCCCTGTACCCTTCTATTACTTCCAGCGTTTCCGGGTAAAGCCGCACTGTCTTTGATACGCTCAAATCGTCATTTGTGTATACCCCGTTGACGTGTTTATACATTCCCGCTGCTTCCTCCATTCCCGAAAATACACATTTGCTTCTTTCGCAGCTCCAGACGCTGCACCACCTTTTTTCTTTTTCGCAGAAAAACATATTATTGCTTTCCCTTGTAGACAAGTATAAATTCGCCGTCTTCATAGTCCAGCCCGTACTTCTCGCAGTCCTCTTCATCAGCGGGAATGACATTTTCAAGTGGGCAGCTCCATTGATAACAACAACCTATCCCGTTTTCTTTTGTTTCGTTTTTCGGGTTCCGGCAGTTATATCCGTTATTCGGGGAAAACTCACTGTCCGGGTCAAGTTCCGCATTGAAGAAATGACCGCAGATATTAGCAACCTGATTGATTGTCATAATGTCCGGCACGTCTTCCCCTCTGTAATACTGCCATGACTGCGGCGGTCTTTTCAGCCCGTACAGGCTCAACGGGTGTGGCGTGTAGTATTCTTTCGCCTGCGACACATACCAGCCCCACAAGGGCTTTCCGCTCTCTCCTGCGTACTCTTTCAACTGCTGCCCGGTCAGGCAGCTTCCCTTCTGTACTTCCCTGTCCTTTATTTCCGGGATAGTCGGTATTTTCAAAAAATCTTTGCAAACAAATTCCCCCTTTATTTCCCCGGTCCCGGTCACATATACAAGAACCCTGTACGGACCCTTCCCGGCTGGGCGTGTCTTCCTGATTTCAAGCGGCTTTTCACCTGCAAGAACCTTTCCCCACCAGCGGTCATGCAAAGACAATATGATTGTGTCCGATTCGGACAACCTCTGTTTTTCAGCCATCTTTCCTTCCCTCCTATCCGTCATGAAAAGAAAGCGGCAGGCATAAGCTCGTACCCGTCAATATCTTTGTTTTCAAGCGGCTTGTCATATTCGATATATCCCCATGCTATTCTTCCGATTTCCGGCACATATTCCCGGCTATTGAAATTGTGAATCAGCATTGCCGGATTGTTTTTCGGTTTCGGATATGTCCCCGGCATTACCGGGCGTTCTAAACTGTAATACTTGTATTTCATTCTTTTTAGCTCCTTTCTTCAAACTCTGTCTTAAAATCCCGCTTTCCCCAGAACCAGCTCCCGCTCTATCTGCTTTTCTGCTTCCTCTCTGTCGAACCCGTTTTTCACAATTACTTCCGCAACGTGTTCTGTACAGTACGGGTATTTTGCAGCTATTTCAGAAGCCGCCTTTTTCATATCCGGGTCAAGCCTGTCATATATCGGATATGCGCTTTTTAATTCCCCGTATAGCATTTTCTATCCCTCCAGCACAACCTTTGTATATATTTTCATAATCAGGTCAGAAAAAGAAAATCTGCTGATACCTTCAACGGGTACTTCCTCTCCGTCCGTCGTATACTTTGCAGCTCCTACCTTCTTTTCTTCTCTCCTGTATATTTCCGTTGACAATCCATGCCGTTTTACTTCCCGGCTCCTGTCAATCTTTTTGTCATATTCCAGACAGGCTACAAAACCCCTGTAAAGCTCCCCTGTGCTATCTTCAATAATCAGCCTTTCACTGGGGACGGCTCCTTTCATGAACTCTTCAAGAATCACTTCTTTTTCCCTCCCTTTTTCTTGCCCTGCTTTTTATCCGGCTTCTTCCACATTTTCAAGTAAATATGCCAGCCTGTTTCTTCGTAGTAGACAGGTTCAATGCTTACAATTTCATAATTCGGGAATTGTTTCTTGAAGAACTCTTTCCCGCAATCGTTAGACTTCGCCAGCTTCTCTATCTGCTTTTTTGTGTATTTATAATCAGCGTTCGGAAGCTCTACCGGGCGCACAAGGTTTCTGCTACTACTCCACCGCTTCTTTCCCTGCGGGTCCTTTACTATGTACTTGCAGAGGGCTTCAATGCCGTTTTCGTTCGTCTGTATGCGGTCAGCATTGACCCACCCCATCTGCTTTATTCCTGCCCTATACTGTAAGTCCTGCGCCTTATTCCAGTTGATACGGTCAGCCGTCCACATCAGTTCTACATCATCACGGGACAAACCGCCGTTCATGATAATGTGATGGTGAACCCTCTTTATCATCTGCCCTGCCTTGTCAAACTTATATTCTGTCACAAGGATATATTTCAGCGGGTCCAGCCCCAGCTTCCCTCTCCTGTATGCTATCCGGCGCAAGTAGTTGTTCACTATCTTTTCCGCTTCCTCTATGCTGTCCGGCAGGTGGTCTTTATCGTATGTACAGGAAACGTGCAAATCACCTATGCCAAAATTCCCATTCCCTAACTGAACCAGATACCTTTTAGCGCTCTTTTCGTTCAGGTCCTTTTGCTTCGGTTCTGTTACCTTCTTACGCTTCCCCCTC
>Ga0224737_10074_pt1 | contig 13828 bp, 21 predicted proteins | sample LIM_B_Water_Pos_FD_161632 | JGI IMG/M metagenome (GOLD analysis project Ga0224737, IMG submission 161632) | Enriched cells from gastrointestinal tract of the lab mouse from Pacific Northwest National Laboratory (PNNL), Richland, Washington... | ecosystem: Host-associated > Mammals > Digestive... | reverse complement strand
GGGTAATCGCAAATATTGATTTACCACCTGAAACGTTTTATGCATCTGGAACTAATATAGGAACAACCTTACTTATATTAAGGAAAGCTCCTCCTAATATCCCATTTGTAACAACCACGGACGAAAAAGAACTGGGCGATGTTAAATTTAAACTAGGACAACCGCCAGTTATTTCAATTGAAGTAACCAATATCGGATATGATAAAAAGGGTAAATTGTTACCTATATATGAAGATGATGCAACCTACACACAGTTAGATTATGTTTTAGATGCTTTACAAGATGATTTGGTATTTATGAACATATGCCCTGAAGAACCTGAATGGAAATCAAAAAACTGCGAAGTATATAACTTTATGTGTACAGGTAAGTCCAGTAAGGCGTATATGTACGCTAAGAATGGCACACATGTAGATTTACCAATAATGTATAATCAGCTAACGCTTGGTAGGGGTAAGGAAATTGAGTTTGATGGGGAAGAGTATTCCAGCATGGATTGGAATGTTATGGATAGACTAATTGAAAATTATTTTTCAAAAAACTAACCGTAATTCTTACATGTCACATAAGGTTTTTAATATGTAACTTATATTATTGTAAGAAATTAGAAAATGAAAGGTTGTGAAAAAGTATGTCAGAAACTTTATTTAGTAGGCAAGGGGCTGAACGTCTTAGAAAAAGAGTTGTTGATGGAGATTCTGAAAGAGGAAATAGGTTAGCAGGAGCATTATACAATCAATTTCAGGCTTTACATTCTATTGATTATTTTCCTAACTATGGAGTAGAAACGTTACTAATCGAACAGAAGAAAAAAGATTTAGATAACATCATATTAAGTAAGGAATTTGAGGATGACTTAATGACATTTTCTCCAAGCTCTGCATCTGCATGTGGTAGGGGGCTTTATTTTAAATCGAAAAGAGTTCAAAAGGATGAAATACAAAGGTTTCCTTATCAAAGAAGGTGGACAAGAAACAGCTCGTTTGTACACGAAGCAGTTCAGAGGGATTTATTATATTCCGAGGTTGTTTTAAATAATCCGATCTTTACTGTTGAGAGGTTGGAAAATGGACTTCCTGCATGGGAACAGAACATAAAGAAACGTATGATAATAGAACATAATGGAGTTACTTTTGCAATGAGTGGGATGTGTGATGGTATCTTAAATTATGTACCAGACGGCTCAAAAGTATTATTTGAGTTTAAAACAAAGTCTACTACTATAGGAGCGGTAGGAACTTACAAACTGAAAGGTGTTTCTGAAGAACATAGAATACAGGCAATTGCTTATTCGATTTTATTTGGCATTGATGAATGTATATTTACATATGAATCCGTGGCAAAAGACGGGTGGACTAAGGGAGCAGAAGCAAAGCTTGATTTAAGGACTTTCTATATTAAAATAACTGAAGAAGATAGAAAAGAATTGCTTGACAGATTATCCGAAATCGCTAAACAGTATTATAATTCTAAATTGCCAAGGAAAGAAGATGATAAATGTTTTTTCTGTGTGTATAAATCTGAATGTGAAAGGGTGGAGAATTTTGAAAAATAATTTTCAAAAAATATTATCAATGGATTTATCACTAAATCTTCCAGCTTTTTGCGTTGCTGAAATAAATGATGGAAAATTTACTATTATAGAATTGAGCCATGTGGATAATAAGAAAAAAACCAAATTTACAACAGCTCAAAAATTGCAAGAAATTGCAAATGAGATAAGAAGATTAATAGACAAACATGGCCCTTTTGACGTAATTGTTAGGGAAAAGGGATTCAGTAGGTTTGCAAACACAACTCAATTATTATTTAGAGTTGTGGGAATATCCGATTTAATTGCAATTGAAAACGGAGATTGTGTGGCAATAGAAGAATTACCACCAGCAACAGTTAAAGTTGCAGTTGCTGGATATAGTAGAGCATCGAAAGAAGAAGTTGAGGAAGGTGTGAGGAACTTTCTTAGTGATGAACAAAAGAAAATAGAATTTTATTCTGATGATGAAAGTGACGCCGCTGCGGTTGGATTGGCTTTCTGTATGAAGAAGGGAGTGTTAAAGTAACAGTATGATGGAAATTATAAATAATTATATCCAATTTAAATTTTTTATAGAAGCTGTTACAAGTATATTTGCCTTAATTGTTTGTATAATAACAGTATATTTTATTTTAAAAAGACATTAGGTAGGACAATAATCCTACCTTTTATTTTTTGTCACGGTTTAAATATGAGATGTAATTTATTTATTTGTAAAGATAAACAGGAAAGGATGTGCTGAAACTATGAAAGTGCAGTATCAAAAAGATGAAGTAAGTTGCTATGTTGGGGATATAGTCCTTTGTGATGATATTGCTTGTATGGTTATTTATATACCGAATACAGAGGAATATGGATTGTTGCAACTAGAGGGAACTAAGGCAGGGTATTTAATTAAAAGCACCGACGACTTATATAAATTGGATGTGACATGTTCAAGAATTTTAATTCAAGGGAAGGATGTTTTTATTAAGGAGGTAAGACAATAATGTCTACATTAACAGTTAATACAGGACCAATGTTTTCAGGCAAATCGACATTATTGATTGCACAGGGAGAAAAACACATAAAAGCTGGACAAAGGGTGATTTACATTAAGCCTGATATGGATAACAGATATTCGGAAAAAGAGATTGTTACACATAGTGGAATAAAGGTAAATGCAATATGTGTAAGTAAAGATAATAGGCTTTTAGATGGCATTATTTTTAATAACTATGATGTGATTTTAATTGATGAAATACAGTTTTTTAATAAAAATATATGCAATGAAATTGGGTATTTATTGAGCAAAGGAATAAAGGTTTATGTTTCTGGACTGGATTTAACATATTTGGGTGATGGGTTTGAAACCATGTTTGAACTTTTAGCAATGGCTGATAAAGTGAATAAACTGAAAGGAATTTGTATAAATTGTGGAGATGAATCTGTAATAACAGGTAAAAAAACATTTATGATTGATTTGCTTTCTAAATCAAATGATGTTGTGGATGTTGGAGCAGACGATAAATACATTCCTTTGTGTAGAAAATGTTGGTTTAAATTTATAAATTCAGGTGGCGATTTTAACATTTGGGAAAAAGATTTTAAGTGTGAAGGGAAAGGTGAATGATGGTGATAACAGTAGGAGCAATGATCGGTGCAGGGAAATCCAGTCTTGCGAAAATAATTGGTGAACATTTTGGAACAGACGTATTTTATGAAAGTGTGGAGGATAATCCTATTTTACCTTTATTTTATACAGCTTCAGATAAGGAGATACAAGAAAAAAGATACCCATTTTTATTACAACTTTATTTCCTTGATACTAGATTTAGAAGTATTAAACAGGCTTTAGTGAATGATAACAATGTTTTAGATAGGTCTATATATGAAGATTGGTATTTTTGTAAAGTAAATAGAGATTTAGGAAGAATATCTGATTTAGAATTTGAAATGTATGAAAGACTATTAAATAACATGATGGAAGAACTTAATGAACTTCCTAAAAAAGCACCCGATTTAATGATTTATTTAACAGGTTCATTTGAAACAATTGTTGAAAGAATTAACAAAAGGGGCAGAGGGTATGAGTTAGCACCTGAACTGCTAGAATACTATAGAACGTTGTGGGAAGGGTATGACGACTGGGTATTTAATAATTATAATGCATCTGAAGTATTAGTATTAAATATAGATAAATATGACTATGTGAACAATGAGCAGCATAGAAAAGAAGTAATTGAAATGATAGAAAATAAATTAAAAGAAGTTAGGGGAGGAATACTATAAATGAAAATTACAATAAACAAAAAGAAAGAAGAAAATATATGTATTGAAGAAGGGGATTTATTACTTTGCAGAGATAAAGATGATGAGGAATATGAAGTAAGACAAATAGTTCTTGTTCAGGATTTCGGTATAAATTACTGTGCGGTAGACGTTATATGCGGTAACATGGGTTTAACTGATAATGATATTTATGAATTAGTTGAACAATATGCGGAAATGTATAGGGAAGTAAAAATAATTAAAAATAAAAATGTTGAGTTGTTTATAAGTGAAGAATAATCTGTGTAGAATAGAAGCAATTAAAAAAGAACTTAAAGATATTCATAATAAAATAAATTCTTTAATTGATAAAGCGAACGATATAAGTGAAATAAGAGAATCTAAGGGATATAGTAAAGCTATATTTAAATGTAATGATATAGAAGCTAAACAATTGATAAAAGTTTATGATGAGATGGACAAACTAGAATTAAAAGAAGATAAATTACATTTAGAATTAAAACAATTATTGCATGAAGAATATACAAAAAAGTGTGTTGAAGCACATAATAAATTTAAGGGATTTAAATATAAGGTTAATATCGGGAAAGGTGTTAATAAGAGTGTAATATACACTAATGAAATAGATGAATATAAACTCATAAAAGATAAAAATGTGACTATATTAAAATATATTAATTACAATAATACAATAGATAAAACAGTTAATATGCCTTTTCTAAAAGATGTATATTATTATGATGTCAATTATAAATATACAGTTAAATCCATAATAAATGAGGATAATTATGCAAATTATAAAACTACTTATCTACACAATAGTAAAATGTCTTTTTATGAATATGGATTAGATAAGGATAATAATGATATTTATTTTAGAAGTAACGACTATTTATCTATTCATAATAATTATGGATCAACTAATTATATAAGTATTAGTAAACATAAAAATTCAGATGTTTACTATGTACATAGACGTGGGAATATAAATTATGAAACAACTTCTTTAGATAAAGAGATTTTAGATATGTTATATAAACAATTAGAACGTTTGGAAAATAATAAAAACTATAACTACGATATACAAGAATTAAAAGATATATTAAATATTATGTAAACAGAGTAATAAAACTATTATGAAGTGAGAGGAGGTGGAAAATGGGATATTTTGAACATAAAACAATAGTAGTTACTGGTGAAGGTTTACACTTTAAAAATGCTTATAAAAAAGCAAAAGAATTATTTAAAATAGATGATAAAGGAAAAGAAGTTAATATGGTATCAAATATAGTTGGTACTGGAATGAATCAATATTATTCATTCTTTATTAGCCCAAGTGGAAGTAAAGTTGGTTGGGAAATGGATGAATATTTTAATAAGAAAATTGATGAAATGATTAATTATTTAAATTCTTCTGACTGTAAATTTAGTGATGGTTCATCATTTAATAGCTGGTTTTTAGCAGAGTATGGAGAAACTGGAAGAAGAATTAAAAAATCAAATTGTAAAAATATGTTCTAACGAATAATTTGAAGAAATGACGTTAATAAGACAATAGGGCAGGAGGTATTTAATATGGAAAAGAAAAAAATCTATTTAGCATCACCATTTTTTGATGCTATGGAACTTGAAAGAGTTGAAAAAGTAAAAGAAATATTAGAAGAAAAGGGCCTTAACGTGTTTAGCCCAAAAGATCATCAAAGCCCAGAATTAGAGTTTGGGAGTAGAGAATGGAGAAAAGTAACGTTTGAAAATGACGTTAAACATATAGATTGGTGTGACGTTGTGGTTGCGATAATTTGTAAGGGTAACTATGATGATTCAGGAACGGCGTGGGAATTAGGATATGCGTATGCAACAAATAAACCAGTTGTTTTAGTAAATATTACTGGGGAAACAATAAATTTAATGATTGCGGATTCACTTCATGCTTTAGTTATAAGTTATGAAGAATTAAAAGAATATGATTTTATAAATATGCCTAAGAGAGAGTATGAAAATTATGTGTGGTAATTTTAAGAAAGAAAAAACTTTAAAATATTTAAGTTTGTTTAGTGGTATAGGAAGCCCCGAACAAGCATTGAAAAATTTAGGAATAGAGTTTGAGTTAGTTGGATTTTCTGAAATAGATAAATTTGCAATCAAAAGCTATTGTGCAGTTCATGGAGTTGATGAAAGTCTTAATTTAGGCGATATAACTAAAATAAAGATAGAGGAGTTACCTAAAGACTTAGACCTAATTACTCACGGAAGCCCTTGCCAAGATTTTAGTGTTGCAGGAAAAGGAAAAGGAGCAGATGAAGGAAGTGGGACAAGGTCCAGCTTGATGTGGAATACTGTTGCTATCTGTGAATAGTGTAAACCAAAATATGTTATTTGGGAAAATGTAAAAAATGTTCTTTCTAAAAAACACAAACACAGTTTCGATAAGTATTTAAATGAAATGGATAGAATAGGATATAACAATTTTTATAAGGTATTAAATGCTAAGGATTTCGGAGTTCCTCAAAATAGAGAGCGAGTTTTTGTTATAAGTATCAGAAAAGATTTAAAGATAGATTATCAATTTCCTGAAGGTTTTGATAATGGAATAAAATTAAAAGATGTTTTAGAAGTAGTAGTTGATGAAAAATATTATCTATCTGATGAACTTTTAGAGGGGTTTAAAAAATCAAATTTCATAAGTAATACAGATATAAAGATTTTAGGAACGACGGTCAATCCAAGAGCTAAGGGGACAAATTCAAGGCATTGGGTTCATAGTGTAAATGGAATTGTAGGATCATTATCGGCGACTGATTATAAACAACCAAAGCAGCTATTAATGCCTAGAAGAATAGGAGGAATTTTTGACAATGAAAAAGGAAAACATCAAGCAGGGAGTATTTGGGATATAGATGAACTTGCTCCAACACTAGATACTATGCAGGGAGGGTATAGACAGCCATGTATATTAGATGTTTCAAGGTAAGACAAGCTACTAAGTTGGGGTATGATATAGCATATTAAGGTGATTCTATAAACCTCGAACAACCAAATAGTAAATCAAGAAGGGGAAGGGTAGGAAAGCAAATGATAAATACATTAAACATATCTTGTAATCAAGCCGTTGTACAAGACTTTAGAATTAGAAAGTTAACTCCTAAAGAGTGTTGGAGATTAATGGGATTTAAAGACGAGCAGTTTGAGAAAGCAGAGCAAGTTTGTTCAAATAGTCAATTATATAAACAGGCAGGTAATTCTATTGTGGTTAATGTGATGGAAGAGATTTTTAAGAATTTATTTTTAAATAAATAAGAAAGGATTAAGTATGGAAAAGATATTTGCAATATTAGGAATATGTTTATGTATTTTTATAACATGGACATGCTCGAAAAATAAAAAAGAAATAAATTGGAAAAGTGTTGGGTGTGCTTTCTTAGGACAAATAGTATTGGCATTCCTAATGATAAAAACGCCGTTATGGAAGGTAATAGAATTATTATCTAATGGGGTAACATGGGTACTAAACCAAGCAACCGCAGGTATAGACTTTGTGTTTGGCGGCATAGTTCCAACAGGTGGATTTGTATTCTTCATCAATTCGTTATTACCAATAATTTTTATAAGTGCTTTAGTAGGAATACTGTTCCATTTTGGCATATTACAAAAGTTTATAGGAGCAATAGGGAATACTGTTGCAAGGCTTTTAAGAGTAGACACAGTTATTGCAGTAAATGGTGTCGGTAATATGTTTTTAGGACAAACAGAATCATTATTCTTAACTAAACAGTTATTACCAACGGCATCAGAATCCGTTATTTTTGCAACATTAGTTGGTGGAATGACTTCGATAAGTGCGTCTGTTGTTGGATTATATACATCTTATGGGGCTGATATTACTTGGATTTTAGTAAGTATGCCACTAACTGTATTTAGTACATTTACGTTAACACAAATATTAATGCCTACTAAGTATAAAAAAGATTGTAAAGTGGAAATTGAAACAACGGATAAAGGAGTAAATGTGATTGAAACTATGATGAACTATGCTATGGCAGGTTTTAAAAGTGTTATAGGGATTACAATTGCTTTAATAGTATTCTTATCATTAATCGCATTAATAAATAATTTAATTGGTAGTGTTACAAACGGAATAACATTACAAAGTATTCTAGGAGTATTGTTTACACCATTCGCTATTTTAATGGGAGTTCCTTCAGGAGAAGTTGCCCAAGTTTCTCAAATTCTTGCAACCAAATTAATAACCAATGAAGCTGTTGCCTTCAGTTTACCACAGTTTGCAATGTTAAGTGCCAATGCAAAAGCAATGATGACAACTGTTTTATGCGGATTTGCTGGAATTGGTTCTATTGGAATACTAATTGGTGGTTATTCTGCCGTTGCTCCAAATAGGGTTGGAGTGGTTGCAAGATTAGGAATAAAGGCGTTAATCGTAGCAACAGTAGTTAATATGTTAACAGGTGCTATTGTTGGATTAATGTTATAAATTAAAAGGGGTGATATTATGAAAAACTTTATGGTAGGATTATTGGCAATGCTCGTAGCGATTATTGTTGTTGCCATAATACTTATATTTGGATTGTGGATCGTTACTATATTACTAAACAATTTTTTACTGCAAATTGGTTTACATGCTGCAAGTGTGTGGAGTGTGGCTGGGCTTATAGCGGCCGTACACCTTATTTATAAATACATAACATGGTAGGATTTAAGACAGGATTTTATTCCTGTCTTTTATTTTTTATTTTAAAACAGAGAGATGCCACGATTCCTTTTAAGTCACACTAACAAGTTACCCTGCAATTTAATTTAGTGAATAGGTTGCAGGGAGTGATTAACATGGAATTGAATTTAAGCTTAAATTTAAACAATGATAAAGAAATAGAATCATCTAAAAGAGTGGCAGAAGCCAAAAGAAAAAGGGATATTGTTAAATATGAACCAACGTGGGAAGAAGTTTGGGAAACTGGTTATAAGACACACACAGGAAGTATTAAAAAGGGTATATTCCAAACAAGAATTACAGAAATAGATAAAGGAAGATTGTTGGCAGTAAAAGAAGCGATCGAATCAGGTGAACTTGCTTTGGGTGTTGATTCATTAAGAAATTTTACTAAAACAAAGGCCCTTGGACTGTGGAGCATATTAAAAGAAATTAGAAGGGAATCAATCATAAAACAGATGGTTGAAGAAAAGCCTGAAAATTATCATCTTATTACTAACACGATAGAATTATACAAGCTAACAAAGTTACTTGATAATGAAGAAATAATTGCCGTTGATACAGAAACAACAGGGGTTGAAGTGTTTGGGAAAGATATGATTGTTGGTATATCATTAACACTTCCAGAAGCAGATTACCATTGTTATATACCCGTAAGGCATAATGTTAAAGATAAACAACTTTCAGCAAATGCTGTATTTACAAATTTACAGTATTATCTTGAAAATCCTGAATTAAAGAAAGTAATGCATAACTCAAAGTTCGATATTCATATGTTTAGAAAAGAAGGAATTGAAGTTCGTGGGCTATGGTGTGATACTATGGTCGCAATGCACTTACTGAACGAAAATGAACCAAGTTTTGCATTAAAAAATCTTGCCACTAAGTATGGTAAATATTTTGGATTTGAAGATAAGTCGATGACATACGAAGAATTATTCGGTAAGGGTGGATTTGAAAATACTCCTTTAGATATAGGCACAGTTTATGCCTGTAAAGATACCCATTTAACATATAAATTCTATACTTGGATAATGGAGCAGTTTGAAAGGATTCCACAATTAAAAAAATTGTATTTTGAATTAGAATTACCGATTACAGAAGTTTGTATTGATATGGAGAAAGAAGGTTTTTTAATTGATCTGAACTTTGCTGAAAAATACAGGAATGAGCTGACAGAGGAAATAAAAGAACTGGATGCTAAGATTAAGGAAGGGTTTGGAGATATAAACGTAAATTCAAATCAGCAATTAGGTGAAACAATATACAATAGATGGGGTGTTCCAGACGAATTTGGTGGTAAAGTTGATAAAAAAACATTAAATAGTATTGTTAAAAAACATAATAAAGAGATTAAAGAAGTTGAGTATATAACACATTTATTAAAATATAGAGAATTGAATAAATTATTAACAACATATATAGAACCACTACCACAAAAGATATATAAAGATGGTAGACTACACGGAAGTTTTAACCAGTCTGCAACAGTAACAGGGAGATTTGCTTCCAATAATCCAAACTTACAAAACCTACCGTACCCAGCAAGGCAAATGTTTGTTGCTCCAGAAGGTAAGTTAATAGTGGGATTAGATTATTCACAAATTGAACCACGTTTCCTATCCCATATATCGCAAGATAAGGACTTTATGGGGGCTTATATAGATGGAAGAGATTTGTATTCTGAAATTGCTTCTAAAACATTTAAAAAGCCGATTGAAGAATGTGGCGATGGTTCAACTTGGAGAAAGAAAGCCAAAGTTGTTTTACTAGGTTGTATGTATGGTATTTCAGCAATTTCTTTAGCAGAACAATTTGAACTTACGATAGAAGCAGCAGAACAAATATACACAGATTTTTATAATTCTTACCCAACAATGAAAATGTGGTTCGATAGTACGAATAAATTTGCTGATGAAAATGGATTTGTACAGACAATAATGGGCAGGAAAAGAAGATTTTTAGGACATAAAGAAATAGCAAAAAAGTATAAAATTATGCATAATAAAGTAAGCAAGATTGTTGGGAAAGAAAAATTTAATGTTTGGAGAGAGTACAAAGTTCCAGCACAATTAAAGTCCGATTATTGGAAGATTGCAAAGGAATATTCAAGGGTTGAAAGGCAGTCAATTAATGCAGTAATTCAAGGAAGTGCCGCCGATATAATGAAAAAAGCAATGGTTGATGTTTGGGAGCATTTAAAATCTAAGGGGGAGGATTGGAAGATGTTAGGTACAATTCACGATGAGATTTTAATTGAAGTTCCAGAAACTATAACACCTGAAGAAATTTTGAAAATTGCTGAAATACAGAAAAACGCCGTTCCCTTAAACGTTCCTATGAAATGTGATATTGAAATATCTAAAGTGTGGGGAAAGGGAATAAGTTTTAAAGAATGGTTAGAAAGGAAAGGAGAAATATAATGAGAAATGGAGAACCGTTTAAGGTATGGATTAGAAGATTTATAAAAGAAGTTAAATGCTCACATAAAGATTATACATCAGAGTATAGACACATTGGATTTTCTTCATACACGACACACACATGTAAAAAGTGTGGAAAGACATGGACAGTAAAATAAATAAAAGACAGTTTATAACTGTCTTTTATTTTTAATCTGCCACTTTAATAGTATTTGCTAATCTTTTCTTTCCTTTAAGTCCTTTATTATATTCATCACACAGTATATATGCCAAACAAGTTACAACTTTGGTTTTAGTAGAATTGTTTTTCCATGCCTGTGCTTTCTTTATACAAGATGTTATATCTATGTCTTTAAACCTTTCAATTACAGTTTCCTTATCAGTATATCCATTGTCAACAAAATGTTTACAGAATATGCACATGCTTAAAATAGAGGTTTGGTTAATATTTTCAACTCCTGCCGTTTCCTTTAATATTTCAAGTGCTGTTTTCATCGTCATTCTTTTCTTAATTCTTGCTTCTTCCTTAGATGGTGAATTTATATAAGAACTTATAGAAGCAACCGCAGATATTTTCTTATCTCCCGTTCCTGCTTCCAATCCAACGGCATCTAAGCATTCTTTAATTGCTAAATATTCAGGAACATTTGCAGAAACTCCAATTCTGTATTTATCCAAAGAAGAAACCTGTGCTGAATTTAAGTTTATTAATAAGAAGTTTTCAGCTTCCTTTTTAGTTGTTTGGGCATCTACCATAATGCAAGGAGCTTCCTCATATCCTAATAATTTTAATGCCGCAACTCTATGCTGTCCGTCCTGTATGTGATGTTTGCCGTTTTCATCTGGATTCATAGAAATAATAATTCTTCCAAATGCAGAAGGGGAAAATTCCTTAACTATTTTCTTAACTTGCCCTTCCATTAAGTTTCTTTGTGTTCTTAAATCAATATTCAATTTATCTAATGAAATCCATTTTTCAACACCAAAACATTCTCTTGAATAGTTTATTGATTCTGATTTAATTTCCTCATTAACCTTTTTATCATCTTTTTTACTTTTCAAGTTAGCCACCACCCTTTTAAATTTATAAATAAATTATATTACAATTATTATCCAAAAATCAATATTTTATACAATGTCACATATTTTACTGCGAATACAATTTATATAAATGTAAACATTATAAGAAAGGAGCAAATAAGTGCTTAAAATTGATAATGAGTATATAAGAGAATGTGGGGAAATTCCTCAAAAATTAATATGCTGCTGTGACCAATGTGGTGAGCTTTTATATGAAGGTGAAACAGCATATAAAGATATTGATGATAATTATTTCTGCTCACATTTTTGCTATGAAGAGTTTCATCAAATTGAAGAAATTATTTTATAAAATTAGGAGGATAGTTATGGAGATCAATTTAGAAAGATGTTTTAGAAGTTTAGAAGAAATTGAAGCTGGGGATATAATCCTTTTTAAAGATGGATTAAAAGTATTAATCGTAAAAGATTCCGACGGATCAGATTACAGAGGATTAATATTACCAGAATTACGTGTAACGGATTACTATGAAACTATTAGAAGTTTGATAGATGATGAGTTTTATGGAAATTTAATTACTAAGGTAGTTAAATCAGAAAATTTAATTTTAGGAGTAAAATAAAATGATAATAAAATTTAATGGAGAAACAACGATTGATAAGTTGGGGAAATTAATAGAACTGGTTGCCGAGGATATGGTACAAAGAGCAGGGCTTGAACCTATGAACATGGTGCTTAGGGATTGTCAAATTGGTGTATTGTTTGATGTAAACGGTGAGTTAAATTACTTAAATGTTGAACATGATGGTGTTAATGAAATACTTCAGGTTAATGTACAATTATCCGAAACAGGGGATATTGTAAGGAAGGTAGACAATGAGGAAAAGTCATTTCAAGATGACTATACTCGAAATGTTTTAAAAGGGTTAGAAAACCCATCAAATAAGGAGATAGAATCAGTTTATAATGATGATGATTTAACCCTTCTTAGAACTGTTGACGGTGGAGATTTAAAGGAATTAACATATAAAAATAATAAAACAGGTGAAACAGTAAAAAGGTATTATAGAAACAATATACTTATTGGTGAAATGGGATATAAAAAGAAAGAGGAAGCTTAATGGCTTCCTTTATTCTTTAATTCAAATTCCTTTTTCATGGTCATGACCCTTTTACGAAGTTCTTCAATTTGTGCGTCCATATTTCTGTCGTTTTCTTCTTGCTGTTCTGGTGTGAACGTTTGTGCCAATTTAAAGGCAAACAATTCTGAAGGTTTTTCACTTCTTTGAATCCATTTGCGTGTTTCGTGCTTATATAAATCAACTAAATAATCAGGGAAATGAATTTCAAATATTTCAGTTATATCGGTTATCCTTAACACCATCATTATTGCGATTAGATGTTGAAAATTAATTGTACTCTTATTTCCATTAATAATATCAGAAATCGTTGCCAGTCTTAAACCACAGATTTCGTTTAAATCCCTAAGTGTCATTCCCCTTTCTTTTAACCTATCATCTAATTTAAATCTTATTTCAATTCCGTATATCTCACCATATTGTAAAATGTAATTTATTCCCCAAATTATTTTACTGTTATCTATATTAATTATACTTCGTTTTCTCATTTTAATTTCTCCTAGATATTGCTATATTTCTCCATATTGTATCATACGTACGGTACGTACGCAAGGGGGTAGGTTTGTCACAAATATTCCCATTTATGCAATTTATATTATTGTAAATATATTTTTAGGAGGTAGGTGCAATGTTAAAGATTGCGTTATTTGGAAAGATGCGAAGCGGTAAAGATACTGTAGGTAGAATTTTAATAGA
>Ga0224737_10073_pt1 | contig 13859 bp, 7 predicted proteins | sample LIM_B_Water_Pos_FD_161632 | JGI IMG/M metagenome (GOLD analysis project Ga0224737, IMG submission 161632) | Enriched cells from gastrointestinal tract of the lab mouse from Pacific Northwest National Laboratory (PNNL), Richland, Washington... | ecosystem: Host-associated > Mammals > Digestive... | reverse complement strand
TTGGTTTTCATTTTTGGCATAACCTGTTTATTTATATAATTTATTATTTTTTTGCGGTTGCTTTAGGAGCAATTGTTAAAAACATACGTTTACCTTCTAATTTAGGCAATAGTTCCACTTTTCCAATTTCTTCTAATGCCTGTGCAAATTTCAAAAGTAAAATTTCACCTTGTTCCTTATAAACAATAGCTCTTCCTTTAAAATGTACATAAGCCCTTACCTTCTCGCCATTTTCCAGGAAACTAACGGCATGTTTTAACTTGAACTGGAAATCGTGTTCATTCGTATTAGGACCAAAACGGATCTCCTTAATAACGGTTTGTTTAGCATTAGCTTTGATTTCCTTTTGCTTTTTCTTTTGCTCGTACAAGAACTTACTATAGTCCATAATACGGCAAACCGGTGGAACTGCATTTGGAGAGATCTCTACCAGATCCAGTTCTAGTTCATCTGCAATAGCCAAAGCTTTTGACAAAGGATAAATACCTTGCTCTACATTATCTCCAGCTAGCCTAACCTCTTGAGCCTTTATATGCTCGTTAATATTATGTTCTGCCTCTTTTTTCTTAAAAGGTGGACGTGGTCCCCTATTAAATCCTGGTCTTCCTAATGCCAAATGCTTACTTTATTAAACTGTTATTTCTTTGTTAATTAATGCACTAAATTCTGCCAAAGTCATACTTCCCACATCTCCCTCTCCATGCTTACGTACCGAAACTTTTCCTTCCTCCATCTCTTTTTCCCCTATGATAAGCATGTAAGGCAGTTTTTTGACTTCAGCGTCTCTAATTTTTCTTCCGATCTTTTCATCACGAAAGTCAATCAGACCGCGAATATCGGAATTATTTAATTCTTCTGAAACTTTTTTTGCATATTCTTCATACTTTTCTGAAATAGGAAGGATAATATATTGTTCAGGAGAAAGCCATAATGGAAAGTTACCTGCGCAATGTTCAATCAGAACAGCCACAAAACGCTCTAGTGACCCAAATGGGGCACGATGGATCATGACAGGGCGATGCTTTTGGTTATCGCTACCTGTATACTCCAGTTCAAATCGTTCTGGCAAATTATAATCAACCTGAATGGTACCCAACTGCCATTTTCTGCCCAAGGCATCTTTCACCATAAAATCGAGCTTAGGACCATAGAATGCCGCTTCTCCATATTCTACTACAGTTGGCAATCCTTTTTCCTCTGCCGCTTCAATAATGGCTGTTTCTGCCAATCTCCAGTTTTCATCACTACCTATATACTTAGCTTTGTTCTCTGGATCTCTCAACGATACCTGGGCTACATAATTATCAAAACCCAAAGATTTGAAAACATACAGCACCAAGTCGATTACCTTTTTAAATTCGTCTTTCACCTGGTCTGGGCGACAGAACAAATGCGCATCATCTTGTGTAAAGCCACGAACACGGGTAAGTCCATGTAATTCGCCACTCTGTTCATAACGATAAACTGTACCAAACTCAGCAAAACGCACGGGCAGATCTTTATAAGAACGAGGTTTAAATTTATAAAGCTCGCAATGATGCGGACAGTTCATTGGCTTAAGGAAGAACTCCTCTCCTTCCTGCGGTGTTTTTATGGGCTGAAAACTATCCTTGCCATACTTCTCATAATGACCTGAGGTAATGTAAAGATTTTTATGGCCTATATGCGGTGTAATTACCTGCTCGTAACCTGATTTTTGCTGGGCCTTAGTTAAAAACTGCACCAAACGTTCACGCAGTGCCGTACCCTTTGGCAACCACATGGGCAAACCCATGCCTACTTTTTCGGAAAAGGTAAATAACTCTAGTTCTTTCCCAAGCTTACGGTGGTCACGTTTTTTGGCCTCTTCAATCATGTGCAGGTACTCGGTCAGCTCACTTGCTTTAGGAAAAGTAACGCCATATATACGCGTCAGCTGTTTTCTGGTTTCGTCTCCGCGCCAATAGGCACCCGCTACGTTCATCAGCTTAATGGCTTTGATAAAGCCGGTATTAGGAATATGCGGCCCACGACATAGATCCGTGAATTCGCCCTGGGTATAGAACGTGATCTTTCCATCTTCTAGGCCATCAATTAGATCTAGTTTATATTCATCGCCCTTTTCGGTAAAATATTTTATGGCATCAGCCTTGCTTACACTTTTTCTTTCAAATACTTCTTTTTGTTTGGCCAACTCCAGCATTTTAGCTTCAATAGCCTTGAAATCATCGGAAGAAAACTCCCTGTCTCCAAAATCTACATCATAATAAAAGCCCGTTTCTATAGCTGGGCCAATACCAAATTTCGTACCTGGATAAAGTACTTCTAATGCTTCGGCCATCAAGTGGGCAGAAGAATGCCAAAAAGTTGATTTTCCTGCCGTATCATTCCAGGTTAACAATTTAACCTGAGCGTCCGTTTCGATAGCTCTTGACGAGTCCCAAACTTCTCCGTTAACTTCTGCCGCCAGAACATTTCTGGCAAGGCCTTCTGAAATAGACAAGGCAATTTGATGGGCATTTATCCCCTTTTCATACTGACGTACTGAACCGTCAGGTAATGTAATGTTAATCATCTACAACTATGATTTAAAGTTTCTAAAAATTGTTTATTCAATCACCTACTACGTGATTATTGTTGGGCAAAGATAAAATATTGAACAGATTTTCCGACTCTATTTTTAAAATAAATGACATAAAAAAATGTCCCCACCATACAGTCGGGACATTAAAAGAAAATATAAAATGGTATGTCTTAGTTAATCACAATCCTAGTGGCACCATTGGCATTTTGGCCACGGTTATTGTTGCCTCTAAAACGTTTCATCATTGCTTCTAACTTGCTTTGGTATTCTTCGGGCGTAATGGCTATCGCTTTTTTAGGTGCTGTTACATCTTTATTGCTCACCCCTCTGTATTCTATACTTTTTGCTACTGTTCCCCCTCCTTTATTTTCAATGGCCAAAACAGTGCCTTCCGTCCAAAGATTTGGATTCGGAGAGAAGTTAAACCCTAGGTCATTGGTGTACCAAAGTGTAGTTTCTTCTACTATATCTTTTTCCATATCCAATATCTTTGCCTTGCGGGTAGTTTTAACCACCACTTTATTGCAATTAAGGTTCAATATCTTTTTGGTTTCATCTGATTTTATGACCTCTACAGTTGGAGCAACAGGCAAAAACTGAACAGCACTATTGTTATTTTGCTGATTGCCTCCTCTGCCAGTTGGATTATTGGCGGCCAAGGTCAATTTGCTTGGCATCATATAGGTAGTATCCATCAAATCGAACACTTCTACCAATTTTTGGTCGGCAAAAGTATAATAATACTCTCTGTTACCACCTACTCCACCACCAAATCGCATCATCATCCTTCCAGCACCTCCTCCTGGTCTGCCGCCACCGCCACCACTGTTACTATCTTCATTATCTACCACTGGCATATAACTTGCATTAGTTGCATTATACAACAATTCGAAATTTGCTTTGACTGATTTTGGCATACGGGCCTTCATCTCATCTGTAATGGGAAAGCCACTTGCTTCCGCTGTAGCTACAGGATCAATTACCGATTCGAACTGTATGGCACCAGATTTTTTTTGCGCCTGCACATTCACTGCTAAAAGGAACGCACCTACAAAGGCTATAAATATTTTTTTCATTAGTATATATCTGTTTAAGATGATTTGTCAATTAAGAACAACGAAATGAACATTATTCATACTGGCTCTATTTAGAACATTTTTATAAAATAAGCCAACAAATTTACCTTAGTTTAAGCATAACTTATGTTAAAAAAAGTTAATTTATTAAATTATAACTAGAGTTTTACAATTACAAGGTACTACCTTTTCCGTTCAATAAACGGAACCCTCCAGCCAGCCGTTAGCCAACACATCAGCAATGTGCATGGTTTTGATAGAAAGGTTATTCTTTTTAATATAGCCATCCAAATGCATCAGGCAGGATAAATCTGTAGATATAATATAATCGGCATCCATTTCCAAAGCGTTATTAACCTTTTGTTCTGCCATAGCCGAAGAAATTGCATCAAATTTAACTGCAAATGTTCCTCCAAAGCCACAACACATGTCAGTATCTCTCATTTCTACCATCTCCAATCCAATGACTCTCGATAGCAGTTGACGGGGTTCTTCCTTAATCTTACATTCTCTCAAACCACTACAAGAATCATGATAGACAGCTTTCCCTTCCAGCTCAGCCCCAAAATAATCTTTTTTTAATACATTGATCAAAAAGTCTGAAAGCTCAAAGATATTGGACTGTATATTCCGGCACTTGTTATGCACTATCGTATTGGTGAAAAGATCATTAAAGCCTGATTTAACCATGCCTACGCATGACCCTGAAGGGGCAACTATATAGTCGGTTTCCGAAAAGTCAGCCAGAAATTTAGTCCCTACTTCTTTTGCCTGCTCCCAATATCCCGCATTATAGGCTGGTTGCCCACAACAGGTCTGTTTAGCATTATAAACCACCTCACAGCCCGCTTTTTCCAAAACCTTAAGGGTATTAAAAGCAGTTTCCGGATATAATTGGTCTACAAAGCAGGGTATAAATAATTCTATCTTCATCATAATCTTTTAGGTCTCAACACTCAGGATACAGCTACCGCTTTGGGCTGCACCTTTTTTAAGAGCAGCAAAAATACTAAACCTAAAACAAAAAACAGGGCTAAAGCAATTACCGAATTACGCATGCTACCACTTAACACTTCTATATAGCCAAAGCTGAACATACCAAAAACCAGCGCAACTTTCTCGGTTACATCATAAAAGCTGAAAAAAGAAGTATGGTCTGGACTTTGCTGAGGAAGAAATTTAGAATAGGTAGAGCGTGATAAAGATTGAATCCCTCCCATTACCAGCCCAATTACAACTGCCAAAGCATAAAACTGCATTTCTGTATGAATAAAATAAGCTGATATACAAGCCCCGATCCAAATCACCACGACGCCTATCAATACATTTACATTACCAAATTTCTTAGAAGATAGATAAGACATCAACATGGCCCCTGGAATGGCTACCAGTTGCAGAATAAGTATGGTAGCTATTAATTTTGAGGTGGGCAAATGGAGTATCTTTTCTCCAAATATAGTAGCCACTAACATGACTGTTTGCACCCCCATTGAATAGAAGAAAAAGGCAAATAGAAATCTTTTTAAGTATTTCATATGTTTTACCTGGTTCCATACTTTATTTAGTTCCTTGAAGCCTCCAGTTATGATATTTTGTTTCTGTTTTTTAAAATCGGGACTTCCTTTGGGCAGCCTCCTAAAAGGGATCTGTGCAAAACCGATCCACCACACCCCTACCAATAAAAAAGATAACCTGGCAGGAATGGACGCATCTACAATACCAAACCATTCCGGTTTAAATACAAAAACAAAGCAAATGATCTGCAAGACAATACTGCCTATATACCCATAGGTATAACCCTTTGCACTTACGTTATCCTGTTCTTCTACAGTCGCTATTTCGGGAAGATAAGAATTGTAAAAAACTAAACTCCCCCAAAAACCTATGGCAGCCAAAACAAACATAATGACACTAAAATTAAGGGTATTCACACCTGTTTCATGGTTAATTTCAAAGAAAAACAAGGCACTACAGGCTATACCTCCCAAATAGGTAAACATCTTCATGAAGATCTTTTTGTTTCCTTTGGCATCTGCTATAGAAGACAAAATAGGCGAAAGTATGGCAATCACCAAAAAGGCAAAAGCCATGGCATAGCTGTACAAAGCAGAATTAATGACCTTATAGCCGAAAAAGTACACATAATCAATGGTACTATCATCTTTATCTGAAGTAATGGCGGTAAAGTAAGCAGGGAATATGGTAGAGGTAATAACCAAATTGTAGGCAGAGTTGGCCCAATCGAAAAAGGCCCAGGAGCGTATCGTTTTTTTATCGTTCTTGATGGTTTGCATGGTTTATTTTAAGGAACAGCTAAGATATGAAAATTGATGAATTGATAAATTAGCGAATAAAAAATCCTGATGATTTAACTTACAAATAATATTTTTTCCCATCAGTTTTGATCTTGCCCGCATCTAGCATCTCCCTAATCCGTTCAATTTTTTCATTGTCGCTACCTATTTGTATTTTTCCAACGAGCTCATCCAAATCTAAATGTTGACTTTGTAGGGCAACGCTGATTTCAAAATCTATACGGTCATCTAAATCCTGTTCGTCGCCACGCTTCTTTTCCGCCAGACATACATCGCACACGCCGCATTTTTCAGCGTTACTTTCACCAAAATAGTGCAACAACTGTACATTTCTGCAACTATACACAGAAGCATAGGCTATCACGGCTTCTATCTGATCTTTTTGAATCTGCTTTCTCAGCTTAATGTATTTGGCATCAATATCCAAATGGGTAAAATCGGTACGCGGCACTAAAAATTGAAGCTGTGGCTGATCTGTTTGGGGCAAATAGGATATCACATCAAATTCCTGTAATTTCTTTAGATAAGCAATCACATCGTTATAAGATATCCTTAAACGATTGGACAAATCGCTTTCCTTGATCTTTACATAATTATCAAATGCGCCTCCATAAGATCTTTGTATGGTTTTAATGATAGGATCGAAGGATGAGTTTTCGATCTGAAAGCGATATACCTCTTCATGTCCTATGGTAAACATCAGCCTCGATGGTATAAAAACATTTTCCGATAAGGCCAAGTATCCATCACGCTCTAAGAATTTCAATGCAGTTATAGTTTTGATCACGCTAATATTAAAGCGCTTGCAAAAGTCGGCTAAATCAAATTCGAAATTTAGCCCCTGCCCTACGCCAAATGCCAATTGATAATAGTTCCCTAGATAATGATATACCTTTTTGATTTCTTCAACTGATGGAAAGCTGTCGGTATATTTGGCTTCCAATGATAGCTGATCAGACTTGTTGCTCAATAAAACCGCAAAGGCCCTATGCTCATCACGACCGGCCCTTCCTGCTTCCTGATAGTAAGCTTCCAGACTCTCCGGCAGATCCAAATGCACCACAAAGCGTACATTAGGCTTATCTATGCCCATGCCAAAAGCATTTGTAGCCACCATTATTCTTATCTTATCCTTTTTCCAATCTTCCTGTTTTTTGAAGCGCTGATCTTTCTCAAGCCCTGCATGATAAAAATCGGCCGAAATTTTATTACGCTGTAAAAACATGGCAATTTCTGCTGTTTCCCTTCTGTTGCGTACGTACACCAATCCGCAACCTTTTACATTTCGTGCAATTTCTATCAGCTTTTTATGCTTGTCTTCAAGATTAAATACAACATAACTCAAGTTTTTACGCGAGAAGCTCTTCACAAAAACCTGCACATCCTTTAACACCAACTTGTCAATAATATCTGTTCTTACCCTTGGTGTAGCAGTAGCCGTCAAGGCCAGCACCGGCTTGTCCGGGTGAATTTCCCGAAGTTCCTTTACCTTAAGATATGGCGGCCTAAAATCATAGCCCCACTGGGAAATACAATGTGCTTCATCTATGGCAATAAGATTCACATTCATATAGGAGATACGTGCCCTTACTATCTCGGAAAGCAAACGTTCTGGAGAAAGGTACAGAAATTTGATCTTGCCATAGATACAATTATCTAATAGAATATCTATTTCACGTTTCCCCATACCCGCATAAATTGCCACCGCTTCAATGCCCCTGGATTTTAAGTGCTCTACTTGATCTTTCATTAAAGCGACCAAGGGTGATACGACAATACAAATGCCCTCCATAAGCAAGGCAGGAACCTGAAAACAGATAGATTTCCCTCCTCCGGTAGGCAATAAAGCCAAGGTGTCCTTACCTTTCAAAACTGAGTTTATGATCTCTTCCTGCAACGGTCGAAAAACATCAAAACCCCAATATCTCTTTAAAATTTCTGTTGCAGTCATATGATTGGTAAATTCAAAACTATGAAAAAACAGACTTATATTAGTAAATTGCACAACGAATATTTACTAAACTGTAGCTTGAGAACATCATGACCTTATTACCATCATACGAATGTAAACTAAGTTGTTTCGGTATTAAGATCATCATCGTTTGATTGCCTTTTAAAACAAATGTATATATGCAGATGAAAAAGCTTTTATTGATTCCCTTATTTTTATTTTCATTAACTAACGCATTTTCCCAAGATAAAAAAGAAACCCCAAAATGGGATGTTGAAAAGTATAAAGGCCCAATAAAAACCTTTAATATCAATACCAATGAAGGTACCTGGATGAATTTGGACGTCAGTCCTGATGGAAAAGAAATTGTTTTCGACTTACTGGGAGATATTTATGTCATGCCAATTACGGGGGGCACGGCAAAATTGCTAAGTGGAGGCATAGCCTATGAGGTACAGCCCCGATTTAGCCCTAACGGAAAATATATTTCATTTACTAGCGACAGAAGTGGCGCCGACAATATCTGGATCATGGACAGACAGGGCGGCAACAAAAAACAAATTACCAAAGAAAGCTTCAGGTTATTGAACAATGCCACCTGGATGCCCAATAGCGAATATATTATTGCACGCAAGCATTTTACGGCCTCCCGTTCATTAGGTGCTGGCGAAATGTGGATGTACAATATTTATGGTGGAGACGGTGTGCAATTGACCAAGCGTAAAAACGACCAACAAGATGCAGGAGAACCCAATGTATCTCCTGATGGACGATATGTCTATTTTAGTGAAGATGTTTCTCCAGGACCAAGCTTTCAATACAGCAAAGATCCAAATGGATTGATCTATGCCATACGTCAACTGGACCTTACCACGGGTAAACTCACCCACCTCATTGCCGAACAGGGCGGTGCAGTACGGCCCCAAATATCGCCCGACGGAAAGTTTCTGGCCTATGTAAAAAGAGTAAGGCTAAAATCAGTGCTGTACTTACAAAACCTAAAAACTGGAGAAGATTACCCCTTATATGATGACCTGTCCAAGGACCAACAGGAAACCTGGGCCATTTTTGGTGTTTATCCCAATTTTGCATGGACACCAGATTCCAAAACAATCGTTTTCTATGCTAAAGGAAAAATTAAGCAAATAGAACTCAACAATCTATCTGTTAAAGATATACCATTCGAAGTGAACAGTAATCAAACGATACAACAAGCATTACATTTTGATCAACAGGTTTTTACCCCAGAATTTACGGTTAAAATGATCAGACAATTGGTTACCTCACCAGACGGAAAGATGTTGGTGTTCAATGCTGCCGGCTATCTTTACAAAAAAGAACTGCCCAATGGTTTACCGGAAAGGCTAACCAATGGAATGGATTTTGAATTTGAGCCAAAATTCAGTCCTGATGGCAAATTTGTAGTTTATACTACTTGGAGTGATGAATTTAAAGGAGCGATTAAACGCACTGATATCAAGACAGGTAAGACGATTACACTTACCGACGAAAAGGGCTATTACTATTCTCCGAGCTATTCCAATAAAGGAGATAAAATTGTCTTTAGAAAAGGCAGCGGAAATGAGGTCTTGGGATTGACTTATGGCAAAAATACAGGTATTTACATGATTCCTTCAAATGGAGGAAGCAAAATATTGATTAGCGACAATGGAATTAGGCCCATGTTCAATGCAGATGACACCCGCATTTATTTTCAGGGTACCGACTCGGGCAAGAAAGCCTTTAAGAGTATTGACCTAAATGGCGCTAATGAACGCATACACTACACCTCACAGTATGCCACTCAGTTCTGCCCAAGTCCAGATGGTAAATGGATGGCATTTACCGAGCTGTTCAATGCCTACATTACGCCAATGGTAACTGCGGGTACTGCCCTTGACTTATCCTCGGGCAACAAGGCCATTCCATTGGCCAAGGTTACCAAAGATGCCGGTACCTATTTGCATTGGAGCGCCGACAGCAAAAAATTACTATGGACGCTTGGCGAAAAATATTATAACAGGGAAATTAAAAATACCTTTTCTTTTATAGAGGGAGCACCACAGATTTTACCCGAACTAGATACGGTTGGACTATCTATTGGGTTAAGGTTAAAAACAGATCTGCCTACAGGTCTGGTAGCCCTAAAAGGAGCACGTATCATTACCATGAAGGGTGAACAGGTAATAGAAGAAGGTACCATTCTTTTAGAAAACAATAAAATAAAGGCTATCGGTAAAGTAGATGAAGTGAGCATACCCGAAAATGCTAAAGTTTTAGAGGTAACGGGCAAAACCATTATGCCGGGTATGGTCGATGTACATGCACACTTACGCACCAGCCCTGATGGGGTCAGTCCGCAGCAAGATTGGTCATACATGGCCAACCTAAGTTTTGGCGTTACTACCTCCCACGATCCTTCCAGCAATACGGAAATGGTGTTCAGCCAAGCTGAAATGCTAAAAGCAGGACGCATGGTAGGCCCTCGTCTATATTCCACAGGTTCTATCTTATATGGTGCAGATGGCGATTTCAAAGTGGTGATCAATAGCCTAGACGATGCCCTATCTCATTTAAAAAGGCTGAAAGCGGTAGGTGCTGGAAGGATGATGATGCGATTTGGTGGTGGAGTAGGTGGTAACAGAGAGTATTATTATACTTTTGCCGACCAAAAATTGGTAGAAGTGTTCGATTTGATGGATACTACCTATATGATGCCAAGCAAATTGACCTTGGCCGCCAATAATCCAACTGGCAGAGGAGGCAATCAGCAAAATAACAATAGTGCTGTTCAGTTTTTGCCTGTTGCTCCAACTGTAGAGGTCATAAAATCAGATGAAACCAAAAAGATATTGAACCTTAATTGCAATAAAGTGGTGGTTAAAACTACCCGCAAGGCAAAGATATTGGATATGGAAAAAGATATAGTAGAAGAAACTACACTTTGGTACACCAATGACCTAGGGTTTAACTTCTCTCCGAATCCAAATCTTTGGACGGAAGGCACTGTTTTGGCCATTGAAAATAAAGGAGGGGGAACAGTAGCAAAAAGTATAGAATACAGAGGGGTGAGCAATAAAGATGTAACAGCACCTAAAAAAGCGATAGCCATTACGCCCGAAGAATACCAAAGCAAGTTAGAAGCAATGATGAAACGTTTTAGAGGCAACAATAACCGTGGCCAAAATGCCAATGGTGCCACTAGGATTGTGATTAACTAAGACATACCATTTTATATTTTCTTTTAATGTCCCGACTGTATGGTGGGGACATTTTTTTATGTCATTTATTTTAAAAATAGAGTCGGAAAATCTGTTCAATATTTTATCTTTGCCCAACAATAATCACGTAGTAGGTGATTGAATAAACAATTTTTAGAAACTTTAAATCATAGTTGTAGATGATTAACATTACATTACCTGACGGTTCAGTACGTCAGTATGAAAAGGGGATAAATGCCCATCAAATTGCCTTGTCTATTTCAGAAGGCCTTGCCAGAAATGTTCTGGCGGCAGAAGTTAACGGAGAAGTTTGGGACTCGTCAAGAGCTATCGAAACGGACGCTCAGGTTAAATTGTTAACCTGGAATGATACGGCAGGAAAATCAACTTTTTGGCATTCTTCTGCCCACTTGATGGCCGAAGCATTAGAAGTACTTTATCCAGGTACGAAATTTGGTATTGGCCCAGCTATAGAAACGGGCTTTTATTATGATGTAGATTTTGGAGACAGGGAGTTTTCTTCCGATGATTTCAAGGCTATTGAAGCTAAAATGCTGGAGTTGGCCAAACAAAAAGAAGTATTTGAAAGAAAAAGTGTAAGCAAGGCTGATGCCATAAAATATTTTACCGAAAAGGGCGATGAATATAAACTAGATCTAATTGATGGCCTAGAAGATGGAAAGATCACGTTCTATACCCAGGGCGAATTCACGGATCTATGTCGTGGGCCGCATATTCCTAATACCGGCTTTATCAAAGCCATTAAGCTGATGAACGTAGCGGGTGCCTATTGGCGCGGAGACGAAACCAGAAAACAGCTGACGCGTATATATGGCGTTACTTTTCCTAAAGCAAGTGAGCTGACCGAGTACCTGCACATGATTGAAGAGGCCAAAAAACGTGACCACCGTAAGCTTGGGAAAGAACTAGAGTTATTTACCTTTTCCGAAAAAGTAGGCATGGGTTTGCCCATGTGGTTGCCAAAGGGTACGGCACTGCGTGAACGTTTGGTGCAGTTTTTAACTAAGGCCCAGCAAAAATCAGGTTACGAGCAGGTAATTACACCGCATATAGGCCATAAAAATCTTTACATTACCTCAGGTCATTATGAGAAGTATGGCAAGGATAGTTTTCAGCCCATAAAAACACCGCAGGAAGGAGAGGAGTTCTTCCTTAAGCCAATGAACTGTCCGCATCATTGCGAGCTTTATAAATTTAAACCTCGTTCTTATAAAGATCTGCCCGTGCGTTTTGCTGAGTTTGGTACAGTTTATCGTTATGAACAGAGTGGCGAATTACATGGACTTACCCGTGTTCGTGGCTTTACACAAGATGATGCGCATTTGTTCTGTCGCCCAGACCAGGTGAAAGACGAATTTAAAAAGGTAATCGACTTGGTGCTGTATGTTTTCAAATCTTTGGGTTTTGATAATTATGTAGCCCAGGTATCGTTGAGAGATCCAGAGAACAAAGCTAAGTATATAGGTAGTGATGAAAACTGGAGATTGGCAGAAACAGCCATTATTGAAGCGGCAGAGGAAAAAGGATTGCCAACTGTAGTAGAATATGGAGAAGCGGCATTCTATGGTCCTAAGCTCGATTTTATGGTGAAAGATGCCTTGGGCAGAAAATGGCAGTTGGGTACCATTCAGGTTGATTATAATTTGCCAGAACGATTTGAACTGGAGTATACAGGTAGCGATAACCAAAAGCATCGCCCTGTCATGATCCATCGTGCCCCATTTGGGTCACTAGAGCGTTTTGTGGCTGTTCTGATTGAACATTGCGCAGGTAACTTTCCATTATGGCTTTCTCCTGAACAATATATTATCCTTCCTATTTCAGAAAAGTATGAAGAATATGCAAAAAAAGTTTCAGAAGAATTAAATAATTCCGATATTCGCGGTCTGATTGACTTTCGTGATGAAAAGATCGGAAGAAAAATTAGAGACGCTGAAGTCAAAAAACTGCCTTACATGCTTATCATAGGGGAAAAAGAGATGGAGGAAGGAAAAGTTTCGGTACGTAAGCATGGAGAGGGAGATGTGGGAAGTATGACTTTGGCAGAATTTAGTGCATTAATTAACAAAGAAATAACAGTTTAATAAAGTAAGCATTTGGCATTAGGAAGACCAGGATTTAATAGGGGACCACGTCCACCTTTTAAGAAAAAAGAGGCAGAACATAATATTAACGAGCATATAAAGGCTCAAGAGGTTAGGCTAGCTGGAGATAATGTAGAGCAAGGTATTTATCCTTTGTCAAAAGCTTTGGCTATTGCAGATGAACTAGAACTGGATCTGGTAGAGATCTCTCCAAATGCAGTTCCACCGGTTTGCCGTATTATGGACTATAGTAAGTTCTTGTACGAGCAAAAGAAAAAGCAAAAGGAAATCAAAGCTAATGCTAAACAAACCGTTATTAAGGAGATCCGTTTTGGTCCTAATACGAATGAACACGATTTCCAGTTCAAGTTAAAACATGCCGTTAGTTTCCTGGAAAATGGCGAGAAGGTAAGGGCTTATGTACATTTTAAAGGAAGAGCTATTGTTTATAAGGAACAAGGTGAAATTTTACTTTTGAAATTTGCACAGGCATTAGAAGAAATTGGAAAAGTGGAACTATTGCCTAAATTAGAAGGTAAACGTATGTTTTTAACAATTGCTCCTAAAGCAACCGCAAAAAAATAATAAATTATATAAATAAACAGGTTATGCCAAAAATGAAAACCAA
>Ga0224737_10072_pt1 | contig 13990 bp, 8 predicted proteins | sample LIM_B_Water_Pos_FD_161632 | JGI IMG/M metagenome (GOLD analysis project Ga0224737, IMG submission 161632) | Enriched cells from gastrointestinal tract of the lab mouse from Pacific Northwest National Laboratory (PNNL), Richland, Washington... | ecosystem: Host-associated > Mammals > Digestive... | reverse complement strand
GGCGAAGCGGATCAAGGCGTTTACGCTGTTTGTGAGCCGGGATGCCATGAATATAGACGGGCTCTCCGAGGCCACACTGGAGAAGTTTGTGGATATGGGATTGATCCAGGAATATTCGGATATTTACCGGCTTGACCGCTACCGGGACAGGATCGTGGAAATGGAGGGCTTTGGGGAAAGATCCTATCAGAAGCTGATGGACGGTATTAACGCTTCCAGAAATACCACTTTGCCCCGGGTGATCTACAGTCTTGGAATCGCCAATATCGGCTCGGCTAACGCAAAGATGCTTTGCAGATTTTTCGACCATGATCTGGATAAGCTGAAAAATGCCGACGTGGAGACCCTGAGTGCCATTGAAGGAATTGGGGAAGTCATTGCCACGGCGTTTGTGGAATATATGAGAGATGAGGATAATCTTCAGAGACTGGATCGCCTGATGGCAGAGCTTCAGGTGGAGATTCCCGTGGTGGAGGAGGGAAGTCAGACCCTTGCCGGGTTGAGCTTCGTCATCACCGGAAGTCTGAATCATTTTGCCGGCAGAAATGATCTGAAGGATCTCATCGAGGAAAAAGGCGGCAAGGTGACGGGCAGCGTCACGGGAAAGACCACGGCGTTGATCAACAATGACGTGACCTCTACCACATCCAAGAACAAGAAGGCCAGAGAGCTTGGGGTGCCGGTTCTGTCGGAGGAGGATTTTCTGACAAAATATGAGATTGTTCCGAAGGGACAGGAAAGCGGGAGGGAGACGGAAAATGCCCATAAAGACGCAGAGTGATCTGCCTGCAAAGGAAATTCTGGAAAACGAAAATATATTTGTAATGGATGAGTGCAGGGCCATGCATCAGGATATCCGTCCGCTGCAGGTGTTGATTCTGAACAATATGCCTGTCAAGCAGGACACGGAGCTGCAGCTTTTGCGAGCCCTTTCCAACACTCCCCTGTAGGTGGACGTGACTTTTATGAATATGCAGAGTCATGTCTCCCTCAACACCTCATCCAGTCATCTGAACAAGTTTTATACCTCTCTGAAGGAGATACGGCACAGAAATTTTGACGGTATGATCGTGACGGGAGCACCGGTGGAGGAAATCTCCTTTGAGGAGGTGGATTACTGGCAGGAGACCTGCGAGATTTTTGACTGGGCGGAGAGCCATGTGACCTCTACCCTGCATATCTGCTGGGCAGCGCAGGCAGGCTTTTATCATTATTATGGCATCAACAAGCAGATGCTGCCCGAGAAGCTGTCCGGCGTTTATGAACACAGGGTTTCCAACAGAAAGGTTCCCCTGGTGAGAGGCTTTGACGATGTGTTTCTGGCGCCTCACAGCCGCCATACCGAGACTCCGGCAGCGGCTGTTCACGCCTGCCCGGAACTGACGGTATTGGCGGAATCTCCACAGGCAGGCGTATATCTGGCCATTGCCGAGGGCGGCAAAAAGATTTTTGTCACCGGACATCCCGAGTATGACAGATATACATTGAACAGCGAATATCACAGGGATCTGGATAAGGGACTTTCCGTACCTGTGCCCTGTCATTACTATCCCGACGATGATCCCGATCAGCGCCCGCTGCTTCAGTGGCGTTCCCACAGCAACAACCTTTACAGTAACTGGCTGAATTATTATGTCTACCAGGTGACGCCCTACAATTTGTGAGTATTCAGACAAAACAAAATCCTGGGATAAGCTAAAATCCGGTTTCCGGGAAATAGCTTATCTCAGGATTTTCTTTTTGACAGTCTGGGGGTTCTCCAGACTGCGTATTTGAAAAAACCAGAGCGTAGAAGTCAGAAGGTGAGAAGGGATCTGCGAAGGGCAGACACATAGAATTTGAGATGAACAGATGTCATATCAGCACTTTGGCACATGGGAGAACTCAACGCTCCGGAAAATCAACTTGCGATAACATTATAGCATTATTCTGCTTAAAACACAATATCTTGTGGGAAAAAATTTGGAAAACACAAAAATAGTGTAAAAAACGACGAATTTGCTTGTCAACAAAGGAGAAATAATATAAAATTTTACAGTGGCCGGTTTTGGGTGGCGAAAGTGTTCTGATGCGGAGGACAGAAATGTACGAAAATCATGATGAAAACAAAATAGGGACGGAAGCGGACGGGGCCGAATATATTGTGCTGAATCGGCCGGAGGAACCGGTGGAAGCCGGGATGGTGCTGCAGGGACATGGCAATATGGAAGAGCTTTCTCAGTATCAGTATTTTGACTACAAGGCTATACGAAAAAGCATGCGTCTCACCGAGACAAAGATCCGCAGGAGCCAGGAGCTTCTGGCGAAAAATCTGGTGGAGTTTCAGCAGGTGGATGCCGGATATCTGGATAACCAGAACAGCATGGTGGCGGAAGCCATAGGAGAGGGCCGGGAGGGAAAGAACAGCTTTCGGATTCATCTCATTTTTTCCCGGAGAGAGATGCTGTATGGGGAATGTGAATGCAGCGAATGCAGGCAGCACTATTATTATAGATATTACAGGAGGGAGTACTGTTCCTATCTGGCGGCGTTTTTGTCTCTTCTGGAGGAAAAGGTGGAGGGCCGGAATCTGGGGGATGCGACGGACAAGTTGGCAGCAAGGCTTATGAGAGCTTTTTCAGAGCGCCGGGTGAATCATATTCTGTCCGACGCGGTGGGGAAGAACGGAAGTCTTACCCTCATGCCAAGGCTGTGCAGAAGAAACGGCGATCTTTTCGTTTCCTTCCGGGTGGGGGAGAAAAAGATGTTTGTGGTGAAGGATCTGTTCCGGTTCTATGAAGATGTGCAGGAATCCCGGAGCAGCACCTACGGCAGCAGCACGGAGATCAATCACCGCCTGGATAATTTTACGGAGGAGAGCAAGGACTGGATCGAATTGATCGGACGGATCGTGAAGGAAGAGCAGGTTTTTATCAGGCGGCTTATGGAGGCTGACGGCGACTATCGGCGGAGGGCGTCAAAAAACGGTGAGTTTGCACTGTTTGGCTGGCGGCTGGATGAGTTTTATGAAAAAGCAGGAAGAGAAGGCGTGGAGTTTGAGGAGCGGAGCGCCGACAAAAAGGAAAAGGGATGGATTTATTCCAGGGAGCGGAATCCGAAGATTTCCATGACCATCCGGAAAAACAGTCTGAGCAGCAGACGGGTTTTTCACGGTATTGAGGTAGACTGCAGAATGCCGGAGCTTTATGACGGAAGCAGCACCTCCTATTATATTGATGGCGACGGGCTGTATCGGCTGGAGGAGGAATTTGCACGGAAGGTCAGAATATTGTCCGGATTCTGCCGGGACGGTTCCATGCACTTTGAGGTGGGCAGGAATCATCTGGCACAGTTTTATTATAATGTGCTTCCACAGCTGGAGGGAGTTGTGGATATCATGGAAGAGAATGTGGAGGAGATTGCCGCCTGTCTTCCTCCCAGGGTGGAGTTTGTGTTTTTCCTGGATGCGGAGGAGCACGATATGAGCTGCAGAATCAGCGCCAGGTACGGTGAGCGCCAGTTTATGCTGACGGATGACCAAAATGACGGAGAGCTTCTGCGGGACAAGCAGCGGGAGGCGGAAATTCTCTTTCTGACCAAACAGTGGTTTCCCTGTTATGACCCGGAACGCCGGGAGCTAAACTGCGGGAAGGACGAGGAGCTGATGTACAGTGTCCTGGATCGGGGGGTGGAAGCCCTTCTTGCGCTGGGAGAGGTGCAGTGTACAAGAAGATTCAGCGGCATGAATGTGGGGCGGAAGATGCGGATGTCCGTGGGGGTGTCGGTTTCTGGGAATCTGCTGGAGCTGGATATTGCAACGCAGGATGTGCCGCCGGAGGAGCTGCTGGAAATTCTGAAGAGCTACCGGATCAGAAAGAAGTACCACAGGCTGCGCAGCGGAGATTTTCTCAGTCTGGAGGAGGAATCCCTGGCGGCGCTGGACGAGATGCTGGAGACGCTGCGGGTCTCTCCCAAAGAGTTGTTAAAGGGAAATCTGAAGCTGCCGCTGTACAGAGCCCTTTACCTGGACAAACTGCTTGAGAAAAACGAGGAGATTTACAGTAACCGGGACAGCCATTTCCGGGAAATGGTGAAGAATTTCAAGACGGTAAAGGATGCGGGCTTTGAGGTGCCAAAGTCGCTGCGGGGCGTGATGCGGAGCTACCAGAAGACAGGGTATCGCTGGCTGCGGTTGCTGGAGGAGTATCGGTTGGGCGGGATTCTGGCCGACGATATGGGGCTTGGCAAAACCCTTCAGGTGACGGCTGTGCTGCTGGCTGCGAAGGAAGAGGGAAGGAGCGCCACTTCCCTGGTGGTGACACCTGCTTCACTGGTGTACAACTGGGGGGAGGAGCTGAAGCGCTTTGCACCGGAGCTTTCCTGCTGTTTTATCACGGGCAGTCAGGATGAGCGGGCACAGAAGCTGGAGCAGTACAATTCCTTTGACGTGATCGTCACCTCCTATGATCTGTTAAAGAGAGACATCAGCAGCTATGAGGATAAGGAGTTCTATTATCAGATCATTGACGAGGCACAGTATATCAAGAATCATACCACTGCCGCTGCCAAGGCGGTAAAGGCAATCCGGAGTACCGTGAGATATGCGCTCACGGGCACGCCCATCGAAAACAGGCTCAGCGAGCTGTGGAGTATCTTTGACTTTCTGATTCCGGGATATTTGTATGGTTATGAAGTGTTTAAGAATACTTTCGAGACCCCTATTGTGAAAGGGGAAGAGCAGACTGCGCTGGAACGGCTGCAGAGGATGACGGCTCCCTTTATCCTGCGCAGGCTGAAGGAAAATGTGCTGCGGGATCTGCCGGAGAAGCTGGAGGAGAACCGGTATGTGAAGTTTGAGGGAGAGCAGCAGAAGGTTTATGACGCCCAGGTAGTCCGTATGCGGCAGAAGCTGGTCATGCAGAATGCGGAGGAGTTCAAAAAGGAAAAGTTACAGATTCTTGCGGAACTGATGAAGCTGCGGCAGATTTGCTGTGATCCGGGGCTTTGCTTTGAGAATTACGGCGGGGAGTCCGCAAAGCTGGATGCCTGCGTGGAGCTGGTGAAAAGCGCTGTGGAGGGCGGGCACAAGATTTTGCTGTTTTCCCAGTTTACCTCCATGCTGGAACTGCTGGCAGCAAGGCTTGCACAGGAGAAGGTGTCCTTTTACACGATAACAGGCGATACGCCCAAGGAAAAGCGTCTGCAGCTGGTGAAGTCGTTTAATGAAGACAGTACGGAAGTGTTCCTGATCTCCCTGAAGGCAGGAGGCGTGGGGCTGAACCTGACGGGCGCGGATGTGGTGATTCACTATGATCCCTGGTGGAATCTGGCTGTGCAGAATCAGGCCACGGACCGGGCCCACCGCATCGGACAGACCAGGAAGGTGGTGGTATACCGTCTGATTGCAAAGGGAACCATCGAGGAACGGATTCAGCAGCTTCAGGAGAACAAGAAGGCTCTGTCCGATCAGATCATTCAGGGGGATGTGGGACAGCTGGGCGTCATGAGCAGAGAAGATTTCCTGCAGCTTCTGATGTAGCGGAAAATATGCATATTTTTCCAGACTTGTCCATATACTGTTACAAGGATTGTATCAATCCCGTGAAAGGAGACAGATATGGCAAGAGGACAGCGCAAAACCCTTGATGAAAAGATTGCCGCAAAGCAGGAGCTGATTGACGCGTTAATGACTCGTGTTCAGTCAGAGAAGCGGGAACTGGAGGAACTTGTTCAGGAAAAGAAGATGAAGGAGCTGGAAGCGGTCAGCGACCTGATCGCAGACACGGGGCTGCAGCCGGAGGAAGTGGCTGAGGCTCTTCAGGAGTACATGAAGACCAGGACTGCGGCGGCATCTTAGGGAAAAGCCGATTGTATCAATATTTTCCTGTAATGGAAGATATCTGAAACATGTCAAAAATGCATCTCAGACAGCGGAGAAGAGCTTCGCGGTCCGGGATGCATTTTTTGTAGCATCGCCTATGGCGCTTTTCAGTTCAGATTTTTCTGTGCGGTGGAGAGCATCAGCTTAATGCGGTTCAGCTGGTTGACCTCGCTTGCCCCCGGGTCGTAGTCAATGGCCACAATGTTGGATTCCGGGTAAGCTTTTCTCAGCGCCTTGATAACGCCCTTGCCAACCACATGGTTGGGCAGACAGCCGAAGGGCTGGGTGCAGACGATATTGGGAACGCCGTCATGGATCAGTTCCACCATTTCTCCGGTGAGAAACCACCCCTCACCGGTCTGGTTGCCGATGGATACGATGGGCTCCGCAAAGCCTGCAATCTCCCGAATGGGAGTGGGGGGCGTAAAGTGACGGCTCCTTTTGAATTCCCTGACGGAGGTCTTCCGGAGGATATGTTCAATCGCCCAGATGCCCAGGGAGGCAATGCGGGCGGATTTCTTGCTGGTGCCCAGGTTTTCCGCCTTGTACAGCTGATTGTAGAAACAGTACAGCATGAAATCCAGAAGATCCGGAACCACTGCCTCCGCGCCCTCGCTTTCCAGAAGCTCTACCAGATGATTGTTGCCGGCGGGAGAGAATTTTACCAGGATCTCACCGACGATGCCGACCCGGGGCTTTTTGATGTCCAGGATGGGAATGGCGTCAAAATCCCGGATGATATCCCGGCAGAGGCGGTTGAATTTTCTTAGGCTGACATGTCTGGAGGACACAAATTCCTGAACGATCTTCAGCCATTTTTGATGCATTCCCTCCACGCTGCCCGGAGTGGCCTCATAGGGGCGCAGGCGATAGGTGCAGCGCATGAAGATATCTCCGAACTGTGCGCCCATGGCCGCGCGGATCAACATATCCGCATTCAGGTGGAAGCCGGGATTGCTCTCGATACCAGCCAGGTTCAGGGAGATGACAGGGATCTGTTCCATGTTGGCCTTTTTCAGGGCCCGGCGGATAAAGCCCACATAGTTGGTGGCGCGGCAGCCGCCTCCGGTCTGGGACATGATAATCGCTGTTTTGTCAAGGTCGTATCGGCCGGAGAGCAATGCTTCCATGATCTGCCCCACCACCAGAAGGGAGGGGTAGCAGGCGTCATTGTTGACATACTTCAACCCCACGTCCACGGAGTGACGGTTATCGTTGTCAAGGACGACGAAATGATAACCGCAGGCATTGAAGGCCGGCTCCAGGATTTCAAAGTGGATGGGGGACATCTGAGGGCAGATGATGGTGTATTCTCCCCGCATTTCTTCGGTGAAGGCCACTTTCTCGATGGCGGAGGACTGAAGCGAACGCTTTTTGTGCTGTTTTTCCCGAACCCGGATGGCGGAAAGCAGAGAGCGGACACGGATTCTCGCGGCACCCAGATTGTTTACCTCGTCGATCTTTAAGCAGGTATAGATTTTGTCGGAGCCGGAGAGGATGTCGTTCACCTGATCCGTGGTGACGGCGTCCAGACCGCAGCCGAAGGAATTTAACTGGATCAGATCCAGGTGCTCCACCGTCTTTACATAGCTGGCGGCAGCATAGAGCCGTGAGTGGTACATCCACTGGTCGGAAACGATCAGGGGGCGCTCTGGGCAGCCCAGGTGGGAGACGGAATCCTCGGTGAGCACCGCAATGTCAAAGGAGGTGATCAGCTCGGGAATGCCGTGGTTGATCTCCGGGTCAATGTGGTAGGGCCTGCCGGCCAGAACGATTCCGCGCTTGCCCGTCTCCTCCAGGTAGCGGAGGGTTTCCTCTCCCTTTTTCCGGATGTCCCGGCGTACGTTTTCCTGTTCGTTCCAGGCGGTCTGGACGGCGGCGCGCACCTCCTGGGGCGGCAGCTCGGAAAACTCCTTAAGCAGTGCCTGCGTCACGGTATCCGCGTCCCGGAAGGACATAAAGGGATTGCGCAGCCGGAAGGAACCGTTGGAGATTTCCTCCACATTATTTTTGATGTTCTCCGAGTAGGAGGTGACGATGGGACAGTTATAGTGGTTGTTTGCGCCTTCCACCTCGTCCCGCTCGTAAAACAGCGCGGGGTAAAAGATGAAATCCACACCCTGCCGGATCAGCCAGGTCACATGGCCGTGGGCCAGCTTTGCAGGATAACATTCCGATTCGCTGGGAATGGATTCTATGCCCAGCTCGTAGATGCCGCGGTTGGAGCTGGGGGACAGGATCACCCGGTAGCCCAGCTGTGTAAAAAACACATGCCAGAAGGGATAGTTTTCGTACATGTTCAGAACTCTGGGGATTCCCACCGTGCCTCTGACAGCCTTGTCTGCCTCCAGAGAAGGATAGGAGAAGAGCCGCCTGAGCTTATAGTCAAACAGGTTCGGCACGTTGCCGGCGTTTTTCTGTCCGCCGATGCCCCGCTCGCAGCGGTTGCCGGAGACGAACTGGCGTCCGCCGGTGAATTTGTTGACGGTAAGTCTGCAGCTGTTGGTACAGCCCCTGCACTTGGCCATACTGGTCTCATACTGGAGACTGCAGAGCTTTTCGTAGGAGAGCATGGTGCTCCTGCCGTCAGCCTCACAGCGCTCTCTGGCGATCAGGGCTGCGCCGAAGGCGCCCATGATGCCGGCGATATCGGGGCGCACGGCCTCACAGCCGGCGATTTTTTCAAAGCTGCGCAGAACCGCGTCATTGTAGAAGGTGCCGCCCTGTACCACGATATTTTTGCCCAGCTCCGAGGCGTCGGAGACCTTGATTACCTTAAACAGAGCGTTTTTGATGACGGAGTAGGCAAGTCCCGCGGAAATGTCGGAGACATCTGCGCCTTCCTTCTGTGCCTGCTTTACCCTGGAATTCATGAAGACGGTGCAGCGTGTGCCAAGGTCGATGGGATGCTTTGCAAAGAGAGCCGCTTGGGCGAAGTCATGCACACTGTAGTTCAGGGATTTGGCAAAGGTTTCGATAAAGGAACCGCAGCCGGAGGAGCATGCCTCGTTGAGCTGTACGCTGTCTACGGTTCCGTTTTTGATCTTGATGCATTTCATGTCCTGTCCGCCGATGTCCAGGATGCAGTCTACCTCCGGATTGAAAAAGGCGGCGGCGTAATAGTGCGCCACGGTTTCCACCTCTCCGTCGTCCAGCAAAAAGGCAGCCTTCATCAGCGCTTCGCCGTAGCCGGTGGAGCAGGAGCGGACGATCTGCACATCCTCCGGCAGCTGTTCGTAAATTTCCTTCAGGGAACGGATGGCTGTCTTCAGAGGACTGCCGTCGTTTCCGCTGTAAAAGGAGTAGAGCAGGGAGCCGTCCTCCCCGACCAGCGCGATCTTGGTGGTGGTGGAACCGGCGTCGATGCCCAGGAAAGCTTTTCCATGGTAGGAGGACAGGGAAGCGGCAGCCACATGGTGGGCCTCATGCCGTTTTTGGAAGGCTTCGTAGGCGGCGCTGTCCTCAAACAGCGGCTCCATGCGCTCCACCTCGAACTCCATTTTGAAATCGGAGGAAAGTCTTGCCATCATTTCTTCCATGGTGCAGGAGACCTCCCCGGCGTTCAGGGCGGCTCCGATGGCGGCAAAAAGGTGGGAGTTGTCAAGGTCTACGATGTGCTCCCCGTCCAGCTTCAGCGTGCGGATAAAGGCAGCTTTCAGCTCCGACAGGAAGTGGAGCGGGCCGCCCAGGAACGCCACATGTCCCCGGATGGGCTTGCCGCAGGCCAGGCCGGAGATAGTCTGATTGACCACCGCCTGAAAGATGGAGGCAGCCAGATCTTCCTTTGTGGCGCCTTCATTGATCAGAGGCTGAATGTCCGTCTTTGCAAACACTCCGCATCTGGCGGCAATGGCATAGAGGGACTGATAATTTTTTGCATATTCGTTGAGGCCGGAGGCATCGGTCTGAATCAGGGAGGCCATCTGGTCGATGAAGGAGCCTGTGCCCCCGGCGCAGATCCCGTTCATGCGCTGCTCCACGTTTCCGCCTTCGAAATAGATGATTTTTGCGTCCTCGCCGCCCAGCTCGATGGCCACATCCGTCATGGGGGCAAGCTCCTGTAAGGAGGAAGCCACGGCGATCACCTCCTGGGTGAAGGGAACTTCCAGATGGTTGGCCAAAGTCAGGCCGCCGGAACCGGTTATCATGGGGTGAAGCGTCAGATTGCCCAGCTGTCCGAAGGCCTTTTCCAGAAGAGAGGAGAGGGTTTCCCGGATATTTGCAAAGTGACGTTCATAATCGGAAAACAGAATATGATGTTCTTCATCCAGAATTGCGATCTTGACCGTGGTGGAACCGATGTCAATGCCAAGAGCCGCAACCTTGCTCAGATTTGCACCATTTAAATTGTTCATTACAATATACCCTTTCTGTATCAATGTCTGTGCGGAACGAAGTCTTCCGCGGTAAATGGGTCGTTCTTTCGACACAGTTCGACTAACTAAGGTATTATACGACAAGTATGACGAAAAATCAACGAACAAAAGCTGTAAAAAGATTATAAACAAACTGATTTTTCTATAAAAATGAATCTGGTCGGTTTACTTCTTTCCACGGGGATGATAAAATGTATTCGTCCGTTTTTTTGAAAATGACACAGGAGGTTGTGATGATATGAATAAATGGGAACGCAAATTCGGAAAATATGCAATTCCGAATCTGACGGTTGTGCTGATAGCCAGCTATGTGATCGGTTATCTTCTGCAGTGGCTGGCGCCGAGAGTCATGAGCTTTCTGACGCTGAACCCTTATGCGATTCTGCGCGGGCAGGTGTGGAGGCTGGTGACCTGGGTGATTGCTCCGCCTACCCTGGCGGCTTCCTACAGGGACATTATTTTCATTCTGATCATGCTGATGTTCTATTTCAGTCTGGGAACCAGCCTGGAGCGGGTGTGGGGCACCTGGCGGTACAACGTGTATATTTTTACCGGTATTCTGCTGACTGTCGTGGGCAGCTTTGTGTGCGCCGGGGCGGTAGCGCTCTATTACGGGGGAACTGCGCCGGAACTCATCGGTCCGGTCTGCGCCACGGGAGCGTGGAGCTTCAGCACCTTTTTCATCAATATGTCTATCTTTCTGGCCTATGCGGCCACGTTTCCGGACGCGGAGGTGCTGCTGATGTTTGTCATACCGGTGAAGGTAAAGTGGCTGGGTGTGATTTACGGTGCGGTGCTTGTGCTGGAGATGCTGAGTTTCTTTCTGCAGGGAGACTGGTTCAGCGTGGCAGCCATTGCGGCGTCGCTTCTGAATTTCCTGATTTTTATTCTGAAGTCGAAAAACCGGATGCATCTGAATCCGAAGCAGATGAAGCGGAGAGCGGAATTCAGACAGGATATCAGGCGCAACCCGAAGATTACCACCCACAAGTGTGCGATCTGCGGCAGGACGGAGGAGGACGATCCGAATCTGGAGTTCCGGTTCTGCTCCAAGTGTAACGGCAATTATGAATACTGCCAGAATCATCTGTTTACACATGAACATGTGAAATAACGGAATGCGGAAACAGGAGGGAAAATATGGGGCAGAAGAATGAAGTGCTGTTTGCGCAGACGCTGGAGCGGATTCGGAAGACGGCGAAGGAACAGGGAGGCTGTGTCAGTGAGGAACAGGTGAGGGAGGCATTTGCCGGACAGGGACTTACGGAGGAACAGCTGCAGCTGGTCTTTGATTATCTGGTAAAGCATAAGGTCGGGATCGGCGCCCCTGTGGATCCGGATGAGTACCTGACGCAGGAGGAGCGCAATTATCTGCAGGATTATCTGGACGAGCTTGGGGGGCTTCCAACCTACAGCTCCGGCCAGGTGGAGGCCTTTGCCCTTTCGGCCATGGCCGGGGAAGCGGAGGCGGCACAGAAGCTGATTCATCATTATCTGAGGGATGTGGTGGATATTGCAAAGCTCTACACCGGGCAGGGAGTCTTTTTGGAGGATCTGATCGGGGAGGGAAACATGGCACTGACCATGGGTGTCAGTCTGCTGGGGAGCCTGGAAGCGCCCTCCGAGGTACAGGGTATGCTGATTCGTCTGGTGATGGACGCCATGGAGGACTGTATTCAGGAAAACGCCTCCAGCGAAAAGCTGGATAAAAGTGTGGCGGACAAGGTAAATTTTGTGGCGGACAAGGCCAGGGAACTGGCACTGGAGCTGCATCGCAAGGTGACGCCGGGGGAGCTTGCGCAGGAGTCCGGACTTTCTCTGAGGAGCATTTTGAACGCCTGCCGGATCAGCGGTTTTCAGATTGAGGATATAGAATATGAAACACACATCCTATGAGGATTTCAAATACAGCATGCAGGATACGGGCCGGGTTTATGTGGGGTGCAGATATACCCTGGCGGAGCTTCTGGAGGAGGAAGCGCTGTCCTTCAAGTTCCGTATGCTGGTGCAGAGATACATTCTGCCGGAGGCGGATCCGGAGGATACGCTGGAGACGCAGCTCTATTATCTGGAGCCGGGCAGCTTTCTTGTAAAGCTGTACTCCCAGATGAAGGCAAAGGTCAGGGTCAACGTTATTGCGGAGAAAAAGAGTCTTTTCGGCAAGGCGCGCAGGGAGTATGTCACCAGACAGCTCAGTGTGGAGCAGCTGACCGGGATGAGCAGGGAGGAGAAGGAAGCCTGCGGGCTGGTGGTTCAGGAGCTGTCGGTGAGCAAGCTGGCAATTGCGGGGCTGTGAGCATAAGAGATGTGGTAAGAACAGAATAGAATGAAAAGGAGATAAAGAATGAGAATTGAAGACTTAACCGCTTACGAGGTGCTGGAAAAGAGGGAGATCGGGGACATTGACAGTGTGGCCTGTCTCTGCAGGCACAAAAAGACAGGGGCCAGGGTGGCGCTGCTTTCCAACAATGACGACAACAAGGTGTTCTGCATCGGTTTCCGCACCACCCCGAAGGATTCCACGGGTGTGGCTCATATTACGGAGCATTCCGTGCTCTGCGGCTCCAGGGATTTTCCTGTCAAGGATCCCTTTGTTGAGCTGGTGAAGGGATCCCTGAATACCTTCCTGAATGCCATTACCTTTCCGGACAAGACGCTGTATCCTGTGGCAAGCTGCAATGACAGGGATTTTCAGAATCTGATGCATGTCTATCTGGACGCCGTGTTTTATCCCAATACCTATCAGAATGAGGCGATTTTCCGTCAGGAGGGCTGGCACTATGAATTGAATGACGAGGGAGAGCTGATCTATAACGGCGTGGTGTACAATGAGATGAAGGGAGCCTTTTCTTCACCGGACAGCGTCCTGTGGCGGGAGATTCCCACTGCTTTGTATCCGCATACCACTTATGGGGTGGAGTCCGGCGGTGATCCGGAGAACATTCCGGATCTGACCTATGAGCAGTTTCTGGATTTCCACAGAACCTACTATCATCCCTCCAACAGCTATATCTATCTCTACGGAGACATGGATATGGCGGAAAAGCTTGCTTTTCTCGACGAGAATTATCTGTCCCACTTTGACTGTCTGAAGGTGGATTCCGAGATCCGGCCGGAGCCTGCCTTTGAAAAGCCGGCCCGCAGCGTGCGGGAATTTCCCATCAGCGAGGGGGAAAACGTGGAGGAGAATACTTATCTGGTACAGGCATTCTCGATGGGCGATACGCTGGATAAAGAGATGTATGCGGCCATGAAGATACTGGACTTTGCACTTTGCTCCGTGCCGGGCGCTCCCCTGAAGCAGGCTCTGATCGAGCGGGGAATCGGCAAGGATGTATTCAGCGCAACGGATATGATCCGGCAGCCCTACTTTGCGGTGGTGGCAAAGGGAACCTCCGCCGGGAAAGAGGAGGAGTTTAAGGCGGTGATCCGGGAGGTGCTGGAAGGCATCGTAAAGAACGGCTTTGACGAAAAGGCCATCCTTTCCGCCATCAACTATTTTGAGTTCCGCTACAGGGAGGCTGATTTCGGCACAACTCCCAAGGGACTGATGTACGGTATTCAGATGTTTGACAGCTGGCTGTACGACGACGCAAAGCCCTTTATCCATATTGAGGCCAACGAGACCTACGCGTCTCTGCGCAGAAGGGCGAAGGAAGGTTATTTTGAGCAGATTATCGACAGATATCTGCTGCACAATAATCACAATGCAACCGTGATTCTGCTGCCGAAAGAGGGGCTGGCAAAGGAGCAG
>Ga0224737_10071_pt1 | contig 14031 bp, 11 predicted proteins | sample LIM_B_Water_Pos_FD_161632 | JGI IMG/M metagenome (GOLD analysis project Ga0224737, IMG submission 161632) | Enriched cells from gastrointestinal tract of the lab mouse from Pacific Northwest National Laboratory (PNNL), Richland, Washington... | ecosystem: Host-associated > Mammals > Digestive... | reverse complement strand
ATTCAATTGGAGAATATTCATTTCTTTTTCTATATTCTTTTCTTATACTCTTTAGTTTAACCTTAAGCTCTTCTACTGCTTGTTCATAAGGCATAAGGAAACTCTTCCAACTTTGCATTGCCATAAAAACATCACCCTTATATTTAGTACAAATACATTATATCAAAAACACCAAAAACTGTAACTAAAAATCATATTATTGTAATTTCAATTTTCTTTTTTAAATCAAAAAATACTAATACTTATAAATTAACTCACATTAATTTAATCTAATATTTTAATTGGATCAAAATTAATAAAATCACATGAAGTCATTATATACTCAACCCCATTAATATTTCCTTCTATTGCTCTTACATTAGTTGGTCCATGTAAATGTCCATAAATAACCTTTTCAACTTTATATTCCTGAAAAACTTTCATAAATTCACTTTCCTCGTTATTGTTACTAAATGGAGGGTAATGAATCATTACTATAAATTTATTAAACCCAGCCTTTTTTGCAGAATGTAATGATAATTTTATTCTTATTTGCTCTCTTGCATATATCTTTGCATCTTTTGAGTTAAACTTATCATTACTTGGATCAATCCAACCCCTTGTTCCACATATAGCATAATCATCATATATATAAAAATTATTTTGTAAGAAATTCATATTTTCATACATAGCATTTAATTTTGATATACTACTCCACCAATAATCATGATTTCCCTTACTTATAATTTTTTTACCAGGTAAACTGCTTATCCATTCTAAATCTATTTTACTATCTTCTGATTTCATGGACCAAGAAATATCCCCAGCTATTAGTACTGTATCTTCTTCTTTTATCTTATCTATCCAATTTTTTTTAATCTTTTCATCATGGTTAATCCAATGGCCACCAAATATATCCATAGGTTTATCTGTACTTAATGCAAGATGTAAATCAGAAATAGCATATAAAGCCATAGTACTCCCCCTTAACTAATGCTTAAATTTATTACTTATATATTATAACCACTTAATATTAAAATAAAAATACTCCAAGGTCAATTTATATTTAAATCGACCTTGGAGATTAAATATACTATATTAATTTATTCAACTACAATCTTATTGTAATTCTTTTTACCTCTTTTAATTAAGGCTGCTCCATCTTGTATATCCTCTTCAGTGAATAATCTTGATACTTCTGCAACCTTTTCTCCATTTATAGAAAGACCACCTTGTTGGATCAATCTTCTTCCCTCAGCCTTTGAAGGAACTATTTTAGTTTCAGCAATAACATCAAGAACGGTTTTACCAAAACTTTCAGTTGTAACTGTAACTGTTGGAACATTGCTCATATCAACTCCACCAGCAAATAATGCTTCTGCTGCTGATTTAGCTTTGTTTGCTTCCTCTTCACCATGAACAAGTTTAGTTACTTCGTAAGCAAGAATTGCCTTTGCCTTATTTATTTCTGCACCTTCTAAAGCTCCAAGCCTTCTTACTTCATCCATAGGTAAGAATGTTAATAATGCTAAACATTTTTCAACATCAGCATCATCTATATTTCTCCAGTATTGATAGAAATCAAATGGTGATGTTTTTTCTGGATTTAACCATAATGCTCCACCAACTGTTTTACCCATTTTTTGGCCTTGGCTATTAGTTAGTAATGTACAAGTCATTGCCATAGCTTGACCTTGAGCTTTTCTTCTAACTAATTCAACACCAGCAATCATATTTGACCATTGGTCATCTCCACCTAGCTCCATCTTACAGTTGTATTTTTGATTTAATACATAGAAATCATATCCTTGCATTAACATATAGTTAAATTCTAAGAATGATAATCCTTTTTCTAATCTTTGCTTAAAGCATTCAGCTGTTAACATCCTATTTACTGAGAAGTGTACTCCCACCTCTCTTAAGAAATCAACATAATTTAAATCTAGTAACCACTCTGCATTGTTTACTAATATAGCCTTATCATCTGAAAAATCTATAAATTTTTCCATTTGCTTCTTTATACAAGAAACATTATGTTCAATTTGCTCCTTTGTAAGCATAGATCTCATATCTGTTTTTCCTGATGGATCTCCAACCATTGCAGTTCCACCACCAAGTAAAGCTATTGGTCTATGACCAGCCTTTTGCATATGAGCCATGAACATCATTGCTATAAAATGACCTACATGCAAACTATCTGCTGTTGGGTCAAATCCTATATAAAAAGTTATTTTCTCCTTTTCTAGCAACTCTCTTGTTTCTTCTTCATGAGTAAATTGCTTTATGTATCCACGATCTAATAACTCGTCTAAAACGTTAGCCATCTCCTTGCCTCCTATAAAATTTTATATAATACTTAGTATATATTTATTATACCTTTTTATCAAGAAAATTTAACGTTTTAAACCATATAAAAGAGCTACTCATTTCTGAATAGCTCTTTTATATTTTATTTAAATTTAATTATTTTCAATCCTATGCTACGTATTCTTTAATACATGATGGTACTTCTTCGACAGTATCAACATTAATATTAATATATATATCAATACCAAATCTATCTGTTAGCCCAGCTATCTTTCTAAATAATTCTGTTGATTCCTTCATAGTACACTTAACAATATTTAATAATCCATCAATATAAATATTTTCAATATCATAATTAGATGAAATTATCCCACACAACATTCCGTAAAAACTTTGGCAATCATCTACCTTGTACTCATTTGTATCAACAAATCTTATACCTCTTTGTAGTTGTAACATTGGTCTAGAATCATCATCAATATAAACTGAATCACCTTTAGCACTTGTTTGTTTGTGGTTGGCTAATTCTATTAACCTTTTTGTCTTTCCAGAACCTCTTCTTGCACAAAAAACTTGAATCATTGGAACCACTCCTTCTTTTTTTAATTATTTTTTTATAGTTAATTATCTTCACTATTTTGATGAAGATACAATTTAAACTTTTTTACATATAATTAAAAATTTTAGTAACATAATTTTAGCAAATTAAACTTTAATTAAATCATATTTATCTTTCTTTAAATCTATTATTAGCTATATAATTTTTATTATTCAATAATCATAGGCAAAATAACCTTAAAACAATCATCTAAACTTGAATTTATTAGTCTTACCTTTCTTTTTCCCGTAAATGCTTCCTTTATTCTTACTAATCCATTTCCATCATTGATAAATCTCTTACCTTCATCTAAAGATATTAACTTATCATAAATCCACATATTTCTTTTGTTATATACTACATCACTAAAAATGTTACTTTTAGAAACTAATTGTCCTGGACTTATAACTATTACTGAATTTTTTGTTAATATTATTTCTATTAACTTGTCTATAATTGAATATTCCCTATACATTATAGAATTTTTCACAGCTTCCATAACAGCAAAAACCGGATATTCACTCGGTAATAACGTATACATTTCTTTTTCTGTTTTATCTATCATGTCTAACAAATTACCATTTATCATAATTGACCTAGGATAATTATCATTTATCTTATTTATTATTCTTATCGAATTATTAGGAATAAACATATTATTATTATCACAAAACACTAATAGTCCCCCAAAAGTACATCTAACCTTTCTATTTATCTTATCTAAATAGGTTATACCTGCACTTTCCAAGAGAAACTTTTCATTTTCTTTATTAATAATTATTCCTTTACTTTTAAAATATTTTCCTATTAATTCTCTATTTAAAAATTCAGCACTACTATTTACAACCTTACATGTTTCAACAGTTAATAATTGATTTTCTTCAAATGCTGCTACCAACTCTGATTTTCTCATAGTATCAGTAATAGAACCTCTTCTTATATGAAATGCTCCAGTTTCTTTTATTTGATAAGGTTTTTGACCCCCATCAAATATTGTTATTATTCCAATATCAATTTCATCTAAATTTACTACTTCCACTTTTATTGGAATTGGTGGTTCACACCTTGAACTTACAACCTGTTGGATTTTTTCTTCATCTAATGGTTTAAGCTTATTAATTCCAACTAATCGTTTTGTTCTGTCTTCAACGCCTATTATTAGATAGCCTCTTCCCCCTTTAGAGTTTGCTATAGCACATACGTCCTTTGCAAGTTCTTTTTTACCGGACTCTGATGAAATATCTATTTTTAGCTTAAAGTCTAACTTATTGCCTTCCCTTTGTTGTATTAAAGATAGTAACTTCTTCTTATTCATAATATCTTACCTTAAGATCTCTCTAATATATAATATTCATCTTAAACCAAAACTGATATTTTAGATTTATATTTAGTTAAAAATTTCTATAGTAATATATTATATTTATAATATTAAAAAAAAGAACAAAGAAATTAATTTTAATAAATATTTTTCTTTGTTCTTTAATTATTTTATTAAATTTTAATTTGATATTTTTTATTTTTAAATACTATCTTTAGCAACTCCAGTTCCCTTTATAATTAAGTTAGTATTAACTTCTATTTCAGTAATACTTAAAGGATTATCTATATTTTCGTTTGGATAATACATTTCTGCTAATCTATGAATATCAAAAACATCTAAGTTTTCTTTCTTATATTTATCAAATAAATATTCAGCATAACCATTTATATATGCTTCTTCATTAAATTTAATATAATCTAATGCATTAGTATCCACTATTAAATTTCCTTGTATTTCACTTACAGATACCTCAACATTAACATCCTTTATTAATTTAAGCTTTCCATCTTTAAATTCTAACTTATCTTTCATGCTACTATCTAATATTTGTAATGTAACAAAATTTTCCTTACTTTGAGGATTACTAATTTCTAATGTTCCACTTTTTGCATTTCCCATCATAATATTATAAATCAAACTATTTTCCATATCTATTCTTTCAACTAATACATTATCTTTAAAAATAGATGAACCTTGTATTTGAATCTTTTTGTCCAAGGCATTGTCATCTAATACTATAGATGTCAATAATGCTGTATTACTTCCCATTAAAATATTACTTAAATAATAATTTATATTAGAACGAACAGCCCTAGGATTATATTTTGCTTTTCCTACTAAATCATTTAGAAATAATCCTAAATACTCTTCATCTGTTGATACAGTTTTTAATAATTCATCTACATCCCCATAATATACAAAGGCACTTGGTTTCATAGAAAATTCGCTATTATTATTAATTAAATCCAAAAACTTTTTAATACCTTTTCTAGATGCCTTTTCTGTAAAAATATATGCTCTTATTTGACTATAATCTAATTTAAAGCTTGATGCTCTATTTATATCATTTAAAGCCACTAAAGCAGTTTTTCCTTCCCCCTTATAAATTATTCTTCTTCCCTTATCTGAACTATCATTAGTACTTCTATATGGTTTAATACAATCTAAATAAACCACTTCTTGACCTAAGTCATTTACATCAAAGATAACACTTGTTGGAAATGTTACTTTATTAATATCATGATAATCAAAACAACTCGTTAAAAGCATTGGGATAAACAACAAAGTTAATAATACAGAAGCTTTTCTTCTTTTATTTTTTAACATTCTTTTTACCCCCTGTTGGTATTATTTTTCTTGAAATTCTATCTAACCTTCCTCTAAAAAATACATCTCTAAATCTATACTCACTTAAACTTCCTAGAGGGAATAAAAATGGATATCCCACTGACTCTAATTCTGATATTTGAATAATATAAATAAATGATGCACACAAAAATCCTGGTATTCCAAGTAATGATGAAGATAACATTATAATTACTGACCAAAATGAAACAGCACCATATAACTTAGGTATTAAGAAATAACTTAATGTACTTATTGCAACTATTATAATTGTAATTCTTGATGCTATCCCCGCACCTACTGCTGCATCTCCCAAAATAAGTGCAGAAACTATACTCATTGCACCTCCTATTGGATGGGGTAATCTTAATCCAGCTTCTTTTATAAGTTGAAAAGCTACCATCATAATAAACACTTCAACAACTGTTGGCAATGGAACTCCTGCCCTTGATACTGCTAATCTAAATACAAAAAGACTAGGTATCATTGAAAAATGATATGTTATAATTGCTACATAAAGCCCTGGTAAAAATGAAGCAATTAAAAACGCAAACCATCTTAATACTCTATTAAAGTTTGTATAATATCTATTTATATAATAATCATCTGGCATTTGAAAGTTTTCTAAAAAGAAATACGGCACAGTAATTACAAATGGTGTTCCATCAACTAAAATACCTATACGACCTTCAAAAATCTTTGCTGCAACTTCATCTGGCTTTTCAGTATAACCTACTGTATCAAAAAATGAATTTTGATGCTTTAAATTTGCTTCTATATAATTTGAATCTAAAACAAATCTTAAATCTAATTTTTTAAGAGTATCCTTTACTTTATTAACTAATTCCTTTGGAGCCACTCCATTTATGTATGCAATTGCAACTGCTGTTTGTGATTCTTCTCCAAGTACAACAGTTTCAAATTTTAAGTTTGGATTTTTAATACGTCTACGAATTAATGCAACATTATCCACTATAAGCTCATTAAATCCTTCTCTAGGACCTTTTAAAACAGCTTCAGTTTCTGGAATCCCTATGCCTCTTCTTGGAAAATTCTTAACTTCACAAAATATAATTTCCTTAAAATCTTTTAAAATTAATATTACATCACCAGATAAAACATGCATAAGGGCATCATCTAAATCCTTTACCATCCCAGTTGCACTTATATCAAGCACCTTTTCTAATAAATCATTTGGATTTTTTATACTCGAATCTTTTAATTCTCCAAATCCTCTTAGTGGTAATATTAAATACTCCATCATCCATTGACCATTGCATAAATCATCAATGAATACTAAAGTACCATCACCTATTATTGTTTTAACGTCCCTATATTTAACGTCGAAACATCCTTCAAATCTTTCTTTTATATAATTTAAATTATCCATTTACATCACCTAAGGATATTATTCCTCTCACCATGTTTAATATTCATTTTTTTGAGAATAATAAGATAGACTTAGCTTATTTAGTTGGAGGTAGAAAAATGAATAAATTATCAGCAAAACACTTTATACTATTTGTATTTGGTGTTACATATATATCTTTTAAAACCTATCCATCTTTGTTTATCAAAGAAGGGGGAAGAGATACGTGGCTATATACGTTAATTATATATTTAATATTCTTTGCATTTGCCATGTATCTAATTTATGTTATGGATTCTAGAAAAGTTTATAATATAAATGATATTTTTACTCAAAGTATGCCTAAACCTTTAGGAAACATATTTTTATTTTTATTTTCATTTGGATTATTTTTAGCTGCCCTTGAATCTGCATCAGTAGAAGCTAATGTAGTTAAATCCTGCTTTTTTCTTGGAACTCCTAGTTGGTATATAATTTTTTTCTTTATTTTACCATTAATATTTTTGATAGGAAAAAGTATTCGTTCATTTTTAATTTTCATAATAATTCTTATATCTTCATTAGGAGTTAATACTTTAATATTATCTATAATTACTGAAAAGTATAAGGATATAAAATATATTATGCCTGTTTTTTCTGGGAATGTAATAAGTGAATTTTTATCAACCTTTTTACTAGTTTTAGGTTCACTTTCAGCTTTTGTTATATCTTTACCATATTTAAGATATTTAAATACAGGAAAAAATTTAAGAAAACATAGTTTTATTGCTTTTGGAATATTAGGTGCTGTATGTGTTTATATTCTTATTGGAATATTATCTACATTTGGTCCACTTAGAGCTGCTAATTTGTTTTATCCCGAATTTGTTCAAAGTCAAAGAGTTCAACTTTGTGGATTTTTAGAATTTGGAGATTTCTTTTTTTTGTATCAAACAGTAGCTGGATTTTTCCTAAAGTATGCAATTGCAACTTATGGTATATATATAATTTATAAAAATCATATAAAAAACCACAAATATTTTATTACTGTTTATACCTTAGCAATATTTATATTCGGAACATTTTTATCAAGAAATAATTATATTTTATTTAATATTCTTAAATATTATCAATATATTAATTTAGTATTATTTATAGCTATTCCTCTAATTGTATTTACTACATTTGCTTTAAAATATAAGAAAAAATAATATAGCTTTATTGAGCTCATAAAAGTATGTTTGTTGCATTTTTACCAAATCATGCTATAATAGTATTGTAATAAAAATCATTAGGAAATTCTATGATAATATCATTAAAGTACCCCTTTTTCCTTAGGTGTATAGTTAGTAGTTATCAAGATTCACCCTATGGATTTTAAGGAGGTATATTAATATGGAAGATAAGAAGATTATCTGCAAAGACTGTGGAAAGGAATTTATTTTTACTGTAGGAGAACAAGAATTCTACAAAGAAAAAGGATTTGAAAATGATCCTGTTAGATGTCCTGATTGCAGAAGAGCTAGAAAAGCTCAAAAGATGAATAGAGAAAGAAGATAATTCTTTTAAATTAATAAAAGAGCTACATTAGTAGCTCTTTTTTTGTTAATTTAATGCTGATAATATAAAATTAAGGTTTTATTTGACATAAAATTTTGGTAATTTTATAATAGTAACTATAATTTAACTAAGAGAATATACTAAATAAAATAAGCGTTTTTATAAAAAAGAAAAGAGGTGCTATTTTGGAAAACGTAGCAGAAAAGAAAAAGGTTATTTTTAGTGGTGTTCAACCCTCTGGAAATTTAACTTTAGGAAATTACTTAGGAGCTTTAAAAAATTGGGTTAAGCTTCAAGATGAATATGATTGTTTTTTTTGCGTAGTTGATTTACATGCAATAACAGTTAAACAAATTCCAGCTGATTTAAGAAAAAGAACACTAGAAGTTTTAGCTATTTATGTGGCTTGTGGTATTGATCCTGAAAAAAATACATTATTTATTCAATCTCATGTACCAGCTCATTCTGAAGGTGCTTGGCTTTTAACATGTAATACTTATATGGGTGAACTTTCAAGAATGACTCAATTTAAAGATAAAGCACAAAAACATGGCGATTCTATTCCAGCAGGTTTATTTACTTATCCTGTACTTATGGCTGCTGATATTTTATTATATAATACTGATTTAGTTCCTGTTGGAATTGATCAAAAACAACATTTAGAACTTGCTAGGGACTTAGCTAATAGATTTAATAATGCTTACAGCCCCACTTTCAAAGTTCCAAATCCATATATTCCACCAGTTGGTGCTAAAATCATGAGTTTGCAAGATCCAACTAAGAAAATGTCAAAGTCAGATGATAATCCAAATAGCTATATCTTAATTATGGATTCTCCAGATATCATAAGAAAGAAAATAGCTAGAGCTGTTACTGATAGTATTGGGGTTATTAATTATTCTGATGATCAACCTGGAGTTAAAAATTTACTTGATATATTAATTGCAATTAAAGGATATAGCAAAGATGAAGTTGTAGAATTATATAAAGAAAAAGGCTATGCAGATTTAAAGAAAGATGTTGCAGATGCTATAATAGATGAATTAGCACCAATTCAAGAAAAGGTTAATAACTTACTTAAGGATAAAAAATCTTTAGAAGAAATATATAAGCTTGGTGCAGAAAAAGCTAATTATGCTGCAATGAAAACATTAAGAAAAATGCAAAAGAAAATTGGCTTTATTCCAAGATAATTTTTACAATTTAAATACTAAGTAATAAAAGTCGGCTTCAAACCGACTTTTAATTTATATGATTTTATTTATTTTCCCAAGGCTTTGTATTTAAATATTCAATAAATTCTTCTCTAAGTCCTTCTCTCTTTAATGCAAACTCTACTGTTGCTTCTAAAAAGCCTAATTTATCTCCAACATCATATCTTCTACCCTCAAAATTATAAGCATACATAGCTTCACTTTTTATTAAAGTTTCTAAAGCATCTGTTAATTGTATTTCATTTCCCTTACCAGGCTTAGTATTTTCTAAAACTTTAAATATTTGAGGTGTTATTATATATCTTCCTAAAATAGCAATATTACTTGGTGCTTCTTCTACTGATGGTTTTTCAACTAATTTTTTAACTTTATAAACTCTATTTTCAATAGGAAGTCCATCAATTATACCGTATTTATTTACACTATCAAATTCTACAGTTTGAACACCTAATATCGTTGTCTTATATTCATTAAAGCAATTTATTAATTGCTTTAAACAAGGAACTTCACTATCAACAACATCATCACCAAGCATTACAGCAAATGGTTCATTTCCTACAAAAGATTTTGCACAATTAATAGCATGACCTAATCCCCTAGGCTCCTTTTGTCTTATATAATGGATATCTACCATGTCTGATATTCCTCTAACTAATTCAAGCATCTCTTTCTTACCTGATTTTTCTAACTCCATTTCTAATTCAACAGATTTGTCAAAATGATCTTCTATAGATTTTTTATTTCTTCCTGTTATTATTAATATTTCTTCAATTCCAGATGCAACTGCCTCTTCAATAATATATTGAATTGTTGGTTTATCAACTATTGGGAGCATTTCTTTTGGTTGTGCCTTTGTTGCTGGTAAAAATCTTGTTCCAAGACCAGCAGCTGGTATTATGGCTTTTCTTACTTTCATGGTGATTACCTCTCTAATTTAAGTAAATTTAATATTTATAAATTTATAATAACATATCAAACTATTCAATACTATTTTTTGTAGATAATTAGATAATTTTCATATATAAATTACCTATCCATTTATGCATATAACCATTTATAAAAAAACTATTCAATTTTTCCTATAATATTTAGTTGAAAATTATCACAAAAAATGTTATTATTATATCAAATTTCACATATTATCAATTATTTTTTAATAGTTTGTTAATTTAATAAAGTAAAAACTAAAAAATTAGAAAGAGGAATACATATGAAAAATAAAATGAGAGACTCTATAGTAGTAGGATTTGCTTTATTTTCAATGTTCTTTGGTGCTGGAAATCTAATTTTTCCACCATCCCTTGGAAATAAACTAGGAGATCAATATTTATTAGGAATAATAGGATTTATTGTAACAGGAGTTGGACTACCTTTACTTGCTATATTAGCGTGTTCTAAGGGAAATGGTACTTTTGAAAGTATTACAAATAAAATAGGTAATAAGTTTACTTTAATTCTTACAACAGTTCTATTTTTTGCTATTGGCCCATTATTAGCAATACCAAGAACTGCCGCAACTACATTTGAAATTTCAATACAGCCATTATTCCCAACATGGTCACCCATAATAGTAATGGCAATTTACTTTATAATAAATTTATTTTTTGTTTTAAAGCGTTCTTCTATTATAGATACAATAGGTAAATTCTTAACTCCAGCATTAATAGTTATTTTAACTATAATAATTGTTAAAGGTATTGTATCTCCAATTGGAGAGATATCTTCTACAGATGCTAATAACATACTTTCAATGTCTTTACTTGAAGGATATCAAACAATGGATGCACTTGGTGCATTACTATTTGCAGGAGTAATTTCTTCTTCCATAATTCAAAAGGGCTATAAAGGTAAAGAAGCAAATTCTATATTATTAAAAGCTAGTTTAATTGCTGTTATTGGATTAGCATTTGTTTATGGAGGATTAACATTTATAGGTGCTCATACTGTTAATTTAGTTGATTCTAATATAAGCAATACTGCATTATTAGTGTTTATCGCAAGAAAAATACTAGGAACCTTTGGAGTAGCATTAATTGGTGCTGCAATAGGTCTTGCTTGTTTAACTACTTCAATTGGATTATTAACTGCTGGTTCTACATTCTTTGAAAAAGTAACTAATGGTAAATTATCATATAAATTTAATGCTATAGTTATATCTATAATGAGTTATATAATAGCTTGTCAAGGTGTTGATAATATTGTTAAATTATCAGTTCCTATATTAAATGTATTATATCCAGTAGCTATTACAATTATTTTTGTGACTCTGATTAATAAGTTTTTAACTAATATAATTGCTATAAGAATAGCAGTTTATGCTTCCTTAGTTTGTGGATTACTATTCTCATTCTTCGGAGATAGCTTAAGCTTTATGCCTTTAGCAAGTGTTGGATTTGGTTGGGTTATCCCGACTTTAATAGCCTTAATTATTGGATTATTTATAAAAACAAATAAAACATCTTAAAACAAAAATGAGTTGTACAATATTGAAAATTTTTAATTCAATATAAATACAACTCATTTTTATTATATAAAATCTTTAATTACTTTATAAAAAGTTATTTTAATAAAGCTTTATTTATTTTTCTAATTTAATACTTCAATAATTCTTTTAGCTGTTATTTCTGCTAATCTTTGTTGATGTCTAGAAGTACTTACCTTTTCAGCCTCTGTTTGATTAGTTAAAAATCCATTTTCTATTAATATTGAAGGCATTTTAGTATTTTTACAAACATAAAAATTACTATCTTTTGCTCCTCTATTATATAAATCTAATGCAGCTGAAGATTCATTAGTTATTTCTGTTGCTAACTCCTTACTAACAACAACCTTTTCAGTATTGTTTCTTGAAGAGTAAGATCTAGCTTCTAATGTTAAGTCTCTTCCTTCTTTAGTAACCATTCTATTACTAATATAAGTAGTTATAGGTGTTCCAGTACTATAGTATACTTCAAAACCATTTGCTGAAGGACTAGTAAATGAGTTATGATGTATTGAAACAAACAAATCAGCTTCCATTTCATTTGCAACATTAACTCTCTTTCTTAAACTTTCAGTAGAGTCATTATCTATTACTTTGTTTCCTTCTCTTGTCATATAGACTTGTATTCCTTTAGCTTCTAATTCCGCCTTTAACTTAACAGCAATTTGTAAGTTTAAATTTCCCTCTATATAGCTAACTCCATTATGAGTAGCTACAGCACCCTTATCTACTGATTCAATTTCATGTCCAGGGTCAATAACTACTAACTTTGTTTTTCTATAATTAAAGTTTCTTTCTATATTTTGAATTGTTCCATCATTTGCTGTTATTTTTATTGTTAACTTCTTAGTTCCATCTGGCACTCCACCTAAATTAATAGTTCCATCAAATCCTGGATTATTTCCACTTGAATATCCTGGATATACCTTATTTACATCTGCTCTCGATGTTCCATAGGGAACTGTTCCCAAATCTTTTCCATCAACATATACTCTTACTTCTTTTACTCCAGAATTAGCTAATGCCCATCCTCTTATTTTTAGTTTATTTTCTTTTACTGTAAGATTACTAGTAGGCTCATCTAAACAACTTACTGATGGTAACTTTTCAATCTTTATTGTTCTTTCAATTGTTTGTGTTGTTCCATCATTTGCTGTTATTTTTACTGTTAATTTTTTATTTCCTGCTGATATACTTGATACATTAATTGTTCCGTCAAATCCTGGATTATTTCCACTTGAATATCCTGGATATACCTTATTTACATCTGCTCTCGATGTTCCATAGGGAACTGTTCCTAAATCTTTTCCATCAACATATACTCTTACTTCTTTTATTCCAGAGTTAGCTAATGCCCATCCTCTTATTTTTAGTTTATTTTCTTTTACTGTAAGATTACTAGTAGGCTCATCTAAACAACTTACTGATGGTAACTTTTCAATCTTTATTGTTCTTTCAATTGTTTGTGTTGTTCCATCATTTGCTGTTATTTTTACTGTTAATTTTTTATTTCCTGCTGATATACTTGATACATTAATTGTTCCGTCAAATCCTGGATTATTTCCACTTGAATATCCTGGATATACCTTATTTACATCTGCTCTCGATGTTCCATAGGGAACTGTTCCTAAATCTTTTCCATCAACATATACTCTTACTTCTTTTATTCCAGAGTTAGCTAATGCCCATCCTCTTATTTTTAGTTTTCCTGCCTTTACTGTAAGATTACTAGTAGGTTCATCTAAACAACTTACTGATGGTAACTTTTCAATATTTATTGTTCTTTCAATTGTTTGTGTTGTTCCATCATTTGCTGTTATTTTTACTGTTAATTTTTTATTTCCAGGATATTCAAGTGGAAATAATCCAGGATTTGAC
>Ga0224737_10067_pt1 | contig 14374 bp, 9 predicted proteins | sample LIM_B_Water_Pos_FD_161632 | JGI IMG/M metagenome (GOLD analysis project Ga0224737, IMG submission 161632) | Enriched cells from gastrointestinal tract of the lab mouse from Pacific Northwest National Laboratory (PNNL), Richland, Washington... | ecosystem: Host-associated > Mammals > Digestive... | reverse complement strand
TCGAAAAGATAGTCCAGATCCGCCCCGGAAAGCTCGCTCCACCTGGAATGATACCGCAGAATCGGAAAGACATAGTCCAGGAAATTTTCCTCCTCCATCATGGAAGCGCGGATGGCGTTTACCTTTGACAAAGACCACTCCATGCCCTCCAGGGTCATCCGGTTATAGGCTTCCTTCTGAGGCTCGTTATATTTTAAGGACAGTACGTTAAAAATCACCACATCCGGCTTTTCGTACCGCAGCGTGTCCTCCAGCAGATAATAGGACTGCCAGATCAGCTGCTGGGCGCTGCCTCTGATGTAGCTGTTGATGCCGTATTCATCCCAGAGCACTTGCGGAGAGAAATTTTCATACACTTCGCAGTCCCCGATAAAGACCACATCGTGATCCTTCTCCTCATCATAATATTCTGCGATCAGCGCGCCCTCTATCACGTCCGCCGCATATTTGGGAAGCAGCAGCCGCTGAAGCAGATACAGGCTTCCCAGCACGATCCCTGCGGACACGGCCCATCTGACCCACTTTTTTTTCTTCATGTCAACCCGCACTTTCTAAAACTGATTATAAATAAACTGGCTGGCGTCATACCCGACTCCGTACGCCCCCATCAGAAGCGTCACCAAAAACAGTCCGTACCAGACTGCAAACCGAAGCGGATAGGGCTTTGCCGCAAGCTTTTCCCTGACGCTCCCCGACCTCTGCCAAAGGCTCACCGCGATCAGCACAAGCACCCCGCACAAAAGGATCGCAAAATCCGTCAGAGACAGGCCCAGCCCCAGCAGAGAACCGTCCCACAGCACATGCCAGTTAAACTCCGTGAAGATGCTTCCGAACATCCGGAAGGTCAACGGCACATCCCGATAACAGTCAAAGGTTCGCAGAGCGCTCATGAGCAGCACGGTACGCACCACCTGGAACAGCCGGAAGGACATTTTTCCCCTCACGGCAAATCGATTGTGAAAACGCTCGTACAGCGGCTCGAACTCCTGGGAAACCATAATCACCACCCAGTTTGCCAGCCCCCACACAATAAAATTCCAGCTTGCCCCATGCCAGATGCCCGTGGCAAACCACACGGCAAAGGACGAGAGATAGACCGGCATTCTCTTGCCGATCTGTTCCCCGAAATGCGCTCTGGAAAACCGGGAAAATTTCAGCATGGGCTTGCAGACGGATATGGGATAAAAAATATAATCCGTAAACCAGGTTCCCATGGTAATGTGCCATCTGCGCCAGTATTCCTTGATGGACTTGGAAAAATAAGGGCGGATAAAGTTTTCCGTCACCCGGATGCCCAGCGTCTCCGCCACACCGATGGTAATGTCTATCCCTCCCGTGAAGTCCGCATACAGCTCCAACGCATAAAACAGCATCCCCAGGAACACATAGGCGCCGCTGTAGCTCTCCGGATTTCTGACGATGGCATTGACCCCCACCAGCATTCTGTCCGCAATCACCAGCTTCTTAAAAAAGCCCCACAGAACCCGCTGCAGCCCGAAGGACACCGTCCTGCCGTCGAACCGATGCTGCTCAAACAGGCTTACGGCCAAATCTCCGAAACGGCTGATGGGTCCCTGTACCAGCTGGGGAAAGAAGGATACGAACAGCGCCAGCTTAAAGGGATTTCGCTCCGCCGGCACCACGCCCCGGTACACATCGATCAGATACCCCATTGCCTGGAAGGTAAAAAAGGAAATTCCCATGGGAAGGGCAATATCCAAAAAATCCAGCCTGCTGCCGCTGCCAACCGCCTGAAACACCGCATTGACATTGCCGATGACAAAGTTAGTGTACTTCACCACCGCCAGCACGCCGATGTTGAACAGCAGACAAAGCAGCAGACAGAGCCACTGCTTATGCTTCATGCCTGCCTTGTAAGCCTTCTTTGCCTCTTTATCCAGCTCTGCCTTATGCTCCTTTAAGTATGCGCTCTGCCGTTCTCCGATCCTGGCAATCTGCCATCCCGCCAGATAGGTAGTCACCGTGGCTGCCAGAATATAGATCAAATTGGACGGACCCGTCAAAAAGTAAAAGAGATAACTGGCCGCCAGCAAAAGCTGCCACTGAAACCGCTTCGGCACCAGATAATACAGCAGAAGCAGCACTGCCAGAAATCCCAAAAACTCATAGGATGTAAAAAGCATGGCGATCAGTCCTCATCTTCCAGTTCCTGGATCAGATGGTAGAGCGCCTTCGCGGAATTAAAGTTTTCCGGCACGATTTTCTCTGCCGAAATCGTCACATCAAACCGCTCTCCGATCTCCGCTATGACAGACACAATGTCAAAGGAATCCAGGATTCCTGCGTCAATCAGATTTTCACAGGTTTCAAAGTCAACCTCCGGGTGCAGATCTCTCAAAATTTCCAGTAATTCTTCCATGTTCTTCTTCCTTTCTCTTATCTGTTTTTTCGTTCTTTCCCTGTATGTTGTTTCATTATTTATCGATACACTGTATGTTGTTTTCCTGCGTAATCCCCTATTTCTGGTATTCCGCCTTCAGTGCCTTCCTGTCGATCTTCCCGTTTGCCGTAAACAGCATCTCCTCCAGCCGGATAATACTGTTGGGGATCATATATCTGGGAAGTCTGCTCTTCAGCATGCCTGCAAGCTCTCCTTCCCCCACGTCCCCCACATAGTACAGCACAATCCTGTTCTTCCTCTCGTCATAGACGCAGGCCGCAATCTTTACCTCATCCAGCAGGCTCACATTGGCCTCGATCTCACCCAACTCAATGCGATGCCCCATGTGCTTGATCTGATAATCCTTTCGGGAGACAAAAACCAGCTCTCCCCGCTCGTTATAGCGGCCCAGGTCTCCCGTCCTGTAAATCAGCTCGGGGTATGCCGTGTTCAGCGGATTCTGCACAAACACCTCCCCGGTCTTCTCAAAATTATTGTAATAGCCAAGGGTCAAAGAAGTACCCCGGATACAGATTTCTCCCGTCTCCCCTTCCGCCGCCCGCCGGTCGTCCTCGGTCAGCAGAATGATCTCCGTATTTTTGAAGGGTCTTCCCACCGGAATGGCCTCATTTTCTTCAAAGTCACGTTCCACTCTGTAGTAACAGCACATGCCCGTTCCCTCAGTGGGGCCGTACAGATTGGTAAACCTCGCCTCAGGCAGCGCCTCCCGCCAGAGCCGGAACTGCCGGATGGGAAATACCTCGCTTCCAAAGGCAATGTTCTTCAGATACTCCGGCCTTACCGTCCGGAAAGTGCCAAAAGCGGAGATCATGGTCAGGGCCGATACCACCCAGCAGATGGTATTGATCCGATGCTCATTCAGATATTCCACCAGCTTTACAGGAAACAGAAACAGGTTCCTGGGGATCAGATAAGTGGTGGCGCCGAACTTCAGCGTGGGATACAGCTCCTTCAGGCAGGCGTCAAAATATAACGGCGTCTGGTTTCCGAAAACCGTATTTTCGTCAAATCCCAGCGTCTCCGACAACTGCTCGATGTAATCAATCACGGAGCGGTGGCAGGCTGCCACACCCTTGGGCACCCCGGTAGAGCCGGAGGTAAACACAATATAGATGGGATCCGTGTCAATGGCTCTGTCATAGATCTCCTGCAGCGCCTCATCCTCCACAGGGGTCTGCGCAATGTCATCATACAGAACGATTTCTCCCCCGAAATCAAATTCCCGGGCCATCTCTTCCGTCTGTCTGTCACAGATCAGCAACGGCGACTGCACATTTTCCAGAATCAGTTCAATCCGGAACCGGGGCATCTCCTCATCAATGGGCACATAAAAGTCTCCTCCGGTAATCACTCCGAAAAAGGCGGCAATTTCCCGGGGCTGCTTGTTCATAAAGACAACCACCGGCTTCCCGCAGATTCCCCTGCCGTGGAGAAAGCTTCCCACCGCCCTGCTCTGACGGTACACCTGCTCAAAGGTCAGCGCCTCGCTGTCATCGGCAAAAGCAACTTTATCCGGCTTTTCTTTTACAATTTTATTTAAATAGTCCAACACATGATTCTGCATAGCATACTCCTCAGGTTATCAATTCATGGTACTTTTCCTTCAGGACACCGCAGGAAAGCACAGCCTTCCTGGCCAGCACCTCCATCACGTCCAGATATCCCGATCTCAGCGGGTAATCCCGCTTGATCAGAGAGAGCTCCGTACACCCCAGCAAAATCACCTGGGCTCCCCCCCTGAAAAGCTCCCGGGAGACCTGCTCAAACAGAGGAATCTCCACCTCCCTGCCCGCTTTCACATTCCTGTAAATGAGATGCATCACCTTGGTCTGGCTCTCTTCTCCCGGAATTACCGCTTCAATACCGTATTCCCTGAACTTCTCCTGAAACAATCCGCTCTCTATGGTGCCGTCGGTAGCCAGAATACCCGCCCGGGATATTTGGTGCTCCCTGAGACAGGCCGCCGTCTCCTCAATGGCATTGATCACCGGAACTCCGATGGCCTCCTCCAGCCGACTCTGAAAATAATGTGCGGTGATGCAGGGCATGGCCAACAGTTCGGCTCCCTGCCGCGCCAGCCCTCTCCCTACCTCTGTCATCTCCGGAAACGGATCTCTGCTGCTTTTCCCCAGAATGAAATCTGTCCTGTCCGGTATCTGCGGCCTGCTGTGCACCAGTATTTCCAAATGCTGCTGATCCGTTTCCGCCTGCGTCATACAGGTCAGCAGCTGGAGAAAATAGACGGTAGCCATAGGCCCCAACCCGCCAATTACACCCAGCTTTTTCATCCTTATCCTTCCCGTGCGCTTCAGCGCACATGCCAATCATTCCCCAACCTGCGTAAACCATTTCGCCGCCGGCTTCCGCCCACGGCTCACCGCCCTCAGTTCACCTCGGGATAAGCTTCATGGTCATAGTTGTGTGAATTATTGTGCGCCGCAGAGTACTCCATCATCTGCTCATCCGTCCACATGAATATGGTGGGATGATCCTTTCTGGGCGTTGTGTCAAAATGATACCAGCCGTCCCCGATATCCACCAGATTCCAGTAATGGGAGGTCTTCGCGGGAATTTTCGCGATATCCATATTGGTAATACCGGCTCTGGTCAGCAGCTGCTTGGAGGTACACGCAAACACATAGCAGTCTCCCTGCCCCTCCGCAAGCCCTTCATAAGCCGCCCTGATCCAGTCATCCTTCTCGGAATGGTTGATATATCCCACATGTCCTCTGATATAGTTGAAGATGGCCTGTACCTTTTCCATGGGAGTCATATCTTCCGTAATGATTTTCGCCAGCACTGCATCTGCCAGCTCGTCGATCTGTTCCTGGGTATAGAGACTTGCTTTTACCGTGACTGTGACGGCCTGCTCCGTCACATTCCCCGCAAAATCCGTAGCACGGTAAACCACCGGATAGCTTCCCGCCTCACTTAAGTTTACCCGACTGTTGTCAACCTCCAGGTTCACCCCTTCGGGACAGTTGTCCGTCACCTCCACATCCTTTCGGTAAGACACCGTGCTTCCCACATAAACCGTGATATCCTTTGCTCCGACAATCTTCGGCGGCTCCGTGTCCGCCTGCAGGGTCAGCACTGCCTGTCCCACGGTCTCATTGCCTCCCTCGTCCTTTGCCACAATCTGCACCTGCTGCTCTCCCGCCAGCGTCAGATCCGGCTCCTGCGCAAAGGAGACGGTCACATTTGTCATATCTTCAATTCCGGTCACAAATTCCTCTGCCGTCCTGGGAATCATTGTGTAGCCAGAAACGTTTTTGAGGGTCATAACCGGCGGCACGGTATCCACCACATGCAGCACACACTCATAATTTTCCCCGTCCACCTCAATGACTACCTGGTGATCGGTCACATACTCCAGGCTTAAAGCCTCTAAATTCGTCCGAAGCACCGCGGATACATCCCCTGTCAGGAAATCCGCCAGCGTGGGAGGATTTCCACCCACCTCACAGCTGATCTCCGTGCGCACCGGAAACACACACAGCTCCGTCTCAAGAACCGTGCTGTTCCCCCCCTGCGTCCGTCAGCCGCACCTTTACCTGCTGCCTGCCCATCAAGCCGAAATCCGGCAGCTCGTTAAAACTCACCGCAACGGAGGTGGCATCCTGGATCTGTTCCACAAAATCCCCCGCCGTGCACACTTCACCGTACTCCAGGTTCACCGGATGAAGCGTCGCCTGAGGCGCAATTGTATCCTCCACAATCAGCTTCGCCCTGTGAAGAAACCATCCGCTTTTCACCCAAATCCGGTACTCCCCCGGCTCATAGACGGAAAAAGAATCGCTTTTCTCCGTAAAATATGCGTTCTCGTCCGCCTGCTTCAGAAAGTCCGATGGCTTTACCTCCACCCCGGCCTCCACTCTGCACACCTTATAAGCAAGGCTGTTTATATAAAAATATCCCCCTGCCATGGCACCCAGGAACAATATGACAAGGAAGCGCAGGAAACGCCTCGTTTTCTTTCTTCTTCTCTTTCGCCTACTCATGACTGAAATCTATTTCCCTTTTACACCTTTCTCATGACAAATCGCAGTCCCCAATTTGACTATCCTATTTTAAGCCGTTTTATAAGAATTGTCAACAAGGCCGCCTATACGCGCCCTCACTGCTGCTGTGCCCTGATTTTAACTGAAACAGTATATACCCCACTTGTATCATAGTTGTAAAAAGAATTTTTCTAAAGCTGCGCAATATTTACCAGCGACAGCTTCTCATCCGCCTTGTTCTCCAGGCTGCTCACAAGAGCTCTGGCGGTATCCATGGCGGTGATCACATTTACGCCTGTCTCGATGGCAGTACGGCGGATCAGGAAGCCGTCCCTGGTCTTGTCCCGCCCCTGGGTGGGCGTATCGATCACAAGGTCGATCCTGTGCCCCAGGATCAGATCCATGACGGTGGGGGATTCCTGGGAAATTTTGTTCACCTTCCTTGCCTTCACCCCGGCCTCGTTCAGGGCCGCCGCCGTACTCCGTGTGGCGTAGATGGTATAGCCCAGCCTCTCAAACCGCCGACCGATCTCAATGGCCTCGCCCTTGTCCGCATCCTTCACGGTCATAATGACATTTTTATAATTCGGCAGATTCACACCGGCGCCCAGAAATGCCTTGTACAGCGCCTCGTTGAAGGTTCCGGCCACTCCCAGACATTCCCCCGTGGACTTCATCTCCGGCCCCAGACTGATCTCCGCACCCCTGATCTTTTCAAAGGAAAAGACCGGCATCTTGATGGCGTAATGCTCCGCCTCCGGCTGCAGTCCCGGTCTGTACCCCAGCTCTGCGATGGTCTTTCCCAGGATAACCTCCACGGCAAGATCCACGATTGGAATCCCCGTCACCTTGCTGATATAGGGAACCGTGCGGGAAGAGCGGGGATTCACCTCGATCACATACACATCCTCCCCGATGGCGATAAACTGGATATTGATAAGCCCCTTCACATGGAGCGCCTTAGCCAGACGCCTGGTGTACTCTGCAATCTTGTCCTTCACCAGCTTACCGATGGTGTGCGCGGGGTACACCGAAATACTGTCCCCGGAATGCACCCCCGTTCTCTCTATGTGTTCCATGATGCCGGGGATCAGAATATCCTTCCCGTCGCACACCGCGTCCACCTCAATCTCCTTGCCCTGTAGGTACTTGTCCACCAGAATGGGATGATCCTGGGCAATGCGGTTGATGATCTCCATGAATTCTTCGATCTCCCGGTCGGAGATGGCGATCTGCATCCCCTGTCCCCCCCAGCACATAGGAGGGACGCACCAGCACAGGATAGCCCAGCCGGTTGGCCACCTCCTTCGCCTCTTCTGCGGTATAGACGGTACCTCCCGCCGCCCGGGGAATCTGCGTCTCCTCCAGAATCCTGTCGAAAAGCTCCCTGTCCTCCGCTGCGTCCACGTCCTCCGCCTGGGTGCCCAGAATGGGAACCCCCCATCTTCATCAGGCTCTCCGTCAGCTTGATGGCGGTCTGTCCGCCGAACTGCACCACAGCCCCGTCCGGATGCTCGATCCGCACGATGGACTCCACGTCCTCCGCCGTCAACGGTTCAAAATACAGCTTGTCCGCAATGTCAAAATCCGTGCTCACCGTCTCCGGATTATTGTTGACAATAATGGTCTCATAGCCCGCTTTGGAAAAGGCCCAGGTGGCGTGAACCGAACAATAGTCAAACTCGATACCCTGCCCGATGCGGATGGGGGCCGGAGCCCAGCACCAGCACCTTTTTTGCGCCCCACGGTCTCCCTTGCCTCACATGCCCCGCCGTAGACGGAATAATAATAAGGCGTGGATGCGGCAAACTCCGCGGCGCAGGTATCCACCATTCTGTAGACAGCCCAGATGCCGTTGTCCTCCCGCAGCCGCCGGACTTCCTCCACGTCTCTTCCGGTGAGCCCGGCAATCACCGAATCGGGAAACTGAAGCCTCTTTGCCTCCCTCAGCAGGACAGGCGTCAGCTCCTGTGTCCGCAGCGCCTGCTCCATCTCCGTGAGTATGGCAATCTTGTCGATAAACCACACATCAATCATGGTAGCGGCATGAATCTCCTCATAGCTTATCCCCCGACGCACAGCCTCCGCGATCATCCAGATTCTTCTGTCGTCCACAACCTTCAGTTTTTCCTTCAGCTCCTCCTTGGACAGACCGGAAAAATCATAGCCAAGCAGACAGTCCACATGCTGCTCCAGCGAGCGAATGGCTTTCATCAGAGCCCCCTCAAAGCTGTCGCAGATACTCATGACCTCCCCGGTGGCCTTCATCTGGGTAGTCAATGTCCGCTTTGCGGTGAGAAACTTGTCAAAGGGCAGCCTGGGAATCTTTACCACACAGTAGTCCAGCGCCGGCTCAAAACTGGCGTAAGTCTTCCCCGTGACGGCGTTTTTGATCTCGTCCAGGGTATAGCCCAGGGCAATTTTGGCGGCAACCTTCGCAATGGGATAGCCGGTGGCCTTGCTGGCCAGCGCCGAGGAACGGCTGACTCTTGGATTCACCTCTATGACGCAGTACTCAAAGCTGGTGGGATGCAGGGCAAACTGCACATTACAGCCCCCCGTGATCTCCAGTTCGCTTATGATGTTCAGCGCAGAGGTACGCAGCATCTGATATTCCTTGTCGCTCAGTGTCTGGGAGGGTGCAACCACAATGCTGTCCCCCGTGTGTACGCCCACGGGATCAAGGTTTTCCATGTTGCACACGGTGATGCAGTTCCCTGTCCCGTCCCGCATCACCTCGTACTCGATCTCCTTCCAGCCTGCGATACAACGCTCCACCAGCACCTGCCCCACCCGGGACAGACGCAGTCCGTTCTCCAGAATCTCCTCCAGTTCCGCTCTGTTGTGGGCGATACCGCCCCCCGGAACCGCCCAGGGTATAAGCAGGCCGCAGCACCACTGGATAGCCTATGCTTTCTGAAAACAAAATGCCGTCCTGCACGGTTTCCACCACTTCGGAGGCGGCGCAGGGCTCTCCGATGCGCTCCATCAGATCCTTGAATTCCTGCCTTCCCTCCGCGTTTCGGATGGTGGCGGCAGTAGTTCCCAACAGTCTCACGCCGTGAGCCGCCAGAAAGCCGGACTCCTCCAGCTCCATACCCAGATTCAGCCCGGCCTGTCCCCCCAGAGTGGGAAGAATGCTGTCCGGCTTTTCCTCTTCGATAAGCTGCTCCAATACCTTTACCGTCAAAGGCTCAATAAAAACCTTGTCCGCAATATCTCTGTCCGTCATGATGGTTGCCGGGTTGGAATTCACCAGAATAACCTCCACGCCCTCTTCCTTCAGAGAGCGGCAGGCCTGGGTTCCCGCATAGTCAAATTCTGCCGCCTGGCCGATGACGATGGGGCCGGAACCGATCACCAGCACACGATTTACATTCGGATTCTTAGGCATCCTGCCCGCCTCCTTTCCTCTGATTGCCACAGGTGCCTCCCTCTGCCCGGCTCTCCCGGATCATCCGGAAGAATCGGTCAAACAGGCAGCGGGAATCCTGGGGCCCGGGACATGCCTCGGGGTGAAACTGCACCGTAAAAATATTCTTTCCCGTATAGGCAAGCCCCTCGTTGGTTCCGTCGTTCACATTGACAAATGCAGGCACCGCGATTTTCGGGTCAAGCCCGGATGTGTCCACCACATAACCGTGATTCTGGGACGACAGATACACCCGCCCGGTGGACAGATCCTTCACCGGATGATTGCCTCCCCGGTGGCCGTACTTCAGCTTATAGGTGTCACAGCCTGCAGCCAGAGCCATAAGCTGATGCCCCAGACAAATGGCAAAGATGGGAATGTCCGTCTCATACAGTTTCCGGATCTCTTCTATCACGGAAGCGCATTCCTTGGGATCCCCCGGGCCGTTGCTGAGCATGATGCCGTCAGGCTCCATGGCCATGATCTCCTCCGCCCTGGTCCGGGCCGGAAATACCGTGACCTGACAGCCCCGCTCCGCCAGAGAGCGGACGATGTTTGCCTTTGCACCGAAATCCATCAGCGCCACCCTGAGCCCTGCCCCTGTCAGTTCCTTCACAAGAGAAGGTCTTTGCTCCCGCACCCCTCTCTCATAAGCCTCTCTGTCAAACCGGGCTGTGCCGGAGAGCGGACCGTTCTGACTAAGCTCAAGCACGGGATTCACCACATACTTTTCCCGGCAGCTTACCCTTTCTACCACCTTTCCCGTGGTATAAGCCTGCAGTCCGGGCTGAATATCATCGAAATGCCGCGCTTTTTCCTCGTCCGTGGTAATCATGCCGTTCATGGTGCCCTTCTCTCTGAGCAGCCTGGTCAGCGCCCGGGTATCGATTCCGGCTACCCCGGGCGTCCCGTTTTCCTCCAGGAACTGCTGAATGGTGCAATCACTGCGAAAATTGCTGCAGGTGCGGGAAAGCTCTCTGACTATCAAAGCGTCGGGCCAAAGCTTCCCGGATTCCAGATCCTCTCTGCAAATCCCGTAATTGCCGATCAGGGGATAGGTCATACACACTGCCTGCCCCGCGTAGGAAGGATCTGTCAGCACCTCCGGATAACCCGCCATGGATGTGTTGAACACAATTTCACTGACCACCTCTTTCACGGCGCCGATATGTGTTCCCTCAAATACTGTTCCGTCCTCCAATATCAAAAAAGCCTTCATCTGCCTGCTCCTCCTGTCTGAACCGGTTTCCTGCCGTCATCTCCCAAAACCGCCTCCGGGGCAACTCCCCCGGAGGCTTTGAAATATTCTGCGGGCAACGGTTCTAGCGAATTGCTGCGTGAATCTCCTGAAGGGACATGACGCCGATCTCCCCCTCCCGGATAACCACCCGGATTCCCTCCGCCGTGGCCTTTGCCGCCGCCATGGTGGTCATATAGGGCACTTTTGCCTTGATGGCCGTCTTGCGGATATAGCTGTCGTCAAACAGCTTCTCTTCCTTTGCGGCCGGAGTGTTGACGATCAGCTGTATCCTGCCGTTCATCACCTCATCCACAATGTTGGGCCTGCCCTCCTGCATCTTGTTGACACGCTCCGCCGGAATACCGTTCTTCACCAGCAGCTCATGGGTGGTTCCCGTGGCCATAATATGGAAGCCACATTCTTCAAATACCTTTGCTGTCTCCACTACCTCCGGCTTATCCTTGCTGCTGACGGAAAACAGCACCGTTCCCGAGGTGGGCAGCTTGGTCTGGGTGGCCTCCTGGGCCTTGAAGAACGCTTCTCCCACATTGGCTGCAAGTCCCAGCACCTCTCCTGTGGAACGCATTTCCGGCCCCAGCACCGGGTCTACCTCCTGGAACATGTTGAAGGGGAACACCGCCTCCTTCACACCGTAGTAGGCAGGCCTTACCTCTTTCAGCCCCTCGATGGAAGAGGGCTGTCCTGTCAGCTCTGCCGTCATAATCTGTGTGGCCAGCTTCACCATCTTCACATTACATACCTTGGATACCAACGGCACGGTGCGGGAAGCCCTGGGATTTGCCTCCAGCACATACACCCTGCCATTTTCGATGGCATACTGCATGTTCATCAGTCCGCAGACGCCCATCTCCTCCGCGATTCTTCTGGTGTACTCCCGGATGGTCTCCACCAGCTCCTCCGGAATATTTTTTGAGGGCAGAATGCAGGCGGAATCCCCGGAATGTACCCCGGCCAGCTCGATGTGCTCCATCACCGCAGGTACAAAGGCATGTTTTCCGTCAGCGATGGCATCCGCCTCACACTCGGTGGCATGACGCAGGAACCGGTCGATCAGAATCGGACGATCCGGAGTAACCCCCACTGCCGCCGCCATATATTGCTTCAGGCTCTCGGGTTCGCTCACCACCTCCATGCCGCGTCCCCCCAGCACATAGGAGGGCCTCACCATGACGGGATAGCCGATTCTGTCCGCAATCTCCAGCGCCTCCTCCACATTCACCGCCATCCCCGCCTCCGGCATGGGAATATTCAACTTCTCCATCATTCCCCGGAACAAATCTCTGTCCTCCGCCAGGTCGATGACCTCCGGGGAGGTTCCCAGGATCTTTACCCCGTTTTTCTTCAAATCCGCCGCCAGGTTCAAGGGCGTCTGTCCGCCGAACTGAGCGATGACTCCAACCGGCTTTTCCTTCTCATAAATGCTCAGCACATCCTCCAGGGTCAGAGGCTCAAAATACAGCTTGTCCGAGGTGTCATAGTCCGTGGAAACCGTCTCAGGGTTGCAGTTGACGATAATGGTCTCAAAGCCCAGCTCCTTTAAGGCAAACGCCGCATGCACGCAGCAGTAGTCAAACTCGATTCCCTGGCCGATACGGTTGGGGCCGCCTCCCAGGATCATGACCTTCTTCTTGTCGGACACAGTGGTTTTGTCAGGCGCATTGTAGGTGGAATAATAGTAGGCATTGTCGCTGGTTCCGCTGACGTGTACCGGCTCCCAGCTCTCTGTGATGCCATACCCGATCCTCGTCCTGCGGATCTCCTCCTCCGGCACCTCCAGGATTTTGCTCAGATAACGATCCGCAAAACCGTCTTTCTTGGCCTGCTCCAGCACCTTCTTTGCAGGAACCCTTCCCTTTTCCGCAATCAGCTGTTCCTCTTCCTCCACCAGCTCTTTCATCTGCTCGATGAAATAGTGCTTGATCTTTGTCAGTTCATACAGTTCCTCCACGGAGGCGCCCTTCCTCAGCGCCTCATACATGATAAACTGCCGCTCGCTGGTGGGATAAGCCAAAAGTGCCAGCAGCTCTTCCTTACTTCTCTCGTGGTAATCTCCGGCAAACCCCAGGCCGTAACGACCGATCTCCAGACTGCGTACCGCCTTCTGAAACGCCTCCTTGTAGGTCTTTCCGATACTCATGACCTCACCCACTGCCCGCATCTGGGTGCCAAGCCTGTCCTGGGAGTCCTTGAACTTTTCAAAGGCCCATCTGGCAAATTTGATCACCACATAATCCCCGCCGGGCACATACTGATCCAGCGTGCCGCACACGCCGCAGGGAATCTCGTCCAGCGTCAGCCCCGCCGCCAGCATTGCCGACACCAGCGCGATGGGAAAGCCCGTAGCCTTACTTGCCAGCGCCGAGGAGCGGGAGGTTCTGGGATTGATCTCGATCACCACGATGCGGTCGCTCACCGGGTCATGGGCAAACTGCACATTGGTGCCGCCGATAACCTGTACTTCCTCCACGATCTTATAGGCCTGCTCCTGCAGACGCTCCTGTACTTCCCGGCTGATGGTCAGCATGGGAGCGGAGCAGAAGGAGTCCCCGGTGTGTACGCCCAGCGGATCGATGTTCTCGATGAAGCAAACGGTAATCATGTTGCCTTTGGCGTCACGCACTACCTCCAGCTCCAGCTCCTCCCAGCCCAGGATAGACTCCTCCACCAGCACCTGTCCCACCAGGGACGCCTGCAGGCCCCTGGAGCACACCGTCTTCAGCTCCTCCACATTATATACCAGTCCGCCTCCTGCGCCGCCCATGGTGTAAGCAGGGCGAAGCACCACCGGATAACCCAGCCTGTCCGCAATGGCCTGGGCCTCCTCCACCGTGTAGGCCACCTCGCTGCGGGCCATCTCGATCCCAAGCCTGTTCATGGTCTTCTTAAACTCGATGCGGTCCTCCCCTCGCTCGATGGCATCCACCTGCACACCGATAACCTTTACGCCGTATTTTTCCAAAACCCCCGCAGCCGCCAGCTCCGAGCACAGATTCAGCCCGGACTGCCCGCCCAGGTTCGGCAGGATGGCGTCGGGGCGCTCCTTCGCAATGATCTGCTCCAGCCGCTTCACGTTCAGGGGCTCGATGTAGGTCACATCTGCGATCTCCGGGTCAGTCATAATCGTGGCAGGGTTGGAGTTCACCAGCACAATTTTGTACCCCAGCTTTCTCAGGGCCTTGCACGCCTGCGTTCCCGAATAGTCAAACTCGCAGGCCTGGCCGATAATAATCGGGCCGGAACCGATAATCAATACTTTTTTGATGTCCTCTCTTTTACTC
>Ga0224737_10066_pt1 | contig 14380 bp, 10 predicted proteins | sample LIM_B_Water_Pos_FD_161632 | JGI IMG/M metagenome (GOLD analysis project Ga0224737, IMG submission 161632) | Enriched cells from gastrointestinal tract of the lab mouse from Pacific Northwest National Laboratory (PNNL), Richland, Washington... | ecosystem: Host-associated > Mammals > Digestive... | reverse complement strand
TGTACGCAGAGCAGTCATAGCAAAATTGATTGTTCTTCCCAAAGCCTGTATGGTCAATATGGGGTGACTAAACGTGTGAGTAAACAGGATTTTGAAAGATACAAGAGGAGAGTGGATATAGAGGGAATATGGAAAGAAACATAAGCGTCATAAAAGATGTGAATGGGAAAAAGATTGTGGTAATAAATGACATATGTTTTAAAGGCAGACAGAATATCAATTGGAATGAGGTTGAACAGTATTTAAAGCAATATGTCGGAGAATTTGTAGAAATTGCTGAAAGTAAAGAAATTATATACATAGGCAATGATCTTCCTGATGAATACACAGGCTCCAATTATACGGCAAAGTTGAAAGGTGCTCTTGCAAAGGCGAAAGCAAATGCTACTCAGGGAATTCCTGAGATGATCGAGATCGCGGAAAATAAGAGATTCCGGAAAAATCTGGCGAAAAAACATGACAAAAATGCCAGATTTGGATGGTATCGATATGATTCACGATTTGCCCTTCCGATTTTTGATGACGATGGAGAAGTTTTGCGTTATAATGTTTTTTGTGTTGAGCTTGTTATAAGACATGCAGTGGATAAGAAATTGTATCTATATGATATTATAAACATAAAAAAAGAAACGAGTACCCCGCTTGAGCCTTAAGACTGTACGGTTAAAAACTCATTTCTTGTTTTTATTATATGACAGAAAGGGAGAAAAGTCAAGAGAAATGAATCAGGAAATTGATTTAGATAAATTAGACATTCATATAGAACCGCCCACGGAGGAACCGGACAGGCAGTATTATTTCATGGCAAAATGCCGGGAATGGGCAAAGGATTTTGAACGGGAAAACGGCCGTCTTCCCAAAGCCTGTGTGGTCAATATGGGGTGTCAGATGAATGCCAGGGACTCCGAAAAGCTGGCGGGTATTCTGGAACAGGCCGGCTACCGGCTGACGGAAAATGAAAATACGGATTTTGTGATTTTTAACACCTGTACCGTGCGGGACAATGCAAATCAAAAGGTCTACGGAAGGCTGGGGGAATTAAACGGGTACAAGCGGAAAAATCCGCATATGAAGATTGCGCTCTGCGGCTGCATGATGCAGGAGCCATCTGCATTGGAGAAAATCAGAAAAAGCTATGGCTTTGTGGATCTGGTCTTTGGCACCCACAATATTTATAAGCTGGCAGAGCTTTTATGGAATTCCCATCAGGCGTCGGGAATGCTGGTGGACATCTGGCAGGAGACGGATAGAATTGTGGAGGATCTGCCGTCGGACCGCAAATATTCTTTCAAGTCCGGCATCAATATCATGTTTGGCTGTAATAATTTCTGCAGCTACTGTATCGTTCCCTATGTGAGAGGGCGGGAGAGAAGCAGACAGCCGGGAGAGATTCTGCGGGAGATAAAAAGGCTGACTGAGGATGGAGTGGCGGAAGTCATGCTGCTCGGGCAGAACGTGAATTCCTATGGAAAAAATCTTGCGGAACCCATTACCTTCGCACAGCTTTTGCGGGAGGTGGAAAAGATAGAGGGACTGCGCAGGATTCGCTTTATGACTTCCCATCCAAAGGATTTGTCGGACGAGCTCATTCAGGTGATGAAAGAATCCAAAAAAATATGCAGACATCTGCACCTGCCTCTGCAGTCCGGTTCCACCAGGATATTGGAAAGAATGAATCGCCGCTACACGAAGGAGCAGTACCTGGAGCTTGCCGGGAAGATTCGCCGGGAGATTCCGGATATTGCCATCACCACGGATATCATTGTGGGATTCCCGGGGGAGACGCCGGAGGATCTGGAGGAAACCATCGACGTGGTGCGGAAGGTAAAATTTGACAATGCCTTTACCTTTCTTTATTCCAAGCGTACCGGGACACCTGCGGCTGCCATGGAGGATCAGGTGCCGGAGGTACAGAGGAAGGAAGGGTTTGACCGACTGCTTCGGGTGGTGCAGGAGACGGCCAGAGAACAGACGGCCCGTTTACAGGGCAGGGTGATGGATGTGCTGATTGAAGAGGTGAACGAAAGTGACAAATCCATGGTGACAGGGCGGCTTTCCAATAATACCATCGTTCATGTGCCGGGTGACGCCTCTCTGATCGGAAAGATCGTTCCGGCGGTGTTGGACGAGTGTCGTGGTTTTTACTACATAGGGCATATTGAGGGACAGAAGCTATGAGAGAAATGCTGACTGCCGTAGAAAAAATAGAAGCGGCTCCGGGACAGAGGATTCTTGTGGTCAGTGATGTTCACGGACATTTTAATCATCTGGTTCAGTTGCTGAGAAAGTTGGAGTACGGAGGAGACGACATCCTGGTCATTGTGGGCGACCTGATTGAGAAGGGGCCGGAGAGTCTGCGGGTAGTACAGTATGTGATGGATCTGAGCAGGCAGCATCCGGTCTATGTCTCCATGGGAAATGTAGAACTGGGGAGGCTGCGGATGCTCTGGCGTGACGATCCGGAGTCGGGAGAGAGTTTTGCCGGGTTTTTGAAATGGTCCGAGGAGTACTGGGAGAGCTGTCTTTTCGGGGAAATGCTGGCCGACATGGGAATAAAGATCAGCCAGGTGGATGGGCAGAACGCCCCGGAGTACCGCAGGCGCATTCGGGAGCAATTTCATGAGGAACTGGATTTTTTGTGGAGCCGTCCAACGATTCTGACGGCAGGACGATACCTTTTTGTGCACGGCGGCGTTCCCACGGACGACCCGGATGCCCTCGCCGGAACGGAAGCCCATCCGTATCTGAAAAATGATTCGTTTCTTGACAAAGGATATGGGTTTGAGCGTTATACGGTGGTGACAGGACACTGGCCGGTGAGTCTGTACCGGTCCGACCGGGAGGATATGGGGCCGCTGTTTGAGCGGGAGAGGAATATTCTTTGTATCGACGGCGGCTGTGGTCTGAAGCAGACGGGACAGTTGAACGGAGTGATAATTCCGGACTGTATGGCGGGAATGGAGGAGATTTGTTGGGAAAGCTATGACGATTTTCCGGAGGTAACCGCCCTGGACGACAGAGAAGCGGCGCCGCTCTCCTTTCATGTGCAGTATTTTGACAACAGAGTCGAGCTTCTGGAGGAGAAGGGCAAAAACGGCATCATTCGCCATCTATCTTCCGGAAAAGTTTTTGAGGCGCCGTTAAAATGGCTTTATCCCGGGGAGACGGGACTTCAGTGCACGGACTTATGTGACGGAAGGCTGGCTGTGTCCGCCGGGGATCGGCTGAAGCTGGTTTTTGAGACGGAGGACGGTCTGTATGTGAAAAAACAGGGGCAGCTTGGCTGGTATGACGGTCGGGTGAAGCCTGAGGATGCAAAGCCGTGTCTGACAGCGGGAGCGCCCAGCGGGGAAAACTGGCGGCGGGAGAGAGAGGTTGCGGTATATGGACTGCTGGAACGCCTCGGTATTTCCTTTGACCGGATCGATCACCGGGAGGCCAACACCATGGAGGCATGCCGTGCCATAGATGAGGCTCTGGAAGCGGTGATCTGTAAAAACTTATTTTTGTGCAACCAACAGAGAACCAGGTTTTATCTGCTGCTGATGCCGGAGGGAAAAAAATTCAGGACAAAAGATCTTTCAAAGCAGATAGACAGCTCCCGACTGTCCTTTGGGGAACCGGTCTATCTGGAGCGGTTCCTTCGGCTTACCCCCGGTTCTGTCAGTGTCATGGGCCTGATGAATGACACAAAGAACCAGGTGCAGCTGCTGATTGACAGGGAAGTATTGAAGGAGGGCGGACTTTTCGGCTGTCATCCCTGCATGAATACTTCCAGTATCCGGCTGTCTCTGCCGGATCTGCTGGAGAAGTTTTTGCCGGCGGTACATCATGAGCCGATGTTTGTGGATCTGCCGTCGTAGCTTGTAAAGTTTGACAAATTAAATTGAGTTCGCGGCTCCGGCCGTTTTTACGAAAAATGTCCGCCGTGGCGGGCAGGGGGGGGAAAGATGGAAAAGCTGAAACCAAAGTTGTTTTCCGTGATGAAAACCTACACAAAGGAACAGTTTGTAAAGGATGTGGTGGCGGGGGTGATCGTGGCGATTATCGCCCTGCCGCTCTCCATTGCGCTGGCGCTGGCCTCCGGGGTCACACCTGAAAAGGGAATTTACACCGCGATCACCGCCGGGTTTGTGATTTCCTTTCTGGGCGGCAGCCGGGTGCAGATTGCCGGCCCGACGGCGGCCTTTGCCACCATCGTGGCGGGAATCGTGGCAAAAAACGGTTTTGAAGGATTGGTTATTGCCACGCTGCTGGCCGGGGTGATTCTGGTTCTCATGGGCTTTCTTCGGCTGGGAAGCCTGATCAAATTTATTCCTTATACCATTACCACCGGATTTACCGCCGGTATCGCCGTGACCATTGTCATTGGGCAGATCAAGGATTTTCTGGGGCTTACCATCGTGTCCGAGGAGCCTTTGATCGAGACGGTGGAAAAGCTGGAGGGTGTGGTAAGATTTATCGGCACCATAAACTGGCAGGCTGTGCTGGTGGGAGTGGTTTGTATGGCGATTCTGATCGGCTGGCCGTATCTGCCCGGCCTGTGCAAAAAGATTCCGCCTTCCCTGATCGCGGTGCTGGCGGGCATTGCCATGGTGAGCGGACTTAAGCTTCAGGTGAACACCATAGGAGATCTTTACGAAATCTCCAATAAGCTGCCCTCCGTCTCGCTTCCGGCATTTCATCTGGAGACGGTGCGGGCCGTGCTTCCCGATGCATTTACCATCGCGGTGCTGGCGGCCATCGAGTCCCTGCTTTCCTGCGTTGTGGCGGACAGTATGGTGAACAGCCGCCACCGCTCCAACATGGAGTTGATTGCCCAGGGAGCGGGAAATATCGTTTCCGCGCTGTTTGGCGGAATTCCGGCAACGGGAGCCATTGCCAGAACCGCAGCCAATGTAAAGAACGGCGGACGCACGCCGGTGGCCGGCATGGTGCATGCTGTGGTGCTCCTTTTGATTCTGGTGGTGCTGATGCCCTATGCGGCTTTGATCCCTATGCCTACCATCGCGGCCATTCTGTTTATGGTTGCCTACAATATGTGCGGATGGAGAAAGTTTGTTTATCTGTGCAAAACGTCTCCCAAAAGCGATATCCTTGTGCTGGTGGTGACCTTTGGGCTCACCGTGGTATTTGATCTGGTGGTGGCCATCGAAGCCGGAATCATTATGGCGGCCATTCTGTTCATGAAACGGATGAGCGATGTGACAGGTGTGGAGAGCTGGAAACTGGTCGATGAGGACGACGATCCGGACAGCCTTTCCCTGCGCAGGGTTCCTGAGAATACCCGGGTGTACGAGATCAGCGGTCCCCTTTTCTTCGGCGCTGCCGACAAGATTCTGGCTATTTCACTGGAGGAAAAGCTGAGCAGCGTAATACTGCGCATGAGGAGCGTCAGCGCTATTGACGCAACAGCCATGCACAATCTGGAGGAACTGCAGGCAGACTGCGGACGAAAGGGAATTCAGATGATTCTCTCCCATGTGAACGAGCAGCCCATGCGTGTCATGGAGAAGGCCGGTTTTGTGGAAAAGGTGGGCAGGGAAAATTTCTGTGCGCACATTGACGATGCTTTGAAGAGGGCGGAAAGCTTGTGAGCGACTTCAGGGATTTGAACCTGTACATGTTCTTTACCAGCGGTGATCTGCTCGACGCTCCGGAATGGGACGAACGGCGCAGGGAGGGCGAATTGGAGGGAACCCGGCACGATGCGGGGCATTTTGATATTGCGCTGGAGTTGGCGCGGTATGTGGCTGACAATTTGTTGCTTTAATTCAAGCCGCAGCAGTTTGTTTTTCAATATTTCTAAACTGTTGCGGCATACATGATTTGCTTGTTTGCTATTAGTTTATCGACATTTTCTTCTGTCAATCTGTTGTTATATTCGAAACGTATGGCGTTTTTTGCCGTCTTATCTCTGCGGACTCCCTTGATAAAGCTGTCCACCGTATCATAAATCTTTCCTATAATCGGACAGGTATCAATTACCTTATCCAACTGTTCCCGGCTGATGGCTTTTACCTCATCAACAGGTCGGTAAAGCAGACGGATCAGCTATTTCCTCTCGAGCTGCTCGCTCTTTCCCCATTCAAGGACGCCTCATTCCTCAGTTTCCTCTTCCTTGTGACAAAACTCTGATCGTTGCGTCAGTTCCGTCAATATCCTTTCTGGCGGATACAGGCACTGATCTGCTTAAATTTTGGAAAAAGTGTTGTTTTCAAATAACTATGGAAATGCTAACTCGGAAATATTTACAAGTTTATTGACAATTGCTGATTGATGTGCTATTATAACATCACAGAAAAGGAGGGCGTACAATGAAAAGAACAAAGAAAAAATTTGTTAGTTTTTTGTGTTTTTTTGTAATGCTATTTGGAAACGTAACAGGAGTCTATGCAAAAGAACAAACGGATAACGTGGTTTGTAAAGAACAGACAGAGGCAGAATCATACACTCAAAGCAGGATTCAGGTTTGTGCTCAAAATGTAGGTGAAACAATTATTCTGAAAGAGGATGAAAATGGCACATTTTCGGTAACTTTGATATCATACGATACGAACAGTAATGCAAGATCTAGTGTTCAAGAAAATGTGGCTACATTTATCTTTCAGTATACGAACATTTTGGGAATAAAGTCGGATGCATATAAAGTAATAATGACCTGCAATTGGAACAAGGATGGTGTAAACAGTAAAATAAATAGTCTTCATGGAACCTATGAAATAATAAAAAGTGGATTTTCCTGTGAATGGGTAGATTCATCTTATACGGAATATTTTTGCTGGTTGGAATTGAAGGCGACCTACGGTAGCAGTCAGATGAACACCAGGTTTTCTGCGACTCTTTCTCCTGTTGATGAGCCAGTTCTTATTATGGATAATATTAATTTTTCATAAGGAAGCAGGGGGGAAGGATGAAAAGTATAAAAAAGATTTGCTTTGTGGTAATTATGATGTGCTTTCTGGGAGGATGCGGCAGAGATGCCGGGGAAACCGGAGAAGTGAAGTATGATGACTTTCAGGCAGGGGAATCTATTACGGAAGAGGAAAAAGAAGCGCAGTTTTTGGAATACATTGGATCCACGCTGGAAAGTCTGCTGAAAGAAACGTACGCTGCTGAAAATTTGTCCTTCACGGTTCAAAGAACCGACGAGCGTTATGTCATAAATGTAGACTGCGAATCCGACAATCCGGACACAGAAGAAATCCGGTCAGCGCTGGAAAACGTAGTAAGTAAGATTTTGCCGGAAGGCACAGATTTTACGATCCTGTTTTCAGAAAAACAGTGAATGATTTACAAATACAATATTTTGTGATAAAATCAGGGCAAATGCACAAATCGTTGTGTATTTGCCCTATACTTGTGTGGAAGAATGAACAGAACAGGAGTACTAAAAGATGCCGGAGCAGCAGATTCCAGTGGAAGACCTGACCCCCATGATGCAGCAGTACATGGAGACAAAGAAGCAATATCAGGACTGTATTCTTTTTTATCGTCTGGGCGATTTCTATGAGATGTTTTTTGACGATGCGCTTACGGCGTCGAGGGAGCTGGAGATCACTCTGACGGGAAAGGCCTGCGGACTGGAGGAGCGTGCGCCCATGTGCGGAATACCCTATCACGCAGTGGAAGGGTATTTGACCAAATTAGTCAATAAAGGCTACAAGGTGGCCATCTGCGAGCAGGTAGAGGATCCAAAGCAGGCCAAGGGACTGGTAAAGCGGGATGTCATCCGGATTGTCACGCCCGGCACCAACCTGAATGTGCAGGCCCTGGAGGAATCCAAAAACAATTTTCTGATGTGTATCACCTATACCCCTACCAAGATCGGTATTTCCGTGGCGGATGTCACCACGGGAGATTATCTGCTGACAGAGGTGGAGGATTTAAAAAAACTGAATGACGAGCTGATGAAGTATGAGCCTTCGGAGGTGATCTGCAATGAGGCATTCCTGGTGAGCGGTTTTTCCGTGGAAGAGCTTAAGGGCAGGTATCACATTCCTGTGAATGCGTTGGAAGCACATTTCTTTGATGACGAGGGCTGTAAACGGATTCTGCTGCGGCATTTTAAGGTTGGTACGCTGATGGGGCTGGGTATCCAGGAGTTTCCGGTGGGAATGCTTGCCGCGGGAGCTCTTCTGCAGTATCTTTATGAGACACAGAAGACGGATCTGGCCCATTTTACTCATATTTCTCCTTATCTGACCAGTAAATACATGCTGCTTGACAGTGCCACCAGACGTAACCTGGAGCTGACGGAGACCTTGCGGGAAAAACAGAAGCGGGGCTCTCTTCTGGGGGTGCTGGATAAGACGAAGACGGCTATGGGCGGCAGGCTGCTGCGCAGTATGCTGGAACAGCCGCTGATTGAGAAGGCGGAGATGGAACGGCGGCTGGACGCCATCGAGGAGCTGAACAAAGACAGCGTATCCAGGGATGAACTGCGGGAATACCTGAACCCGGTTTATGACCTGGAACGACTGCTGAGCAAGGTGACCTACAAGACGGCGAACCCCAGGGATTTTATTTCCTTTCGAAATTCTCTGGAAATGCTGCCTGCCATAAAAACGGTTCTGAAGAGCTTCGAGAAGGAGGAGCTTTCGGGTATTGAGAGGGATTTGGATACCCTTGAGGATATTTATCAGCTCATTCTGAAGTCCATAGAGGAGGAGCCGCCCATTACCATCCGGGAAGGCGGCATGATCCGGGACGGCTTTGACGAGACCATAGATAACCTGCGGAATGCCAAAAGAGACGGAAAACAATGGCTGGCTCAGCTGGAGGAGCAGGACAGGGAGCGGACGGGGATCAAAAATCTCCGGATCAAGTATAATAAAGTCTTCGGGTATTATTTTGAAGTGACCAATTCCTATAAGGATATGGTGCCGGAGGATTACATCCGCAAGCAGACTCTTGCCAACGCGGAGCGGTATACTACGCCCAGACTGAAGGAGCTGGAGGACACCATTCTGAATGCGGAGGATAAGCTCACTGCGCTGGAATACGATATTTTCTGCCGGATCAGGGAGTCTATCGCCATGGAGCTGGAGCGGGTTCAGCGGACGGCGAAGGCTATTGCCAGGCTGGATGTCTATGCCTCCCTGTCCCTGGCTGCGGAGCGGAACCATTATGTGAGACCGGCGTTGAATGAAAAGGGAGTCATTGACATCAAGGACGGAAGGCATCCGGTGGTGGAGCAGATGATTACCAACGATCTGTTCATCGCCAACGACACCTACCTGGATAACGGAAGTCATTGTATCAGTGTTATTACCGGCCCCAATATGGCGGGAAAGTCTACCTACATGCGCCAGACGGCGCTGATTGTGCTCATGGCGCAGATCGGCTGCTTTGTGCCCGCCAGAAAGGCAAATATCGGAATTGTTGACAGGATTTTTACCCGGGTGGGCGCCTCGGACGACCTGGCCAGCGGCCAGTCCACCTTCATGGTGGAAATGAATGAGGTGGCAAATATTCTGAGGAACGCAACCTCGGCAAGCCTTCTGATTCTGGATGAGATCGGGCGGGGCACCTCCACCTTTGACGGGCTGAGCATTGCCTGGGCGGTGATAGAGCATATCAGCAACCGGAAGCTTCTGGGTGCAAAAACGCTGTTTGCAACCCACTATCACGAGCTGACAGAGCTGGAAGGCAAGATGAACAATGTGAACAATTATTGTATTGCCGTGAAGGAGTGCGGGGACGACATTGTATTCCTGAGAAAGATTATCAGGGGAGGCGCGGATCGAAGCTATGGTATTCAGGTGGCGAAGCTGGCCGGCGTCCCGGATATGGTTATTGACAGGGCCAAGGAGATTGTGGAGCAGCTGACAGACAATGATATTATAGAGAAGATTCAGAACATCACGGTAGATGTGAGGGGGGACGGAAAGACAAGAAAACAGCCCCGGCTGGATGAGGTGGATCTGGCACAGATGTCGCTTTTTGATACCGTGACCGACGAGGATGTCATAAAGGAGCTGATGGAGGTGGAGGTCAACACCATGTCGCCTCTGGATGCGCTGAATACGTTGTACAGACTGCAGAATAAGCTGAAAAACCGTTGGCAGGGCGAAAAGAAAATCTAAGCTTGTATCCGGGCTGAGATTTTCTTTTCACCTGCAGACAGGGAAAATGAAGTGTGTGTTTCAGAGAAAGGACATGGGATGGCGCAGATACATATTCTGGATTCGGAGACGATTGACAAGATTGCGGCGGGCGAGGTGGTGGAGCGGCCCTCCAGCGTTGTGAAGGAGCTTGTGGAAAACGCCATTGACGCGGGGGCCACGGCGGTCACGGTGGAGGCAAAGGACGGAGGGATAGAGTTTATCCGTGTCACCGACAACGGCTGCGGCATGGAGAGGGAGCAGCTTCGCACAGCCTTTCTGCGTCATGCCACCAGCAAGATCGGGAATGCGGAGGATCTGATGCACATTTCCAGCCTCGGTTTTCGGGGTGAGGCTTTATCCAGCATAGCCGCCGTGTCAAAGGTTGAGGTGATCACGAAGCCGGCAGGCTGTCTTACGGGAAGCAGGCTGCTGTTGGAGGGAGCTGGGGAGGCAGGATTTGAGGAGGTGGGAGCACCGGAGGGAACCACCTTTATCATGCGCAATCTGTTTTTCAACACGCCGGTCCGTCGTAAATTTCTGCGTCAGCCGGCGACGGAAGGCGGGTACATTGCGGATCTGATGGAGCATCTTGCGCTGTCAAGACCTGATATTTCTTTTAAACTGGTGCTGGGAAACCAGTTGAAGTTCCATACCTCCGGAAACGGAGATCTGAGAGAAGTGATTTACCGCATTTACGGGCGGGAGGCGGCGGGAGCCCTGATACCCATGCAATGGGAGCAGGACGGCATACGGATAGAGGGATTTCTGGGAAAGCCTGTTCAGGTGCGTTCCAACCGCAGTTTTGAGATCTATTTTATCAACGGCAGATTTATTCGCAGCAATGTTGTTTCCAGAGCTGTGGAGGAGGGATATAGAGAATATCTGATGCAGCACAAGTTTCCGTTTTGTGTGCTGCATATTGCCATGGATACCAGTCGGGTAGACGTAAATGTGCATCCCACCAAGATGGATGTCCGGTTTACAAACGCCATGGGCTTCAGCGCGTATCTGTGCGGGGCGGTGAAGTACACCCTGAAGCATCATGAGATGATACCGGAGGCTCATCTCTCTTCAGAACGGGAGCTGAGAGCGGCTGTCAGGGAGGAAAAGAGACAGAGAGAACAGGAAAAGTCTCCCGAACCCTTCGAGCGGAAGCGAACGGATGCCTATCGGGTTATGGAGGAGACAAATTATCAGGCGGAACGCCCCAAAATGCAGGAATTCATTCAAAATCCTGTCTGGAAAAGGGTAAAGGCTGACGAAAAACCGATAAGCTTGCAGGAAAACTCGCCGGATGACTTCTTTACGGAGACTTCCGAGCTTCCGGAGGAGGCAGCCGAGAAGACGGCAAAAAGCCCGGAGACGGAAGAAAGGCCTGGAAAAGTGAAGGCAGAAGGAGAAGGGTTGAGAATCATGCCGAAGGCAGAACCCGCCGGAAGCCAGGAGGCTGTCGGAAGTCCGAAGGCGGGGGGCGATGAAGAGGCCGCCCAGATGAATCTTTTTGAGGATAAGCTGCTCACCGTGGAAAACCGTTCCCGGTTCCGGGTCATTGGCCAGGTGTTTGAAACCTATTGGCTGATTGAATTCGAGGAAAAGCTTTTGATGATTGATCAGCATGCCGCCCACGAAAAGGTAAATTATGAGCGGCTGATCCGGCAGTTCCGGGAGAAAAATGTGGTATCCCAGACATTGCTGCCGCCCGTGATTGTCAGTCTCTCCGGACAGGAGGAGACGGCTTTTGCGGAAAACAGGGAAATTTTTGAAGGGCTTGGTTTTGAGGTGGAGGCCTTCGGCGGCAACGAGTACGCGCTGCGCAGCGTGCCGGTGGATCTGTACGGCTGCGGGGAGCGGGAGCTGTTCCTGGAGGTTCTGGATCAGCTGGGAGAGGGCAGAAGCTTTGGCAGTATCCGTGTCATTGAGGAAAAAATTGCGTCCATGGCGTGTAAGGCGGCCGTGAAAGGGAATCATCTGTTAAGTCCGGCGGAGGCGGAGGCTTTGATCGATGAACTGCTGAAGCTGGAAAATCCCTATAACTGTCCCCACGGACGCCCAACCATCATTACCATGACAAAATCCGAGATGGAGCGGAAATTCAAGCGAATCGTGAGCTGAAGGGCATTCCGGCGGGAGGAAGAAAAAGCAATACGGAGGAAGCGACAATTGGAAAAAAATCAGATACTTCCGCCCATGATCGTCCTCACCGGTCCCACTGCGGTGGGAAAGACAGGGCTTTCCATTGCTCTGGCCAAGGCGGTGGAGGGAGAGATTATCTCTGCGGACTCCATGCAGGTCTACCGCGGCATGGATATCGGATCCGCCAAGATCACCCGGGAGGAGATGCAGGGGGTTCCCCACCACATGATTGATATTCTGGAGCCCTGGGAGTCTTTCAGTGTGGCGGACTTTGTGGAAAACTGTAAAAGGATCACGCATGAGATCTATGACAGAGGCCATATTCCCGTTGTCACAGGGGGAACCGGATTTTATATTCAGGCGCTGCTGAAGGATGTGGATTTTTCGATGCCTGTCCTGGAGGAGCGCTGTGGAGACAGCGATCTGTCTGTAAAAGAGACAGGCAATACAGAAGAGGAGTCTTCCGAAGAGGCAACCTACGGGGAGACGCCGGGAAAATACCGCGCATATCTGGAAACGCTGGCGCGGGAGAAGGGCGCGGCATATCTGCACGAGCTGCTGCGGCAGGCAGACCCGGCTTCCGCGGAGGCCATTCATGCCAACAATGTCAAGCGTTCGATACGGGCACTGGAGTTCTTTCATCTGACAGGGCGGAGGATCTCGGAACATAATGAGCAGGAAAAACAGAAGGCAGGGATTTATAACTCCTGTTATTTTGTGTTGAACGACCGCCGGGAGCGGCTTTATGCCCGCATAGAACAGCGCATTGACGAAATGCTTGCGGCGGGGCTTGCAGGAGAGGTACAGGCCCTTCGGGACAGGGGCTGCGAAAGGGGTATGGTCTCCATGCAGGGGCTGGGCTACAAGGAGCTGCTGGCCTGGCTGGAGGGGGAATGTACTTATGAGCAGGCGGTGGAAATTTTAAAGCGGGATACCAGACATTTTGCCAAGCGGCAGCTGACCTGGTTTCGCAGGGAGAAAGAGGTTGTCTGGGTCAACAAGGATGAATTTGGCTATGATGAGGAAAAGATTCTGGATTTTATGCTGACGGAGCTGCGCAGAAGGAGAATTGTGCCGTCAGGGCGGGACGCTTAGTTTTTTGGAGGATATGGTGAAAAGGATGACGGAAAACGGATTGAAGGACATGTACGCCGGTATGGGTATCGGTGAGGAGGTATATGAATACGGAAGGAGAATCCTGGGAACACTGGAAGACCGATTCCGGGAGATCGACAGAATTGCAGAATACAATCAGCTGAAGGTGGTGCGGGCCATGCAGGAGAGCCAGGTCAGTGAGGCATGTCTTCTGGGAACCACCGGCTATGGCTACAATGATCTGGGAAGAGACAGGCTGGAGGAGGTATATGCCAGGGTGTTTCACACGGAGGATGCACTGGTGCGTCCTCAGATCACCTGCGGCACCCATGCCCTGGCTTTGGCTCTGATGAGTAATCTGCGTCCGGGAGACGAGCTGCTTTCCCCCGTGGGAAAGCCCTATGACACACTGGAGGAGGTCATTGGGATCCGGCCCTCAAAGGGCTCCCTGGCGGAGTACGGCATTACCTACAGACAGGTGGATCTGCTTCCTGACGGCAGCTTTGACTATGAGGGCGTCCGCCGTGCGCTGCATGAGCGCACCCGGCTCGTGACCATTCAGCGGTCCAAGGGATACCAGACCAGGCCTACCCTGTCGGTGGAACGCATCGGCGAGCTGATCTCCTTTATTAAAGGAATCCGGCCGGATGTGATCTGCATGGTGGATAACTGCTACGGTGAGTTTGTGGAGACGAGGGAGCCCGGCGACGTGGGAGCGGACATGGTGGTGGGCTCTCTGATTAAAAATCCCGGAGGCGGGCTTGCTCCAATCGGGGGCTATATTGCAGGCACGCGGGAGTGCGTGGAAAACGCGGCCTTTCGGCTGACTTCCCCGGGGCTGGGCAAGGAGGTAGGTGCTTCCCTGGGCATTTTGAAGGACTTTTATCAGGGACTGTTCCTGGCACCCACAGTGACGGCTGCGGCTTTGAAGGGAGCGGTTTTTGCCGCCAGTCTCTACGAGCCTTTGGGCTTTGACGTGGTGCCGGACAGCAGGGAGAGCCGCCATGATATCATCCAGGCAGTCACCTTCGGAAGCCCGGAGG
>Ga0224737_10065_pt1 | contig 14506 bp, 11 predicted proteins | sample LIM_B_Water_Pos_FD_161632 | JGI IMG/M metagenome (GOLD analysis project Ga0224737, IMG submission 161632) | Enriched cells from gastrointestinal tract of the lab mouse from Pacific Northwest National Laboratory (PNNL), Richland, Washington... | ecosystem: Host-associated > Mammals > Digestive... | reverse complement strand
ACCTGCTTGTGCCGTTGTGTCTTCTGAGTAGTTATCATAGCATTTTTCGGCACAAAAGTAAAGGTCGGCTGCTTCTCTTTCCGGTACTTCTTTCCAGTGTTTTTGGGCCGGCGCAGATGAAATTATCGTTTCTCCCGGCAGGTTATTCCGCCAGGTACATCTTCAGCCCGTCTTCCATTTTTTGTATGGTCTGTTCCAGGGACTGTGAGCCGTCCAGATAACCGCCCAGGCATTCAATCAAAATCTCCCGAATCTTGGCATCTTCCCGAATGGGTGTATCCAACGATTCGCAGATGGCGGTAAGCCGCATGGCTGTCTCTTTGGGATAGGGTTTGCTGTCAAATTCCAGATAGCTTCCATCCTCCGCCATAATCATGGTAGAGGCGCGCAGATCCGACCGGTCTTTTTCTGCATGGTTCTGCAGGGAGCGGGCATTCACCGGGAATCCCCGGCTGCCGTCTTTGTCCTGAACCTGTTCGGACAGCAGGAATCGCAGAAAATCTTCTGCGGTATCCAGCTTTTCGGTCTTGGCGAAGATGCCGACCTGTGCGGAGGGAATGAAGCTGTTTTCAAAAGCCGTAAAGTCTCCCTTGATATAGTCTGACATAGACATGGGGAACATGCAGTTTGTGAAGCCGTCTGCCGGAGTGAGGGCAAACTTTGCTTTTGCAGCCAGATCCCACATGCCGAGACTCAGCTCATTTTCCGGTCGGGTGGCGATAATGCCGCAGTTGTCCGCAATGGTCTTCAGACAGTCAAGATAATGGCCTAAGCGCTCCTGATCCAGCTGTTTTCCGTCTACAATTTTATCACAGAAATAAGGATAGAAAAGGTCTACCAGCTCCGCCACGGTCTGTGTGCCCATGTAACTGTAGTCGGTCTGTGCCAGAAAGGCGGCCAGAGATTCAATGGAGCGCATGTCCTCCGCGGAAATATCCCGTCCCAGGGCAAGCGGAAAGGAAAACTGCAGGGGTACTATATAGCGGCTGCCATCTTCCCGGACATAAGAGCCGGTGATATTGGAGAGGAGTTCGCCGTTTTCTTCCAGGGGTTTCACCACGTTGTTCAGATCCGCCAGCAGCCCTCTTGAGGCGTAGGAGTCCATATTCAGATGATCCATTACCATGAGATCCGGGGCGTTGTCTCCCAGAAGCATGGTGTTCAGTTTTTGATAGACCGCGTCGTAATCGGGCGTATCAAAATAATACATGGGGTACTCGTGTTCAATGGTAATCACCGTATCCGGATGTTCCTTGTGGTACATGGCCGCCGCCTGTTTGAGCAGGGCGCTCTCATAGACCGTGTACAGCTTCAGAACCTGTGTGACTTCTGACACTGCGTTTGTGTCAAATTCGTAAAAATTCAGCTTTTGTCCCTCTTCTGTTTTGAAAAGTGCATAAATACTACCGTTTTCCAGGGCTGCCAGGTTCAGGCACCAGCAGTCCGGCATGGAAAAATCGGTCTCTATTCCGGGCATAAGCTGTTCCCATTCTTCCTCCGCAGCGGTTCCCGGGAGACGGAAGAGACCATTTTCGCCGCCGGCGATGAGAGTACCGTCTTTTAAAACGTCAAGGAAAAGACTGCCGGATTCGCCGAATAAGACTACGTTGCTTTCAGAGCCGCCTGCCGCCGGAAAAGGAAGGATCAGGGAGTCCGCTCCTCTGCCGTCCCTACGCTTCTCAATCTGGCTGCCGGAGGCGTCTGAGGAGCAAAGGTAGACATTTTCGCCGTCTGTCACAAGATTGCCTTCATAGACGGTGGAGGCAGGTTCACTTTCCAGTACGGAGCCGTCCTCGGCCGACAGGATATCCAGGTAGGTGTAGGAGAGTGAGACCAACGTTCCGTTGTCCAATGCGGCCAGTCCCTGGATCATCTCGTAGCCGCCCCAGTCCTCGTCCGGGATCGTCCACTTTTCGGGGGTGATTTCGGATGCTTCACCCTCCGTACCTTTCCACAGGTGTCCCCGAAAGGAATCATCATCTTCCGTATATCCGGCGTAGAGATACTGCGTGTCCCCGGCACCCCGAATCAGCTTGAGATCAACCCAGTCTGCAGCGGGAAGTTCCATGGAGGCAAGCCAGTCCGGAGTCACGTCCGTGAAACTGCCATCTTGGTAACACCACTCCCGGAGAATGGTTTTTTCGTCCCGCTGTCTGGAGGCCAGCAGATACAGGGCGTCGCCCTCCGCAGACATCTGTATCAGAGACCAGTCGGCCAGCTCCGATGGCAGAGCAACTTCCTTTTCCACATACCTGCCCTGTGTCTGGGCTGCCACACTGCCATCCTCCGACCCGGGCGTTTTTCCATCTTCCGAAGGCGCCTTTCCACAGGCGCTCAACGCGCCTGTGACAAGCCCAAGCGCCAGCAGAACTGCCAGCAATTTACTGCTTTTTTTCTTTTTCATTTTCCGTTTACTCCTTCTGAAAACTTTTCGGTAACATGCCGTTACCTTTCACAGAGTAACAGGAAAATGTCAACGCCCTGTGTCCGACATGTGCCGGAGTTGTAAAATATTCCACCAGTTCAGGTATGACGGGGAAATCGTGCTCGCACGAATTTCCCTGTTATACCCTGTGGCTGAGGGAACGCCACTCTATGAGCAGGGATAGCTGCGAAGCAGCGAAGAGTGCTGAAAGCGCGTCCCTGCGAATGGCGTAAGCGGTATGTGCCTCATTCCATTACTGCATTTCCGGCCCTGGACTCAGGTAAAGATGAATATTGAATTGTTCCGTATATAAGGGCAGATCGGTATCAGTGTCAGTGCTGCAGACAATAATGCTGGATGCCTGAATGGATGCAAAGGTGCTGCGGGTGCCGAGGCGCTGATACCAGGGCAGTTTTTTTGCTCCGGATTCTGTTTCTGCACTGTAGACAGGATCGGAATCATTATCCATCCCAAAGGAGGATGCAAAATCCTTCAGGAGAGTCAACAATGTATTCTGCTCCTGATATTCGATGGGAGAGAAGCAGCTTACCGAAGCGTCCAGGATCTGGCCGGTTACTGCATTCAAAATAAGGACGGCTTCTATATGCTGGTTGCTGAGAGATATCGTCCAACAGCTGAGCCAGGGGCGGTTCTCCGGCTCCGAGTCCGGCGATTCCGGAGCCCAGAGGTAACAGCTTGCTTTATAGTCCGACAGGGAATTTTCGTTTGTTCCCAGGCGAGGCAGAAAAAAATCCTTCAGCCATGTCCGGCCGCACTCTATTGCCTGGGCCATTGAGAGTTGTCCGGACAGAGGCTCGTGAAGAGCTGTCTCCCCGGGCTCCTCCAGAATATTCCTGAGCTCTTCCAGCTGCTCTTCGGTCAAAAGTACGCTCAGGGAGAGATCCCCTGCCTCAGTCACTTCAATAATTTCCGTTTGGGGCAGTTCAATCAGGCCACTGTCTGTAAGAAGCTTTTCCTGCTCCTGATTCAGTTTGAGCTGAACCAGAAACAATCCTCCGAAGGCGATGGCCAGGGCGGACAGTATCCCTGACAGGTTGACCAGGATTTTGCCTGTTTTTTTTGCCGGGAAGTTTTTATGTTCTTTCATTTTACAGGGACACCTCCTTCTGTTCATTGCATTCCTGGCCGTCATGGTTTGAGGCGCAGCCAGGAGGCTGGCTGTCTGAAGCGATACGGCGAACAGAAAAACTTACCTGGGTTCCCTGACCTTTTTTGCTTGCAAACCGCAGTCTGTCCCCGTGTATTTCGGCTACCCTGTCGGCAAGGGAAAGCCCCAGTCCGGCTCCGTGTTGTTTCCTGGAGCGCGCCTTGTCTACCATATAGAAGGCTTCCGTGATGCGGGAGAGCTCTTCCGGTTCCATACCGCAGCCATTGTCGCTGACACAGATGAGATATTTATCGGTTTTTTCCTCTGTTTTACCCAATAACTCTATTTTGTCTGCCCCTGCCTTGATGGCATTATCCGTCAGATTGAGCAGCAGTGTTTTCAGCAAGTCGTAATCTGCCAGAACACAGGCAGGATCTGCCTGAAGATGAAAGTCAATCTGCCGTTTTTCCAGAAGCGGGGAAAGCCCCTCTGCCACATCCTGCAGCAGCTCGTCTGCAGGCAGCTGTGTCAGCGGAAAGGCCTGCCTGTTCAGCACGGTCAGCTCCATCAGCTTCAGGGAAAGTGACTCCAGACGCATTCCTTCATTCCAGATGTGCCAGGATGCCCTGCGGGTTTCCTCTCTGGACAGCTCCTTCTGATAGATGGTGTCCGCATAGCCGATGATGGAGGTGAGAGGAGTCTTCAGTTCGTGGGCAAAGTTTGCCACAAAATCCTCTTTGTCCCTGGCCGCTTTTGCCAGTTCGGCAATTTTTTCTTCCACTGCGTCGGCCATCTGGTTAAAACTTTCTGCCAGCGTGCCGATTTCATCCTGCCCGGACAGGGAGAGCCTCTGGGCGTAATCACCTTTTGCTATCCTGCGGGCAGCTTTGGACATTCTGTTTAATGGGCCTGTGAGAAGCGTGGAAAAAATGATCAGGAGGGCCATGCCGGCCACCATGGCCACCAGATAACACCGCAGAAAGTACTGGCGCAGGGTGTTTTGCTGTAAAAGTGTCCTGCTGATATCCCACTGTGTGACAAAATAGAGGTATTGCCCGTCGATCTGGCTGTCAGGGGCTGCCTCTCCGGATGCGGAGACAGGCAAATCATTTCGCCTCAGCATGGTTCCCACCAGAATGAACCCACCCCTGTCGCGGCAGAACTGCCAGGTGTGGGCATCCTTTGACAAGCTGTCTAAAAAGGAGGGATTGAATTCTGCTATATTGGAGTAAAGAAGCGTTTTGTCTTCTGCATAAAAGGCGGCGGGGACGCTGAGTTCCGATGCCAACGCACCGAAGAGATTTCCGCCCGGGGTTTCATCCAGAATGAGAGAGATGTCCGGAAAAAACTGCATTATGGAATAGGTTTGATTGTCTTCCGGCAGGAGATCGTCGGCGTTTTCCAGAGAGATGGTGACTGAGGTGGCGGTCAGCATTGTGGACTGGACGGTAAATTTGTCGTATTGAAATTGTTTCAGGGCAAAATCAGCTTCCCGCTCCAGGCTGCTTTCCATGGAATAGCGGAGCAGAAAATAACCTGAAGCAGAAAAGGCCAGGCCGAATACCAACATGCCAAAAAGAAAAATTTTTGTAAACAGCCGCATTTTATCCCTCCAACCTGTAGCCTATGCGGAATACGGTCTTGATTCTGTCTTCCCAACCCAGTTTTTTCCGCAGCCTCTGAATGTGGGAATCCAGCGTTCTGGTCTCGCCCAGAAAGGGCTCTTTCCAGACTTTTTCATAAAGCCGTTCCCGGTAGAGAGCTACGTTTTTATTGTGCATCAATTCAACCAGAAGATCAAATTCCTTTGCCGTCAGAATAACTGTTTTTCCGTCCTTTTCCACCTGTCTGGAATGGGTCAGGACGGTCACGTCTCCCAGCCTGAGCGGTTCGACGCCGGGCTTTCTCCTGCGCAGTACGGCCTCTGTTCGTGCCAGCAGTTCCCCGATCTGGAAGGGCTTTGTGAGATAATCGTCCGCCCCTGCTTTCAGGCCTCGGATCCGTTCCTCCACGGTGCCCTTCGCTGTGAGGAAAATAACAGGAGTATCTGTGGGTTTTATGCGTTCCAGCAGGGCGTAACCGTCCAGCCCGGGAAGCATGATATCCAACAGAACCAGATCAAAATTTCGTTTTTCAAGCAGAACTGCACCCTCCGGGCCGTCGTGGGCGCAGATACAGTCATAGCCTTCCGAAACCAGGTTCATGCGAATCAGATCCGCGATAGCTTCATCGTCCTCTACAATCAGAATATCAGTCAAGGAATTACCCTCCGTTTCAAACAGAATAAGGCTATTATAACAAAGCCGAAAGCTTTCTGCAATCGACCGACGTGGAGCGCAGTCCTGCACGGGCCGCTACAATGTGCGGAAGGAGTGACGCGGGACGACGGGAATACGGACACGCGATCAAGTTTGAAAGAACCGGAAGAATCGCAAGAATCAGAAGATCCTGCATCGGTTGTGGATGGGGCGGCAGAAATGGAATTGTACGGAAAAGTAAGAAGAATGTGAACGGATAAAACGGTTTAGGTGATCGTACAGCACCTGATAATCTGCTGCAGCCCTACGGCTGTGCCAGAAGCTTGGTCGGTGAGCAGGAAAGAAAGCGGTATTCAGCTGCAGAAGCGGAAATTGTAACCGCTTACAGGCATTATACTTTGTATTTGTTATTTTGTGGTGGGAACGAAGGGACTTTCCCATGAAATATCTGCTATTTTTTACAAAAACCACCAGTACGTCAAATTTTTGACAATTTCGGCTTGCTATTTTGGGGACGACTTGTTAAAATAAGTAGGACTGAAGCAATAGTTCGACTAACTGTACAAAGCGGCCGAACTATTTTCGGCTGTTTAAAAATTTAATTTGAAAGGGAGAATCACGAGAATGAAAAAATGGGTTTATTTATTCAGTGAAGGTGACATGAGCATGCGCAATCTTCTCGGCGGTAAGGGTGCGAATCTGTCTGAGATGACCAGCATTGGTCTGCCGGTTCCTCAGGGCTTCACCATCACAACGGAGGCTTGTACTCAGTACTATGAGGACGGACGCAAGATCAACGATGAGATTATGGGTCAGATCATGGAGTTTGTAGCAGAGATGGAGAAGATCAACGGAAAGAAGTTTGGTGATCTGAAGAATCCTCTGCTTGTTTCCGTTCGTTCCGGTGCGCGTGCTTCCATGCCTGGTATGATGGATACCATTCTGAACCTGGGTCTGAATGACGAAGTGGTTGCATCTATGATCGCCGGCAACTCTGATCCTGCATTTGAGCGTTTTGTATATGACTCCTACAGACGTTTCATCCAGATGTTCTCGGATGTGGTTATGGAGGTCGGCAAGAAGTATTTCGAGCAGCTGATCGACAAGATGAAAGAAGATAAGGGCGTGAAGTTTGATGTTGAACTGACCGCTGCTGACCTGAAGACGCTGGCAGAGCAGTTCAAGGCTGAGTACAAGAATCAGCTGGGCAAGGATTTCCCCTCCGACCCTGTAGAGCAGCTGAAGCTGGCTATTGAGGCGGTGTTCCGTTCCTGGGACAACCCTCGTGCAAACGTATATCGTCGTGACAATGACATTCCTTATTCCTGGGGTACTGCCGTAAACGTAATGCCCATGGTATTCGGAAACCTGAACGATGAGTCCGGAACAGGTGTTGCATTTACCCGTGACCCAGCAACCGGAGAGAAGAAGCTGATGGGTGAGTTCCTGAAGAATGCCCAGGGCGAGGACGTTGTGGCCGGTGTCCGCACTCCCATGCCCATCGCTCAGATGGAGCAGGAGTTCCCCGAGGCATATGAGGAATTCATCAAAGTATGTGAGATTCTGGAGAATCATTATCATGATATGCAGGATATGGAGTTTACTGTTGAGAATAAGAAGCTGTATATGCTGCAGTGCCGTAACGGCAAGAGAACTGCGCAGGCTGCTCTGAAGATTGCATGTGATCTGGTGGACGAGGGACACAAGACCGAGGCAGAGGCAGTTGTCATGATCGATCCCCGCAACCTGGACACCTTGCTTCATCCTCAGTTTGATGCGGCAGCCCTGAAGGCAGCAACTCCTCTGGGCAAAGGCCTTGGTGCTTCTCCCGGAGCTGCATGTGGTAAGGTTGTATTTACCGCTGAAGATGCTGAAAAGTGGGCGGCGAAGGGCGAGAAGGTTGTTCTGGTTCGCCTGGAGACCTCTCCCGAGGACATCACCGGAATGAAGGTAGCTCAGGGTATTCTCACCGTCCGCGGCGGTATGACTTCTCATGCTGCAGTGGTTGCCCGCGGTATGGGTACCTGTTGTGTGTCCGGTTGTGGTGACATTGCCATGGATGAAGCAAATAAGAAGTTCACTCTGGCAGGACAGGAGTTCCATGAGGGAGATTATATTTCTATCGACGGTACCACCGGTAATATTTATGCAGGTCAGATCAAGACGGTTGACGCTACCATTGCAGGTGAGTTCGGTCGTGTAATGGCATGGGCAGACAAGTACAGAACTCTGAAGGTTCGCACCAATGCAGATACACCTGAGGACGCAAAGAAAGCACGCGAGCTGGGCGCTGAAGGAATTGGTCTGTGCCGTACCGAGCATATGTTCTTTGAAGAGAACAGAATTGCTGCTTTCCGTGAGATGATTTGTGCTGATACTGCTGAGGAGAGAGAAGCGGCTCTGGAGAAGATCCTTCCTTATCAGCAGGATGACTTCCAGAAGCTGTACGAGGCTCTTGAGGGATGTCCTGTTACCATTCGTTTCCTGGATCCTCCGCTTCATGAGTTTGTCCCTACCGAGGAGGCTGACATTGAGAAGCTGGCAGAGGCTCAGGGCAGAACGGTTGAAGACATCAAGAACTTTATCGCTTCCCTGCATGAGTTTAATCCCATGATGGGTCACAGAGGATGTCGTCTTGCTGTTACCTATCCTGAGATCGCAAGAATGCAGACCAAGGCTGTTATCCGTGCGGCAATCAATGTGAAGAAGGCGCATCCGGACTGGAATGTGAAGCCTGAGATCATGATTCCCCTGATCTGCGAGGTGAAAGAGCTTAAGTTTGTCAAGAAGGTAGTAGTTGAGACCGCTGACGCTGAAATTGCAGCAGCAGGCATTTCTCTTGAGTATGAAGTAGGTACTATGATCGAGATCCCCAGAGCAGCTCTGACTGCAGAGGAGATTGCGAAGGAGGCTGATTTCTTCTGCTTTGGCACCAACGATCTGACGCAGATGACCTTTGGCTTCTCCCGTGACGATGCAGGCAAGTTCCTGAATGCTTACTATGATACCAAGATTCTGGAGAACGATCCTTTTGCAAAGCTGGATCAGATTGGTGTCGGCAAGCTGATGGAGATCTCTCTCAAGCTGGGCAAGCCCGTAAATCCCAAGCTGCATGTGGGTATCTGCGGTGAGCACGGCGGAGATCCTTCTTCCGTAGAGTTCTGTCACAAGATCGGTTTGGATTATGTGTCTTGTTCTCCTTTCCGTGTGCCGATCGCAAGGTTGGCTGCGGCACAGGCGGCTATCTTGAATTGATGCCATAGGAATTTGGGTACTCGCAGGCGAAAGTATTGAAGAATGGCTTAAAAAAGCTGAAAGTAAGGCTTTCAGCTAGGTTTTTAAGGTTTGGTGGGGTTCATCACGGTGGGTGGTGGACCCCTTTTTTTGTGTTTTTTAATACCGCTGATAGGATGGCGATTGGGGAAAAAATCGTACTATCAGGCAAAAGTATACTTTCACGCAAAAGTCAGGGGTTTCCGTGATAGTATAAAGCGGAAAGGTAAAAAGGTGTAGGATATTGGCGGTTTTGGCTGAAAGATGTATTAGCTTGACGGAAAATGTTGTTGAAAAATGGGTGATATAATACAAACACGGAAACTGCTCAGAGTTTTCGTGTTTGTATATGAGTTTCCGTGATAGTTTGGAGTTTTGCGTGATAATATAAGGCATATCTTATTGAATCATATCTATTTCATTTTGCGTTTTCCAAAATATTCAAGAAATATTTTTTAGTTTTAAGACCGCAGTAGTATTGACAGAGGTTTAAGACTGTGGTAGTATGTATGCGTGGCCACTACTACAGTCTTAAAAAAGGAGGTGCTGTTAAATGGACGTCAAGCTGTTCGATTCTGAACTGAAAGTGATGTCTGTCCTTTGGCGTGATGGCGATGTTCCGGCTAAGTATATCGCCAAGCTGCTTACCGAGGAATTGGGATGGAATGTAAACACAACCTATACCCTGATCAAGCGTTGTATTAAAAAAGGAGCGATTGAACGTTCTGAGCCCGGTTTCATGTGCCATGCGCTCGTTCCGAAAGAGGAAGTCCAGGAGGCAGAGACAAATGAGCTGATTGACAAAGTGTATGACGGCTCCGTTGATAAGCTGTTTGCTGCTTTGCTGGGGAGGAAAAAGTTGAGCGCCGCACAAATTGAAAAGCTGAAACAGATTGTCAATGATCTGGAGTGAGGTGATGTGAATGAGTCTGTTGCAGATGAGTTTTACCGGGGGCATACTGATTTTAGCGGTCATCGTCATACGTGCTTTGGCAATCAATATGTTACCCAAAAAGGCTTTTAATGCACTTTGGTGGATATCAGTTGTGCGGCTGATGATTCCCTTTTCTATCCCGTCTGCGTTTAGTGTGTATTCGCTGATGGGTAGTCATGCACCTGGCAATGGTTCACAGGCCATTCGCGTACTGCCGATTGGGGCATCCGGGCAGGCAGCGTCTATGCCGGACAGCATCACAAATGCGGTTTCCACATGGACGGTTGTATGGGCTGCTGGCGTGTTGGTCTGTGCGGTGTTTTTTAGTCTGGCATATTTGAAATGTCGGAAGGAGTTCCAGACATCCATTCCGGTGGGGAATGACTTCACTGAAAACTGGTTAAGCGTCCATCAGCAGGGGCGCAGGATTTCCATCCGGCAGTCTGGCCGGTTTTCTGCACCGCTTACATATGGCGTACTTCACCCGGTGATTTTGATGCCTACGTCTACAAAGTGGGAAAATACAGATTCATTGGCATATGTTCTGGCCCACGAATATGTGCATATCCGGCGTTTTGACAGCATCAGGAAATTGGTCTTGATCGTGGTGCTGTGCGTGCATTGGTTCAACCCGCTGGTATGGGTTATGTATATCCTTGCGAACAGGGATATTGAACTGTCATGTGATGAGGCGGTTGTCCGCTTTTTCGGCGAAAATACAAAAGCGGCCTATGCACGGGCATTGATCAGTATGGAGGAGACACGGAGCGGGTTGACCCCTCTGTGCAGTAGTTTTAGCAAAAATGCGATTGAAGAAAGGATAACTGCGATTATGAAGATTAAGAAAACTACAGTTTTTTCACTTGTTTTGGCAGGATTTATTGTTGTAGGAACTGCAACAGCGTTTGCCACTTCTGCAAATGCACAGCAGGCCGAATCTGTGGGGCAGGGCAGTGGGACAGAAATAGTAACCAAGCCGGATTCCATTCCGCAGGTTGACGACAGTTTTGGGATTTTTTTCAAGGACGGTGGAAGAACCGCGGGTGCTGACACAGAAGATATGAAAACGGCTGTCCCGGTGCAGTCAGATGATATTTATGGCGCACCTGTAGAAAAAACCAGTGCTTTGGCAGATGACCTGTCTGGAGACAATATTATCTACTTTAACACAGAAGAAGAGCGTGATGAACACTTCCGGGCATTGGAGGCAAATGTGGAGAAAGGCTTGGATCGCTATGCGGGATTTGAGGAAATGTATAAAGGCATAGATACCTCTGCGCCTGTGACGTATATTGTGAAGTAAAAATGCCGGGACGGGATAGCTTGTAATGAAGCAACCATGTAAAAGTAACCGCCGCTATGGTTCACTCCATATGCGGCGGTTTTCCGTTTTAACACATCGGCTTAGGTGTTGTCTTGCAGGGTATTGCAAAAGGGCTGTTGATGTCTCTTTTTCAGTTTCCTGATATGGCAGATGCCATTTATGAACATGACAAGATAGGATGACTGAGCTGTTCCGTACAATAGAAAGCTACTAAATAACATATTTGTTGGTGCTGTTTAAAAGAGTGGGATGCAGGAAAGCCAGTCAAGGTTCTCCTGCTGATTTTTTTGTGCAGCATGGCGGCTGGATGTCCAGCCCGTCCAAAAAGCCCGCGCCCCAATCGCACATGGCATCCAGCACCGGGATAATGCTCCTGCCAAATGGGGTGAGGGAGTACAGTGTCCGAGGCGGCTTGTCCGGGATGACTTCCCGGTGTAGCATCCCGCATTCTTCCAAATCATGTAACTGCTGCGACAGCATTTTGGGTGTCGCTTTCGGGATCATGCGCTGCAGCTCCATATAGTGGAGCGGTTTTTCTATCAGGTACCAGAGGATGAGGGGCTTGTATTTCCCGCCGATCAAAAACAGCGTGGCCTCCACCGGGCAGTTAAACTGGTCTTTTGAATATTCCATTATCTGTATCCTCTCCTTTTTATAGCTACCCTTTTGGGAAGTATCTACCCAAAAAGTGCATTCTTGCAGAATTTCTGTATCCTGCTAAAATTTAGGTCAACGGTTGACCAACACGTTCAGTATACAATAGAAAGAGAGGATTTGCCACTATGGATTTTATCGAAATTGCAAAGAAGCGTTCTTCCGTCCGGGGCTATAAGGACAGAAAGGTGGAGGAGGAAAAGCTGAAAAAGATACTGGAGGCCGCCCACGTTGCGCCGACTGCGGCCAACCTCCAGCCCGTCCGGCTGATTGTTGTGCAGAGCAGTGAGGGACTTGCGAAGATCGGGAAAGGGGCGAACCTTTACGGAGCGCCGCTGGCGGTCATCGTCTGCGCCGACCACGGAAAGGCATGGGTGCGCCCGTTTGATAAGAAGCAGACCGCCGATATAGACGCCTCCATACTGACAGACCACATGATGCTGCAGGCAACGGAATTAGGGCTCGGCTCCGTGTGGATTTGCTATTTCAAGCCGGATGTTATCAGCAGGGAGTTTGGACTTCCTGAAAATCTGGAGCCGGTCAATATCCTTGCAGTCGGGTATTCGGGCGAGGAAGCGGCAGACCCGGAGCGCCACTCACAGACCAGAATCCCGGTGGAAGAACTGGTTTCTTACGAAACGGTATAGACAGTTTTTTACAACTTAATACTGGCATCTGCAGGGCAGGGTGAGATTCCAAAACCGACAGTATAGTCTGGATAGAAGAAGATGAGAACGGGTCTTAAACCGGAAGCCGCCTGTCTATTATCTAAAGGCAGAATGAAAGCCTGTGCTGGCATGGCATTGCAGCGCAGGCCCTTTTGTAGTTCAGCCTACATAAGATGCGTGTCGCTCCATTTCTTCATGTCTTTTAAGATTGGTATAAAACTTTTCCCCAGGTCAGTCAGGGAATACTCCACCTTCGGCGGCACTTCCTGATAGATATAGCGGGAGATGAAGCCGTCCTGTTCCAGTTCGCGGAGCTGCTTGGTAAGGGTGGACTGCGTGATGTCCCCAAGCCTCCGCCTCAGCTCCCCGAACCGCTGCACCTCATATTCCGCGATGTACCATAATATCGTTATCTTCCATTTCCCGCTTAAGATGTTCTGTACCCTGACCATAGCCGCGCATTGGGGCAGTGGCGCTTTCATGTTGCTCATGTGGTTCCCTCCTTTTGGCAGCATTATACGATATTTTTTCTATAAGTGCAAGGTACTATGCTTTTTGATACTGGTATCAATTTTCGCACTATAAACGAAAAAAGACAGTACTTTTCTTTTACGCGCCAGTTGCTATAATGTGATTCAAGAAAGGAGGCGGACGGGATAAACACATCAGTGGATATAGCGGGCATCACGTTGAAGAACCCGGTGATGCCTGCGTCCGGGACATTCGGCTCCGGGCAGGAATACAGCGGGTTCGTGGATTTGAACCGGCTAGGCGCGGTGGTCACGAAAGGCGTCTCATGCGTCCCGTGGGAGGGGAACCCGGCCCCAAGGATCATGGAGACGGCCAGCGGGATGATAAACGCAGTGGGGCTGCAGAATCCGGGGATAGACGTCTTTATAGAGAGGGACCTCCCTTTCCTCAGACAGTTTGATACGAAGGTCATTGTGAACATATGCGGCAGCACCGTGGCGGATTATCTGGAAGTGGTGGAACGGCTGTCCGGGCAGGAGATAGATATGCTGGAGGTCAACATCTCCTGTCCGAACGTGGAGCATGGCGGGATCGCTTTCGGGCAGGAGCCGGGGATGGTGGAGTACATCATGAAGGAGATAAAAAAGAAAGCGGCACAGCCTGTTTCCATGAAGCTGACGCCGAATGTCACGGACATAACGGAGATCGCAAAGGCGGCGGAGGCCGGCGGTGCGGACGCGCTCTCGCTGATCAATACCATTACGGGCATGAGGATTGACGTGAAGAAAAGGGCGTTCTGCGTGGCAAACAAGACGGGCGGTCTGTCCGGGCCTGCCATAAAGCCGATTGCGCTGCGGATGGTCTGGCAGGTCTGCCGGGCGGTAAATATCCCGGTCATCGGGATGGGAGGGATTCAGACGGCGGAGGATGCGCTGGAGTTCATCATGGCCGGTGCCGCCGCGGTGGCGGTGGGGACGGCGAATTTCAGGAACCCTTATGCCATGCCGGAGATCATCGGCGGGCTGGAAAAGTACATGGAGGAAAAAGGTATCCGGGACTTAAAGGAGATCAGGGGTATCGTCAGTTAGATTTTTACAGACAGGAAGGAGAGATGGTTTATGCATTACACGGGAACGATATGGAGGCCGCCCTATGAGGCGGGGAGCGCACTGGTACAGGCGACGGCGGGCTGTACCCACCACAAATGCAAGTTCTGCACGCTCTATGAGGACGTGCCATTTAAGTTCCGTATGTCACCTTTATCTGAGGTGGAGGCGGACTTAAAGGAGATCAGCCGTTACTACCGGAACGCAAAGAGGGTATTCTTCACCGGGGCGAACCCCTTCGTATTAAGTTTTGACAAGCTGAAAACGCTGGCGGAACTGGTGCGG
>Ga0224737_10063_pt1 | contig 14572 bp, 8 predicted proteins | sample LIM_B_Water_Pos_FD_161632 | JGI IMG/M metagenome (GOLD analysis project Ga0224737, IMG submission 161632) | Enriched cells from gastrointestinal tract of the lab mouse from Pacific Northwest National Laboratory (PNNL), Richland, Washington... | ecosystem: Host-associated > Mammals > Digestive... | reverse complement strand
CGCTGGGATAACTTGAAGCCTCCATCGGTCATGCTGGCTGCCACCCGCCTCCTCTACCACATGGGCCGGATATTCCAAGACCAAACACCGTCTCCTCCTGTCCATAGCGGTATCCAGGTCGACCGGAAGCTCAGGGCAAGGATCATGGAGCAGAAAATAGCTAGGGGACATAAGCCGGACGATCACGAGGACTGCAATGGTCCCTCCCTCTCCATGTAGCACCCTCAGATTTTGGGTGGCAGAAAACAAAGAAAGGTCCTTCGAGAAAATGATAAGTTTCTGATAACTCTGCCCAAAGGGTATGGCTATTCTCCCGGAGTTAAGGTATCGTGTGTTGCTACCAAACCAAAGGAGGCAACACACAATGTACGACTACATGCAAGCCCTGCAAGAAAAATTTTTCTCAGATGACCTCTATGCAAAACAACGGCAGGAGATCGAAACCATACGCTGCAAGCTGAGCCATACGCTGGATAAACAACAGCGAAAGCAGCTGCTCCAGTTGGTGGATGCAGAATCACAACTCCGTGACGGCATGGCCTTGGACAGCTTCATTGCCGGTTTCCGGCTGGCCTGCGGGATCGGCAGTGAACTTGGAAGAAGCAACTGGTATTCCTACGTAGAAAATGAGGAGCAGAGGCTCAGCGAAGAATTTGACGAGAGGATGGACCCCTGATGGCAAAACGGCGTGCAAACGGCGAAGGAAACATCCGCAAGCGAAGCGATGGCCGCTGGGAAGGCCGCTACACCGCCGGATACGATCCCACCACCGGTAAACGAATTATCAAAAATGTCCTCGGCAAGACCCAGGCAGAAGTCAAGGCGAAGCTGGCCAAAGTCCTGGAAGAAATCAAGGACCTCGATATAATCCGTGCTGAAGAATACACCGTAACCACTTGGCTCCGCACCTGGTACGACCTCTATGCCAAACCCAACATCCGCCTCGCCACAGCAGACCGCTATCAGCTCATGATCGAAACCTACACCATCCCTCGCATCGGCAAGATCAAACTCACCAAGCTGACCTCCCGCGACCTCCAGAAGCTCTACAAAGACCTGATGGAGAGTGGCCGGGTTCACGTTGGGAAGAATCAAAGCCCTGGCCTGAGCAGCACCACCGTCCGCAGCGTCCACCTCATGCTCCACTGCGCCTTCGAAAGAGCTGTCAAGGAGCGGCTAATCTCCCGCAATCCTACCGATGACTGCATCGCTCCCAAGGTGCAAAAATTTGAGAGAAAAACTCTCCGCCCCGAGGACATGAAAGCCTACCTCGACGCCGCCAACACCAGAGGCCTCCTCCCCATGTTCTATCTGGCATTGGTCAGCGGTCTCCGCAAAGGCGAGCTGGTCGCTCTCCTCTGGGATGACTTGGATATAGAGAACCGCACGATCTTCGTCAGCAAGCAGTACATCCGCAATCCAAATGGCGAACTGACCCTCTCCCGCCCCAAGACCGAGACCTCTGTTCGCAGGGTCTCTATCCCAAAGGAAGCGGTAGACCTCCTGATTCAGGAGTACAGCAAGCACCCCAACAACCAGTACATGTTCCCATCACCCACCACCGGTGAGATGTACCATCCCGACTCCGTAGCAAAACTCCACGAAAAGATCCTCAAGGATGCCAACCTGGAGCACATCCCCCTGCACTCCCTCAGACACACCTTCGCCACAGTAGCTCTCCAAAACGGTATAGACGTAAAGACGGTCAGCAGCATGCTGGGCCACTACGACGCAGGCTTCACCCTCCGCACCTATACCCACGCCACACGCCAGGTCCAGAACCAGGCCGCAGAAACCATGGGTAACTTCATGGCCCAGGTCATGTAGCAAAAAATCAGCCCACAAACCAGCAAAAACCAGGGGAGAGGTTCCTATCCGGACCTCTCCCCTCTGTCGTGGTTCATCCTATAGTGGGTCAGCGTGTGGGTCAAATAAAAGCCGCAAAAATTAACCCAGTGAAAATGTTCTTTAAACAAAGCAAAATCCTCCGAAATCGCAAGATTTCAGAGGATTTTTGGAGCTGCTGACCAGATTTGAACTGGTGACCTCATCCTTACCAAGGATGCGCTCTACCGACTGAGCTACAGCAGCAAATGGCGACTCAGAACGGGCTCGAACCGTCGACCTCCAGCGTGACAGGCTGGCGTTCTAACCAACTGAACTACTGAGCCATAGCTTGCCCATTACTGGGCTATATCAAACGGCGCAATCCGTTTCGACCAAATGGCAGGGGCAGAAGGATTCGAACCCTCGGCACGCGGTTTTGGAGACCGCTGCTCTACCAGCTGAGCTATACCCCTATATAGACTGAGGGGATTCCCCGGCGGAGTACACCGCACCCCGCCGGGGCTTGGTGGGCCTTCAGGGACTCGAACCCGGGACCAACCGGTTATGAGCCGGCCGCTCTAACCAACTGAGCTAAAGGCCCAAGTTGTTGCTGAAAAAGAGAGGCCGCCGCCCTTAGAGACAGCGGCCTCATGGCTCCCCCAGTTGGACTCGAACCAACGACACCGCGGTTAACAGCCGCGTGCTCTACCGACTGAGCTATGGAGGAATGTGTGAAATGGTCTGGTCCAGTCAGACCAGACCATTTCATGTGTTGGCGTTACCTATCTTTCCGGGCCGTCTCCAGCCAAGTATTGTCGGCAGAAGCGAGCTTAACTTCCGTGTTCGGGATGGGAACGGGTGGACCCTCGCCCTAATCAACACCAACTATTGTAACTGTTATGCGCAGATACAATCCATATTATACTGTAAAACTTATCCTTTGTCAAGCCCTGAAAAAGGATGGTGACCCGTACGGGAATCGAACCCATGTTTGCGGCGTGAGAGGCCGCCGTCTTAACCGCTTGACCAACGGGCCATATGGTACACCTTCAGGGACTCGAACCCTGGACACCCTGATTAAGAGTCAGGTGCTCTACCAACTGAGCTAAAGGTGCAGATCCGAGGCGATCACACCCTGAAAACCGAACAAAGGAAGTGGAGAAGGAGATTGGAGCGAGGCATTGAGCCTGCATAAAGTAGGTCAAGCCCTCGGGCGATTAGTACAGGTCAGCTGCACACATTACTGCGCTTCCACCTCCTGCCTATCAACCAGGTAGTCTTCCTGGGCCCTTACTCCATAAAGGATGAGAGATCTCATCTTAGGGGGGGCTTCACGCTTAGATGCCTTCAGCGTTTATCCCGTCCGTACATAGCTACCCAGCTGTGCCGTTGGCACGACAACTGGTACACCAGAGGTACGTCCATCCCGGTCCTCTCGTACTAAGGACAGCTCCCTTCAAATCTCTTACGCCCGCAACAGATAGGGACCGAACTGTCTCACGACGTTCTGAACCCAGCTCGCGTGCCGCTTTAATTGGCGAACAGCCAAACCCTTGGGACCGAATTCAGCCCCAGGATGCGACGAGCCGACATCGAGGTGCCAAACCTCCCCGTCGCTGTGGACGCTTGGGGGAGATCAGCCTGTTATCCCCAGGGTAGCTTTTATCCGTTGAGCGATGGCATTTCCACTCACATACCACCGGATCACTAACTCCAACTTTCGTTACTGCTCGACCCGTCGGTCTCGCAGTTAGGCTCGTTTATGCGTTTACACTCAATGCACGATTTCCGTCCGTGCTGAACGAACCTTTGAGCGCCTCCGTTACTCTTTTGGAGGCGACCGCCCCAGTCAAACTGCCCACCTAACAGTGTCCCCCGACCCGATTCAGGGCCGCAGGTTAGAAAACCAGCAATACAAGAGTGGTATCCCAAGGACGACTCCACCAAAGCTGACGCCCTGGCTTCCAAGTCTCCCACCTATCCTGTACATGCATTACCGATCTTCAGTATTAAGCTACAGTAAAGCTCCATGGGGTCTTTCCGTCTAGTTGCGGGTAACTGGCATCTTCACCAGTACTACAATTTCGCCGGGCGGGCTGTCGAGACAGTGCCCAAATCATTACGCCATTCGTGCGGGTCAGAACTTACCTGACAAGGAATTTCGCTACCTTAGGACCGTTATAGTTACGGCCGCCGTTTACTGGGGCTTCAATTCAGACCTTCGCATTTCCGCTAAGCCCTCCTCTTAACCTTCCAGCACCGGGCAGGCGTCAGCCCATATACGTCATCTTTCGATTTAGCATAGACCTGTGTTTTTGGTAAACAGTTGCTTGGGCCTATTCACTGCGGCCTCTTGCGAGGCTCCCCTTATTCCGAAGTTACGGGGTTAACTTGCCGAGTTCCTTGACAACCCTTCTCCCGTTGGCCTTAGGATTCTCTCCTCATCTACCTGTGTCGGTTTGCGGTACGGGCACCTTAGCATCCATTAGAGCTTTTCTCGCCTCACGGCATCGCGGACTTCCCTACTATATTTCAGTCCCTTACGCCCGGGTCAACCAACGCCCGGGTTCCGCTATCCATAAGTGTCCCTCTAACTTAAGTTTCGGTGGTTACGGAATTTCTACCGTATGTGCATCGACTACGCCTCTCGGCCTCGCCTTAGCTCCCGACTTACCTTGGGCGGACGAACCTTCCCCAAGAAACCTTAGATTTTCGGCCATTATGATTCCCACATAATTCTCGCTACTCATTCCGGCATTCTCACTCGAATACAGTCCACCAGTGCTTCCGCTCTGACTTCACCCCGTATTCGACGCTCCCCTACCACTGCCTTGCGGCAATCCCAAGCTTCGGTTACATGCTTAGCCCCGTTATATTTTCCGCGCAGGGTCACTCGACCAGTGAGCTATTACGCACTCTTTTAATGAGTGGCTGCTTCTAAGCCAACATCCTGGTTGTTTTCGCAACCCCACATCGTTTTCCACTTAGCATGTATTAGGGACCTTAGCTGTGGGTCTGGGCTGTTTCCCTTTTGACAACGAAACTTATCTCACGCTGTCTGACTGCTATGCATCAATTAGCCGGCATTCAGAGTTTGATAGGGTTCAGTAAGCTTATCGCCCCCTAGCCCATTCAGTGCTTTACCTCCGGTAATCTAACATAACGCTAGCCCTAAAGCTATTTCGGGGAGAACCAGCTATCTCCGAGTTCGATTGGAATTTCTCCGCTATCCACAGATCATCCGCCACCATTGCAACGGGGGTCGGTTCGGTCCTCCATGGAGTTTTACCTCCACTTCAACCTGCCCATGGATAGGTCACCCGGTTTCGGGTCTATGGCAACGAACTTTATACGCCCTATTCAGACTCGCTCTCGCTGCGCCTCCGGTGCTGAACACCTTAAGCTTGCTCGTTACTATAACTCGCCGGACCATTCTACAAAAGGTACCTCATCACCCTTTAACGGGCTCTGAGTGCTTGTAAGCACAAGGTTTCAGGTTCTATTTCACTCCCCTCCCGGGGTCCTTTTCACCTTTCCCTCACGGTACTGCTCCTCTATCGGTCATCAGGTAGTATTTAGGCTTGGATGGTGGTCCACCCGGTTTCCCACGGGGTTTCACGTGTCCCGCGGTACTCTGGAACTCAGCAGGTATCGTCACTTTTCGGATACGGGGCTCTCACCCCCTATGGCCGGCCTTCCCATGCCGTTCTCCTAAGCTATTGTCCCTTATGCCGGTCCGCAACCCCGGAGAATAAATCCTCCGGTTTGGCCTCTTCCGCGTTCGCTCGCCACTACTAGCGGAATCTCGGTTGATGTCTCTTCCTCGTCCTACTTAGATGTTTCAGTTCAGACGGTTCCCCACGTACGCCTATTTGATTCAACGCACGCTACCAGAGTATTGCTCTGGTGGGTTTCCCCATTCGGAAATCCCCGGATCAATGGATATTTGCTCCTCCCCGAGGCTTATCGCAGCTTGTCACGTCCTTCTTCGGCTCCTGATGCCAAGGCATTCCCCTTGCGCTCTTTATAGCTTGACCATAGAATGATCTTGATAGATCAGTTCTCTAGTTGAATTATGCAGGCCTCACAAAGAAGTTTTCTTTGGCTAATTGCTTTTACCCTTCACCTTTCGGTGTTGTTCCACAATTAAACATGCTACCTTCCAGACTTTCATCTGAAAGACCTCTCTGTTGCCTTGCTTTACTCTCAAATTCTTCTTCCTTTGTTCAGTTTTCAAGGTGCGATCTCCTGACCTTTAAGGTCAGATATAAGCCTTTAATCTCTTAAAAGCTTATATCTAAGCTTAACTCAGATTGGTGGGCCTGAGTGGGCTCGAACCACCGACCTTACGATTATCAGTCGTACGCTCTAGCCAGCTGAGCTACAAGCCCGTCTTCGCTTTTGGTGGAGATAGTCGGGATCGAACCGGCGACCTCCTGCTTGCAAGGCAGGCGCTCTCCCAGCTGAGCTATATCCCCATATCTCCGAGAGCCAGTGCCCTCTAAATTAAACAATGTAACGAATAAACCTTTACACCAGCTGACCTAGGACGTTACAAACAAACCTCAGTCTGTTTGATGTCTCCTTAGAAAGGAGGTGATCCAGCCGCTCGTTCTCGAACGGCTACCTTGTTACGACTTCACCCCAATTATCGAACCCACCTTCGGCCGCGCCCCCCTTGCGGTTAGGCTACGGACTTCGGGTGTTCCCGACTCTCATGGTGTGACGGGCGGTGTGTACAAGGCCCGGGAACGTATTCACCGCGGCATGCTGATCCGCGATTACTAGCGATTCCGACTTCACGCAGTCGGGTTGCAGACTGCGATCTGAACTGGGACGGCTTTTAGGGGTTCGCTCCACCTCACGGTTTTGCATCCCTCTGTTGACCGCCATTGTATTACGTGTGTAGCCCAGGACATAAGGGGCATGATGATTTGACGTCGTCCCCACCTTCCTCCGTTTTGTCAACGGCAGTCTCGCTAGAGTGCTCTTGCGTAGCAACTAACAATAAGGGTTGCGCTCGTTGCGGGACTTAACCCAACATCTCACGACACGAGCTGACGACAACCATGCACCACCTGTCTCTACTTCCCCCGAAGGGTACCTAATGTATCTCTACTTCGTTAGTAGGATGTCAAGCCCTGGTAAGGTTCTTCGCGTTGCATCGAATTAAACCACATAATCCACCGCTTGTGCGGGCCCCCGTCAATTCCTTTGAGTTTCAACCTTGCGATCGTACTCCCCAGGTGGGATACTTATTGCGTTAGCTGCGGCACGCAGGGGGTCAGTCCCCGCACACCTAGTATCCATCGTTTACAGCGTGGACTACCAGGGTATCTAATCCTGTTTGCTCCCCACGCTTTCGCGCCTCACCGTCAGTTGTCGTCCAGCAGGCCGCCTTCGCCACTGGTGTTCCTCCTAATATCTACGCATTTCACCGCTACACTAGGAATTCCGCCTGCCTCTCCGATACTCAAGACCAACAGTTTCAAATGCAGTTCGGGGGTTGAGCCCCCGGATTTCACATCTGACTTGTCAGCCCGGCTACACGCCCTTTACACCCAGTAAATCCGGACAACGCTTGCCACCTACGTATTACCGCGGCTGCTGGCACGTAGTTAGCCGTGGCTTATTCGACAGGTACCGTCTTCTGCTCTTCCCTGTCAAAAGAAGTTTACAACCCGAAAGCCTTCTTCCTTCACGCGGCGTTGCTGGGTCAGGCTTGCGCCCATTGCCCAATATTCCCCACTGCTGCCTCCCGTAGGAGTCTGGGCCGTATCTCAGTCCCAATGTGGCCGGCCAACCTCTCAGTCCGGCTACTGATCGTCGCCTTGGTAGGCCGTTACCCTACCAACTAGCTAATCAGACGCGAGGCCATCTCTCAGCGATAAATCTTTGGTACCAGTACCATGCGATACCCGTACGTTATGCGGTATTAGCAGTCGTTTCCAACTGTTGTCCCCCTCTGAAAGGCAGGTTCCTCACGCGTTACTCACCCGTCCGCCACTAAGTAGTCCTCTCCATTGACCGAAATCTCTTTCGAGGGTACTCCGTTCGACTTGCATGTGTTAAGCACGCCGCCAGCGTTCGTCCTGAGCCAGGATCAAACTCTCAATAAAATGGTATCTAAACACTCTCGTGCTTAAATCATTCTATTGAAGCTTATCTTAGCTTCAATTCGTTTGCTATGCTCCAGGGTAATTGACAACCCCCTTCACACAGCTTTAATCATGTCCATGTCTTTTCAGACATCGAACTCTGGTGCTTTTCGTTCGTTACATTGTTTAATTTACAAGGTACTCGCTCCGTTCCGTGTCCGGTGCGGAACATTCACTATCTTACCACAGGTCTTTCGGTTTGTCAAGTACTTTTTTCGACTTTTTTCAAAATCTTTTTTCGTTCCTGACTCGCTAGGGCCTCTCGCTCGAAAGCTTAGCTATCTTACCACAGCTTCCAGAGTTTGTCAACCCCTTTTTTCACTTTTCTCAAAACTTTTTTCCAAAGCTTTGTTCCCAAGTGCCCCCTCGGCGACAGCTCGCTTAATATACCAGATCCTGCCCCCGTTGTCAACCCCTTTTTTTAAGATTTTTTCTAAGTTTTCCAAAGACATTTTCCCTCATTCGTGATATAGTATACGAGGAATGATCTTCCACAACATATGGTACATATATAATATATGTAGGAACAGGAGCAGCCCATGCAGATCAAACGTCTCTCGGCCACCTTCGGCAAGCTGGAGCAGGAACAGCTGAACCTGGGGCCAGGCCTGAATGTCATCGAAGCCCCCAACGAGGCGGGCAAGTCCACCTGGACAGCCTTTCTCCGGGTGATGCTGTACGGCCTGAACACCCGGGACCGCAGCGCCGGCGCCGACAAGCGCCGCTATCTCCCCTGGAGCGGCAGCGCCATGGAGGGCGTCCTGGACGCCTCCACCGGCCTTGGGGAGATCACCCTCCTCCGCCGTACCGCCCGCGCCGGCTCCCCCATGGGATCATTTTCCGCCGTCTACACCGGCACCTCCGACCCGGTGCCCGTCCTCACCTCCACCGGCTGCGGCGAGACCCTCCTGGGGGTTCCGCAGGATGTCTTTGAGCGCAGCGCCTATATCCGCCAGACCGGCCTTGCGGTGGAGCAGAGCAAGGCCCTGGAGCAGCGCATCACCTCTCTGATTACCACCGGCGAAGAGGACACCTCCTTCACCGCCGCCGCCGAGCAGCTCAAGCGCCAGCGGAACTCCCGCCGGTACAACAAGTCCGGCCTCCTGCCCCAGGCGGAGGAGGAGGCCCGCTCCCTCCGCGCCACCCTGGGAGAGCTGGAGGCTCTGACAGCCTCTGCCGCCCGGGACAGGCAGTCCATGGACGCCCTCCGGGAGCAGCTGAAGGAGATCGAGGACCTTCTGGCCCGCCATGACGCGGCGGATCAGGCGGATACCCTCAGGGCAGTGGAGAGCGCCCGGCTGGACGTGGCCTCGGCCCACGACCGGGTAAAGACCCTGGAGTCCACCTCCCGGGCTCTCCCCACTCGCCCGGAGCTGGAGGCCATCCAGGGCCGCGTGGACGCCCTCTATTCCATTAACGACGCGGTGGACAGCGCCAAGAGCCGTCTGGATCTCACCACCCACACCCTCCGTCAGGCGGAGAAGGCCCTGAATGCCCATCCCTTTGCGGGCCTGACTCCCGCCGAGGCCGCCTCTGCCCCCCTGGACGCAGGCCCCAAGCCCGCCATGCCCCGCTGGGCCCTGCCTGCTTCCGCCGCCGCCGGCAGCCTTCTTTTCGGAGCTGCCGCCGTCCTCTATTTTGTATTCCGTCTCCTGCCTGCCGCCATCGCCGCCGGCGTTCTGGGGCTTCTGCTTCTGGCGGCGGTTCCGCCCCTGCTCCTTCTCTCTGTCCGCCGGCGGAGGCAGCAGTGGGAGTCTGCCCGGGCTGCTCTGGAGCAGCAGCGGGAGGAGGCCGTTGCCGAATACACCCCCCTCTACGAGGCGGAGGCTGCGGCCCGCGCCAAGCAGCAGGCCGCTCAGGCCGCCTGGGAGGCGGTATCCGCCAGCGCCCGCACCAACCTGGACTCCATCCTCACCCAGCTCCGCTCCTTCCGTCCCATGGTCCGCAACCTGCCGGAGGCCTGTCAGGCCCTGGATCTGGCCTTTGAGATGCGGGGCGAGCTGGACCTGGCCATCCATAAGGAGGAGAAGGCCCGCCACCGCTGGGAGGCCCTGCGGGACAGCGCGCCCCCCATTCCCTCTGTGCCCGCCCAGCGGCCCGCCGCATCCCGTGAGGAGCTGCGGGGGCGGCAGGCCGGCCTCAAGTCCCAGGATGACGCCCTCCGCCGGGACCTTCACGCCACCCTGGGCCGCATCCAGGCCCTCGGCGATCCGGGGGAGCTTCGCCTCCGTCTGCAGGAGCTGGAGGAGCGGCAGGCCATTCTCCAGCGGGAGTATGACGCCATCACCCTGGCCATGGAGGTTCTGGCGCTGTCCAACTCCACTCTCCAGACCCGATTTTCCCCCGCCCTGGGGGAGCGCGCCGCTTCCATCTTTACAAACCTCACCGGCGGGCGTTATAATAAAGTGGTTCTGGACCGCTCCATGACCCCCTCCGCCCAGGAGGCGGGACAGCTTCTGCCCCACGAGGCGAACCAGCTGAGCCAGGGGACGGAGGATCAGCTGTATCTGGCGGTACGGCTGGCCATCTGCGAGATGGTCCTTCCCCCGGAGAATGAGGTGCCCATTCTTTTGGACGACGCACTGGTAAATTTTGACGATGAGCGCATGGCGGCGGCTCTGGATTATCTCCTTGAACTCTCCTCGCAGCGGCAGATTCTGCTTTTTACCTGCCAGAGGAGAGAGGGGGATTATCTCAACTGGGCATATCCCGACAGATTCCATCATATCAAATTGAACCGCTGACCCGTCTGCTGCCCCCGTGGCTTCCTACCCTCCGCAGGGCCGCCTCTCCGCTTGACCGGCAGCCCTGCTCCCCAATTATCCTCTTGTCAGATGTACAAAATTATGCTATAATTTTGTACATTGAAAGGAGGGCTGTTTATGCCACAGATCAGACCGATCACGGACCTGCGGAACACCACCGAGATATCCGAGCTGTGCCATGCGAAGAACGAGCCTGTTTTCATCACAAAAAACGGCTATGGCGACCTTGTTATTATGAGCATGGAGACCTACGAAGCCCTGACTTCCCCCGCTCCATCGCCTCCGCCCCCTGGCAATTCGGAGGGGCTGCGCTTTTTAACCGAAAAGCCTCCCGTCTGGGCCGGTATGCTTGCCGACGTCTTGGAGCAGCACGCCATTCCCTATGTAAAGGAGAGTACCCTGGGCGCCGGTCTCGCCATCAAAACGGGTTCCATGTCGGAACTCATCCGCTTTTACGTCCCCTCTGCCCATCTCCCTGCCGCGAAAGAAATTGTCGAAGAGCTTTTCTCCGAAAACACCCCTAACTAAGAGCCTGTTTAAAATCTCCCCGCGCGCGTCTTGGCGGTGGATTTTCCGCCCAGACTTCGTTAAAAACCCTTGCAATCCGTCAGGATTGCTGCGGCTTTTTGCCTCGCTGGGCAAAAAATCCCCTCGCCAAGCCGCACACGTTGAGATATTAAACAGGCTCTAACCCCCCAGCACCCCAAAACGCCAGACCCCCGTGCCGCGCGGCAACCGGGCAGCCCTGCGGGCTGCCGGGACGGTCGTTGACGGCGTAGCCGACAATGACGTCCCTCGGTAGAACTGTGCGCAGAAGTAAGCACCGGCACCGGCCCCCGGCATTGACAACAGACCAGCCAGTCCAAAGGTCGTAGCGTAACCAAACACCCCCGTAATGAAGGAGGATTCTCAAGGAACGTAGTTCCTTGAGTGACCTTTTGCTTCTTTTCGTTCACACGAAAAGAAGGCCCCGCCCCGGCAGGGGCGAATCTAACTGTTAGAAATAAGCAGGAGCGGCCCGCAGGGCCGCAAAGAAAGAGGCCATCGATCATGTTCAGCTTTTTCCCACCCCTCTGCACCACCCCCCTGTTAAAATTCTCCTATACCTTCCTCCTGCTGATAATCTACAGCATCCTTGGCTGGTGCGGCGAAATGATCTACTGCTCCGCCGGCCAGCGGAAGCTCTGCGAGAAGCGGGGCTTTCTCAACGGCCCCGTCTGTCCCATCTACGGCCACGGCGCCCTGGTTGTCCTTCTCTGCCTGCACGGCGGCTGCAAAAATCCCCTTCTGACCTTTCTCCTGGGTGCGGTCCTGACCTCCCTGGTAGAATATATCACCAGCTTCGCCATGGAAAAGCTCTTCCACATGCGCTGGTGGGACTACTCCCAGTATAAATTCCATCTCAATGGCCGGATCTGCCTGTTGAACTCCACCCTCTTCGGCCTGGCCAGCGTCTTCCTCTGCCACTTCGCCAATCCCCCCATATCCGCCTGGCTGGCCGGACTCCTGGCCTCCGGCGCCGCCGTTCCCCTGTCGCTGATCCTTCTTGCCGTCTATCTCACGGACATCGTCCTCTCCGTCCGCGGCGCCATCCAGCTGGGCGGACGCCTTGCCAGGCTCCACGCCATTTACGGCGAGCTGTCCGAAAAGCTGGAATCCATGACGGCCGAGGCCCGCCAGACCGTCCATACCAAGCTGGAGGAACGCGGCGGCGAGCTGACCGCCCGCCTGGAGGCCGTCCGTCAGGAGGCCCAGCAGAAGCTCCGCACGCTCTACGACCGCCAGAGCCTTTTCGAGCGCCGTTTGCTCCGCTCCTTCCCCACCATGCGGTCCATCCACTATCCCGAAGCCATGAAAAAGTGGAAAGAATATCTTGAATTTCGGAAAAAATAAAAAGAGCGGCGCACCCCGCCGCGAAAGGAGAATACTATGGCAGAATGCACCCACGACTGCAGCACCTGCGGCGAGAGCTGCGGGGAACGAACCGAACCCCAGTCCTTCCTGAAAGCCCACAACCCCGCCGCCCGCGTAGGCAAGGTCTACGGCATCGTATCCGGCAAGGGCGGCGTCGGCAAATCCATGGTCACCAGCCAGCTGGCGGTCCTGGCCCGCCGCGCCGGGCATAAGGTGGGCGTCCTGGACGCCGACGTCACCGGCCCCTCCATCCCCAAGGCCTTCGGCGTCCACCGCCGGGCCATGGCCGATGAGCGCGGGATGCTCCCTGTCGAAACGGAGACCGGCATCCAGCTCATCAGCATCAATCTCCTGCTGGATAACGAGACCGATCCCGTGATCTGGCGCGGCCCGGTGATCGGCGGCGTAGTCACCCAGTTCTGGACCGACGTCATCTGGGACGTAGACTATCTCTTTGTGGATATGCCTCCCGGCACCGGCGACGTAGCCCTGAACGTCTTCCAGTCCATCCCCCTGGACGGCATCGTCATCGTAGCCTCTCCCCAGGAGCTGGTCAGCATGGTGGTGGAAAAGGCGGTCAAGATGGCGGAAATGATGAACATCCCCATCGTTGGTCTGGTGGAGAATATGAGCTACCTCCTCTGTCCCGACTGCGGCAGGGAGATCCCCCTCTTCGGCCAGGGCAGGACCCAGGCCGCCGCCGATGCCCACCACCTGCCTCTCCTGGCCCGTATGCCCATCGACCCCGCCCTGGCCCAGCTCACCGACGAAGGCCGCATTGAGGACCACCAGAGCCAGTGCCTGACCCCGGTGATTGAAGCCATCCTGCAATAAAGCAAACAAAAAATACCGGACGCAATCAGCGCCCGGTATTTTTCTTGGATTACTTCAGCTGCGAAGCAAACCCAACCCAATCCGACGTATCCGCCGCCTGGATGCCCTGAACATTCTCCACGATGCCGCCGTCATGGGACAGCGCCACAAACACGTCCGTCATCCCGGAGGCCCAGCCGTTGACAATCTTCACCCCGCCGTCCTGGGCCTTGAGGTCTTCCTCGGCGTCCTGGGCCACCCGGTACTGCACATCCGCCCGGAACACGTCTATGTACCCGTCCTCGGTGATCCCGGTGTAACTGCTGGCCCACTGGATGTCGTTGATCCGATACTGTCCGGTGTAGTTCTTCCGGTCCTCCTCCGGCCAGGATTTCATATATTGCTCCACGGCCTCCATAACCGGGCTGTCCACAATAAACCCGTCCTTGTCCAGAAACAGCACGGTTTTTCCCTCGGCCTCCTGCCAATCCGGCGTCTGCGGGATAATGTAGACCTCCTCAAACGGTTTCTCCGTCCCCACAATCAGCGTTCTGGCCAGCGCGGTAAACAGCTTCCCATACCGGTCCCACCGGGAGACCGGCCCGGTCCCGGACACCACCGGGGACCCCTCGCCGGTGCCCTTATGGAACAGCAGCGTCTGCTCCTTCTCCTGGCTGGAGAGGTTCACAAAGGTCCCCTGATAATCGCTTCCCGGCAAAAATTCCACCGTCATTTCGGCCCCGTCTCCGGAGGAAAACCGCGCGCCGTTCTCCCCCTGCTTCTCAGCGGACCATCCCTCGGGCACGTAGATGCTCCATCCGTCCCCCTCATAGAGGGTGCAGCGCACAACCTCGTTCCCCGCCCGGACGCTCAGTCCCTCATCCGGCTTTTTCTCCGGCTCGTCCGGGACCTCCTGCTGCACCGGCGGCGGGTCCGGCGGAAGCGTCTCCTCCTGATTGTTCCACGGCTGAGTGATACCCAGCCCCACGCCTGCGGCGGCCAGCAGCACCGCGCCGCTGGCAATGCCCACCTTGGCGCCCATACTCAAACTCTTCAGCTTTTCCAGCATTCCACTACCTCCTTATATGTCTTTAT
>Ga0224737_10061_pt1 | contig 14734 bp, 16 predicted proteins | sample LIM_B_Water_Pos_FD_161632 | JGI IMG/M metagenome (GOLD analysis project Ga0224737, IMG submission 161632) | Enriched cells from gastrointestinal tract of the lab mouse from Pacific Northwest National Laboratory (PNNL), Richland, Washington... | ecosystem: Host-associated > Mammals > Digestive... | reverse complement strand
AAAATTCCGGGTTTTCAGGGTTCTGTTGGAGGAAATGAGCCGCCCGAAAATCAGGCGGCTCAGAATACATTTGCGCTTTTGGATTTATGATAGACGGGAAATTGGAATTTCCAGCTCTGTAATGGACCATTCCATCCATTCACCATGTATGACAGCCCTGGCGCTGTATCCGCTCAGATAGGTATTTTCCTGTTCTTCTTCTGTCTGGGAAACGTGATCCAGAGTCATTCGGTAGCTTTTCTCCATCTTTTCATAGAGTTCCTGATAATCTGTGGAGACATCGGGATCATTCAGACCGTCTCCATAACTGCATAATACATATAGCTTCATACATCATTCCTCCTCGTCTGTTAAATCACTCAGGGAATAAGGATCTTCAAAGCAGTGGACTTCAATTCCTGTATCTCCCAAAAGCGCATCCAGCATTTCCAGTATATCTGCGGGATATCCCATCTTGGCAAAGCGCTCCATCAGAGTAGCATCCGTAGTAAATAGTTCTCCATGCTCCAGTTTCTCACCTGCCAGAATACCTGCTGGTGTCAGGAACGCTTCATCTTCCACGGACACAGCATAATGGTCTGGGAAATACTGACCGGAATAATCGGTATTGATATAGGTGTTGCATCCCGGTTCTATGCTCTGCATGACAAAATCCACCTGATAGGCTTTGGCAATCGCTTGGTATGCTTCGTAAAGCGGAGACCATGCTGCAGAGGTACTGAGAAGGATGTTGTCCGGATTCCGTTCCATATAGATTATTGTCCCACGGAGAGAAATCCCCTCTGCAGAGATTTTCTTTAATTCAAACAGGTTCCCAATCCATGCAAGATCTTCATTGCTGCAGAAGGCAATGGATGTCTCCAGGTCTTCCCACAATGCAGCCAGATGTTCAGGATTGGATTGTGAATAGAAATAGACATCATCACAGCAGATATTTGCCATTACTCATCCACCTCCGATTCCATATTCCAGCATGGATTATCTTTTATGTATTTCTCAATTTCATCAATGACAAGATCAAGGGTCACATTATAGGCAGTATTGGAATCTTCCATATCGTTATATAATTCATATGCCAGATCAAGAAGCTTTTTCTCCTCGGAAAGCGTTTGGTAAGGAAGGTTGCATAAGCCGATTTCTTCCTTTTTACGTTCCCTGCAGCGGCTGATAAAATCCATTTCCCAGTAAAGGCACTGCCGTATGCGGTAGATTTTCTCCGTTTCCTGATCTGACAGGTGTGCAGCTGTTTTCAGTTCCATATGTGTAGTCATAGCCATTCTCCTCCTTTTCTTCTTTGACTGATTCATCGCCTGGATGAATCCTTGCATTTGGATAAAATAAAAATTTCCACTGAAGATCTAACTCCTGATTCTCCCAGATTCCATCTCTGCAGATTTGCCTCGTCAAGGTATTATAGGTGACAGGTTCCGCATCCGGATTGTCCAAGTCAAACACCAGGCAGGTTTTCAGGTCGATGTATGGCCATAAGGCACATTCAATCTTTTGCCGAAGCTCCAATGCCATCTGGTAAAGCTGCTCAACATTGTAGGTTTTGGAAATACAGGAACTCATTTGTCGATCTATGCCGGACTCTGCAATCACCTGGTTGATGACAGCCGCCTGCTTATCTAAAGAGATATCTGGATTTAGGATAAGATGATTGATAAGGACCGCCTTTGCAAATGCAGATGCAGTTTTGTTAATCTCCCGGATCAGAGCGTAATAAGGCTGCTGGTAATGGGATTTCAGGACTTCAAGAGGGATCATTTCACGGTTTTTCTTTAGGGTGGAAAGCAGCTTTTGAAGGCTGCTTCCCAGTTCTTGAATCTTTGTCAAGCGCACATCACCCCGCTTTCGGCAGAAATGGTTTCGTATCTGAGATGGTAAATCGTGTTGCAGGTCTCAAATTTTATACCGTCTTCCGCCACTTCCATAATCTTTAAGACCATAGAAGTTGTAAAGAACTGATGACGGGTACGGATCCATGCGTTTTCCCCGATACGGAGGGGCAGGGACGGGGTGCCGGTCATGGTGACGATGGTTTTCTTGACATTCTGTAATGGTTCTTTTCGGTGTCTTTTCATAGTAGATGGTTTCCTTTCTTAAAATTGCGGATTTGTTTAGTTCCACGTGAGATTTAGTTTTTCGTTTTTAGGCTACTGCATAGTTTAACTGATAGCATCCCTGGGCAGTCCGGAGGTACTGATCCGGATGCTCGTAGATGGTTGCCCGGATCCGGTCCTCATAGTGCGGGTTCTTCCGCGCTTTGGGATGGTTCCGAAGCAGAGCGTATAGATCCGATAATGCCGCCGTCCCTCCCATGCTTTCCATGGTCATCCGGATCAGATGGTGCCAGGTAATGGTCTGAAGATCCGTCTGGCTTACCGACAGGCAGCCGTCCTGCCTGCAGGAAAAGGGGACTGTCAGGGAATCGGCTTTCTTTAGAATCAGCACATATTCCGTAACGACCGGGATGAACGGCTTTTTATACCTGCGGTTATCCGACACGCAGTTGAACTGCCCCTTTACAAGCCCTAAAGTAGGATAATATGTACTAAAAACCTCTTTCAATTGGTCATAACACCCTTTGAACCTTAAAAAAGTGCCGATTTTACGCCATTTTTGCTTGATTTTTATTTGAGTGTGTATTATAATAATGATAGATATAAATATACACTCAAATAAAGGAGATTGTTATGCCAGCAAAACCATCAGGTACGATCAAAACATCACGTGTAAATGTTAAGCAGAAGAACGGTGATATCTACGTTATGGAGCGTCAGACCTTGTATGACCCGGTTAAAAAATATAACAAAGTTGTGAGCAGTAAGCTCATCGCTAAAATTCCGAAAGGCGAAAAAATTCAGGTGCCTACACGCCCAAAAAGACCTAATGGGAGCAAACTCCCAATAAAACCACAGAAAGTATCTGCTTCCAGAAAACGTGTTGGAATGATGGATATCATAGGACATATAGGATTTATTTCCGGTATTGATGCAGCTATATATGCATCCACAGATATCGGGACCGCCCAGAAGATCATTTCCCTCGCAAGATATCTTCTGGCAACAAATGGACAAACACTCCCGGGAATACAGACCTGGCAGTATACCCATCCGCTTCCCTATGTGAACGGCATATCAGAGGATGTATACCATGCCCTGTTCCATGACATCGGGCTGGATGAATCGCTGCAGCAAAATTTCTTTCACGAGCGCTGTGCATTGCTTGGGGACCATGGAGCGATTGCTTATGATTCCACTACCATATCGACTTACTCCGGACAGCAGCCGGAAGCACGGTACGGATACAACAAAGCAAAAGACGGACTGAAGACGGTCAAACTGCTTACGCTGTATTCTATTGAAAGCAGACAGCCGATCGCATTTACCAAACAGCCGGGCAACCTGCCTGATGTGTCGTCAATCGAAAACGCATTAAAACAACTTTCTGTCCTTGGCGTGGATCATGCCGAGATCGTAACAGATAACGGTTACTACTCAGAGTCTAACCTTTCTGAGATGCTCCAAAAAGGATTCGGGTTTGTCACGCTGGCAAAAACAAACATCAAATGGATCCGGCCGGAAATAGAAGCACGTATAGAGGAACTTTCTTCTATATACAGTGTATGTCCGTTTGACCCCACAACCCATGGTGTTACAGTTATGTTAATGCATGATTTTGACAAGGTGCGCAAGTATGCCAGCCACAAAAGCGGCGCTGAAAAGGGCGCTGTTGAAAGATTCAAAAGACGGGTGTATCTTCACATTTATTTTAATGCTTCACGGCAGGCGGAAGACCGGATTGAATTTGAAACAGACCTTATGGAATTAAAGTCAATGATAGAAGACGGCATACCTGTAGATGAGCTTTCCAGGAGTGCGCAGGAGAAGGTAAAAAAGTATATGTCGATAAGCACCTGGGGAAAGAAGACGACCGTTCGTTTTAAGGACAAGGAATGTCAGGAGGCATACAAATATCATGGCTATTTCACCCTGGTCTCCAACCGGGAGAAAGACTGTTTTGAATGCTTAAGGATCTACCGGAAAAGGGAGACCATCGAAGCTTGTTTTGAAGCGGAAAAGCAACATGCGGATGGAAGCCGTATCCGTGTTTGGAGTCCAGATACTTTGCGGGGCAGAATGTTTGTACAATTCGTATCGCTGTGTTATTACGAGTATTTCAGTGATCAGCTACGTAAGATTAAGCCTACTCTGGGCAAACAGAATAAGGATGGTATCAGAACAAAAGAGACGGTTGACCTTGAAGAGAAACTGTTAAGATGGATGGAGAATACGCCGGTTTATCTTCAGCTGCAATGGTTTGACACTGTGGAAGAGGTAAAGGTATCGTCCGAACTGCGTAACAAACGATGGAACACAGAGATTACCGCGCGGGATGCTCTATATCTTGAGAAATTGGGGATGTCTATGCACTAAGTTTTTTAGTGCATATTATACGACTTTTGGGTTTGTATTGAATCCTCCCTTTTTCGTGTATTTTGTAGTACCATCATCCTGCAGTAACTTTAGACGATGATACCAACTGCCAGCCTCAAAAAATACAGAACTTCTTCTATTTGCCACCGGGCCCACCTCCTCTAATTTGCGTCGGCATTAAACCAGTTGTCGAAAGATTTTTTTGGAACTCTTACCGAGGTTCCAACCTTAATCACTCTGAATGGCGGCTTTTTCTGCTTATAAACCTCATTTAAAAACTCATAAGTTTTTGTCTTGCCAATCCCCAATACTTTTTGAATATCTGAAGCCATATACACCTGATTTTCCATCAAAACATCTCCTTTCATTTTAATAATATCGGGCGTCTGATTTCACGTCCTGCAACTTCCAAATCGCCTACTGCAACTGACTCTCCAACCTTTAGGTTTTTTAAGTCTTTTTACCCATTCTGCTACGCTGTCAGCAGAAATATTTTTTGCAATTTTCTTCACCTCATTGTCTGTCGGACGAAAATACAGTCTCGTAGCTGTTTGACTTAAAACTGGTTGGATTTCACTAGGGAAAATCTCTAACGATTGTGTAGCCAACAGCAGACTTATTCCAAACCGTCTTCCTTCTGTCAGCAGCCCCATTAATGGCGCTCCCATCTTCGCTGACAGGTTTTGGAATTCGTCAATTACAATCAATATCTGTTGCCTTTTCTCCTTTTCATGAAAACGAACTCTGCGCCAAATTGTCGATAATATCAGTTCCGCTAAAACCGATTGTGTCAACATATCTGTTCCAGTTAAGTCAAGGATATTAATGCGCCCTGCTTCTAACATTTTTGACGCTGATTTTAAACAACCTGAATTTAGCAGAACCCATAACTTTTCATAGACTGCTTCTGAAGACTCACCTTCCAGTTGCAACAATGCGGCTTTAATCGCCTCTGCCTCATCACAGTATCTATTGCGGCTTTCGATGGCACTTATCACAGCTTTTCGTAAAACTCCTATCTGCCTTGCTCCCATGCGCTGTTTTGCGCTTAATGCCTGAACTGCAGAATTTACCAACTCTACGAAGGTTTCTTCTCCTTCCGATGTATGTACCGCCTGCAATATTCCTAAACCAAGGCCGTCCGAAACTGCACGAATTCGGTTTACATATTTTAAATATTCTGATTGCACAAGCGGAAAAATTTGTCCGTCTCCATGAGTCTTGTGCAAATCAATCACAATCAGAGTCTCACCCTGCCGGACACTTTCAAGTTCGATTTGATTCATCCGGGATGTCTTTCCGGTCCCCGATAAGCCAGTAATGCATACCGAACCATTCGGAGTCCTTCGCCCTGTTAAACAGGGCATTTGATTTGTAACCTGAAAGTCGAATAATAGTCACTAAATACTGATTCTACCGAATTAAAAAAGCGATAAAAACCTTGAAAATACGGCCCTTTTCCTTTGAAAAAATACTTAGTATCTGTTATAATATAAGAGAAAGATAGATACTAAGTATTTGGAGGGAAATATGGGCCGTATAGCTTCTGGAAAAGAACGTGTGGATCTGATCGAAAAGGATCAGGGGAATGGAACCGTATATGTCTATAGGCGGGTTAGCATCTACAATAAAGAAAAAGGATATTATGTCTCAAAAGAACAAAAACTGTTGGGGAAGAAAGTGAATGGATCCGATGAGATCGTACCCACGCGGGCCAAGGCATCCAATGGATCCCGGAAAAAATGTGCGGCAGAAAGTACAATGAGCGAAGTCGGCGTCACAGCCGCACGTATTCGGATTGGCGCATCAGCAATCATCGGCCATATCGGTGCAGCCAGCGGAATAGATGACGATGTGTATAAAAGCTGTGACACGGCGGTAGCCAAAAAGATTATTGCCTTGGCGAGATATTATCTGCAGAGTGACGGCGAGGCTACTTCGCACATTGAAAAGTGGCAGTTGACACATATTATGGAACCCTATGGTTATCCCATTTCTGAAGACACGGCTCATGACTTGTTTGAACGTGTCGGGGCAGATGAGACGATCTCGCAGAGCATTTTCTTTAACAGGGCCGCCCGTTTGGAAAACGCACGGGTTCTGGCGTATGATTCTTCTACGGTTTCGACCTATGGATTGAACCATGGCAGGGCCAGGCAAGGATATAATAAGGATAGGGACGGGTTGGAAACGGATAAACTCTTTACGTTTTACTCCATATCTACCAGGCAGCCAGTGTGTTACATGTCAGTCCCGGGAAATATACCGGATGTGATTGCAGTGGAGAATGCCACAAAGCAGTTAAAAGCATTGGGGCTTGAACAATCCGAGGTGATTTCCGATTGTGGGTTTTATTCCGAAGATAACCTGTCACTATTGTTACAATCATCCTTTGATTTTATCACTCGTGCACAGTACGATGTGAAATGGATACGGCCTGAAATTGACAAAGTTCTCAGGAAGCTGGAGGATACGGGGAACATGTGCCCGGATGAAGCCGGGACGTATGGTGTCAGCACCTGTATCATGCATGAATTTACCAGGACAAGGAAGTATGCCAGCAAAAAGAAAGGGCTGGAGGCCGGAGATACAGAATTATTCAACCGTAGGGTATATCTGCATATTTATTTCAATGATGTCAACCGCATAAAGAAGAACAGGGCATTTGATGAAACGCTCAATAAACTTAGGAATGCTTATCTGGAGGGAGAAAGAGACTTTAAACCTGCAGCTCGGAGAATGATCGACCAGTTTTTGGATATCAAAGAAAAGCGGAATGGAAAGCCCGTAATTACATTCAAAACGAAAGCGGTAAGAGAGGCAAAAAAGTACAACGGAGTATTTGTACTTGTAGCAAACAAGGAAAAAGATCCGTTCGAGTCGTTAAGGAAGTTTCGCAAGAGGGAATGGATTGAAGATTTTTTTGAAGAATATAAGCAGCGGGTTGGAGGCAGGAAACACCGTGTATGGGATGACCTGACAGTAGATGGTAAGAAATTAGTCCAATTTGTCGCGCTATGTTACTATGAACATTTTTCGGGTGAGATTACCCGGATGAAAAATACTCTGGGGGTACCGAACGGCGAACATGACCATGATTTGAAAGTGAATCTGGATAAAGAAAAGCAGTTAAAAACATGGTTAGAGAATAATTCTATCCAGGAAATATTTGATTGGTTTGATGCTGTGGAGAAGATAGATGTAACCACGCCATATGCAAAACAGATATGGACGACAGAAGCGATAGCAAGAGACCAGTTATTTTTAAATAGGCTTGGAGTGGAGTTATAGGAAATTTTCCGCCTGTATGGTTAAAAATTATTCCAGTGCGTAGGAAGGGTATCCCCGACTTCCGTTTCTCGAACAACAGTTCAACCATACAAGTGGAAAATTTTTAGTGTCTATTGCTCGACTTTCAGGTTGTAAATTTTCCGATATACATTCGCATTCACCTCTCCTTTCTTCCAATCCCAATGAATCAACAGACATAAAGAACTCTTTTCTGAAAACCAAAAACCTCTCACGAATACTTTGTCCATATGCATTGGTCAAAACTCGCCCTACCGTATAATTATTCCCGCTGATGTAATTACATGTAATAACTCCCTCTTGGTAAAGCTGTTTTTTTATATTGGGAAAAGAAACCAGTTCCAAAAGATTTTCACATGCTTTTCTCGCCATTTCTTCATAAATATAATAAAAATCATGGTCGAATAAAATGATATTTTTCTCCTTTATCGCCTCCGTTTCTTTCCCTCCAATTTCAGTAATTCTACATATCATAACTTCCGTATGTTGTTCTACATACTGCTCTATAGATTTCTTTATAGCTTCCAAAGCGTCACATTCCGTATACTTTTCAGCAAGTTCCATACAATAACGAATTGCTTTGCCAAACTCCTGCCGTTTTAATCTAGTTCTGAATTCAACGCTTCTGTCACGGTAATACTCACAAAACACATTCGCAGCAAGAATCATAACCATCTGCATTTCTGACTCTCCATTTCTTTCCAAATAAATTTGGGAAGTTTTGAACCTCCGGATAACATATTGCAATCGGTCTGGATTTGTACGTGCAAATTGCCTAAACCCCTGCAAATCATTCATAATTTTATCGACATCAAAACCTACCTTTTCAAAAGGGACAAGATTCTTCTCCCCTCGAAGAAAATCTGGAACGAATCCGGTCACTAATAGGCATGGTACAAATTTCCCCGGTTCCAGATAGTCTAAAATCTCCGATTCCTTATCATAATGCGAATACTTTCGAAAGCCCATCTGATAATTACGAAGCATTTTTGTTCGGCTAAATGATTTGCAAAAAACTGCTCCCAACATCGTTAATTTTTCTTGGATTAACTCACATTTGCTTCGCTCTTCCGTTAAGAATATCAGACCATTTTTTAATCCCAATCCTTCCTCTTGGAGCAGCGGATGTATCTCCACTACAACCAAGGTCAATGTCAAGATCAATCCTTCCTGTTGATTTACTTTGTCATTTTTTTTGCACGATTCCAAGTCATATCCTCCTCCCCGAAAAATTCAAATTTTCCATCTATTTTTTTTAACCATCCGGGTTCGTCTGGCAATATTTTAACCCTTTGACTATTCTGAATTAGGATTGCCATTAGCTGGTTAATTATTCGCTTTGCCACCGCCGTACTCACCATAAAAATAATGCCGACTGCACTAAATTTTCTGAGGATATATGAAGCTTTCCCCGCCATATCAACATCCAGAAAAACTTCGATTTTGCAATCATTCAATAAACACGCAACGAGATAGATGCTATCATCCAAATCTTCCGCACGCTTTATCACAGTCAGATATGGCTTCCGCATATTTGTAATATATCGCGGTTTTGTCTCGATCTGCAAAATTCTCGTTATCAATGCAAGTTCTCCCGATTCCAATAAACAAAGCTCTTCAAAAATCTGCCTTTTTCGTTCCTCACTCTCCTCCTTCCTTTGCGCTTTAATTGCCTGTGCTTCTAAACGCACTGATGCTTTAGCAACTTCTTTTGCCTTCACGAGTTCAATTTCCCGACAGTCTTGAAAATACTGTTGCTGTGCCTGATTAAAATACTGATTCTCCATAGATTCCCTCCTTTTTATACGTTCATTTTACGATAAACACGAATGACATTCAAAAAATCTTTTTACGTTTTTACTATACAACTCTTATGTTTTTCTAGCATTTTATCTTCCATTTTTGCATTTTATATAGTAAAATAAAGTTGTAAAAAGCAGTTTTCTTATATGGAGGAAAATTATGATTAAAAATACTTTTTTTTCGCTCGCTTCAAATGCTCAAGAACGTATCGACGCTTTGAATACAATACGCTACACCTTGCTTTTGCCCTATAATGTTCCTAAGCTAAATAAGGACTCGAATTTCATAGACAGTCTCATGTATAAATGTCACGAATGTTGCAGAGGTCTATTTTCAAATAACAAACAGACTTCCTATTACTTTTTTTTCGGACGTTCCCGTGAAGTGATGCCATTTCCATTATATTACCTTAATTATGAACCCGTTCCTGTTGATTTGGATATAGCTACCAAAGATATTGGATTTCATACCATGATAATGCAGCATTGTATTATTAGCACTTATCATGCCATCCTCACAGAATTATTAAATGAGGAAATGGTCAAATCTTACTCTATTGCTAACGACATCAAAAACCAAGGTTTCTATACTCTCTACAAAAGAGGAGACATTTCTATCCAAGAAAGAAATATTCAATTTAATAAACACATTAAAGAATCGTCCCCAAAATCATCCAACGCTTCTTGTTTTAATGGTCTCACTCAGACTCATATTAAAGTTCTTCCTAAAGTAATGGATTTTTTGACAACGCGTTCTACTGAAGATTTCTTCAACTATAAATTACAGTTTGCTTCACTTGTAAATACTATCAACAACATAAAAGTATCTGTTTTTAAAACTTTATCTCCAAAAACAAAAAAACCTATTCATGACATTCTTGATATAATAGAAGATTTAACACGTTCTATGAACCCATTTAATAAAAATACACTCAATTCAGTAGATAATTTATATCAATATTATCTTATCGAACGGCTTTTTAATTTTAATCTATTCTATGGACTATTAAAAAATATAAAACGAATTGAAGAACAAACCACATATAGATTGTGCGACCCCGAGATTCTTTCAGTCTTGCTTTGCTGTAAGAACTTACCAAATGTATTCAGCCGTCAATACTTTTTAAAGTATGCTTTTGACCATATTTACGACAAGCCAGATTCTTTTAGCAATTTCTGGCATACACAGGACCTTTTCAGAGCCAACACTCTGATGTCCTCCACTCGTAAAACTCGTACTTATTTTCAATTTACACAGTGGTTGGAGCAATATGAGTTATTCATGAATTATATGGCTAAATTCGTAATTCCTATTTATGAATGGTGCTTTATCAATATGCTTCTCACCGTTATAGAAGATAAGTATCCCGGCGAAGAACATTTTTTCTATTTAAATAAAGCTATTGATTTTCTTACAGACTATATGAATGATCATTGCCGGGATATTTTACAGCCAATTTCTTTTTCTGATGATATGGACATCATGGATATCATAACGGAACACAAAAACTTTGAAGAACTTGAAGATACTTTTAAACAAAGCCGTATCCAAATTATGACAGCTCTTTTTGATTCGGAAGATCCTTTAGAATTAAACTTAACACCTTTGAATCCAGAGTATTTTAAAGTTAATCCAAATGCTCCTGTGTCAGACAACAATGAAAGCCGTATCAGGAAATTTTATATTGACCTAATAAGGTATACTTATCTACAATCTTAATGTCTACCACGAATTAATTTGTAATAAAAACTTGGGCAGATGATTCCATTTCAGTTCTCTATGCCCAAGTTTTTATATGTCAGATTTATTTTTTTGCATAAAATCTAGTAACGTCTGCTTTTTTTCTGCAAATTTTTCTTATACCTGTCAAAAAACTTGGGCGCACCTTATGCACTGTTACCAAGTTTTTCTCACTATACCATGATACTTTCTATATTATATGTAAATACAAATATATATTTACGAACGACAGAATTTTCCATATAGCTTGAGATAACACTTCTCGAAAAACAGCATCACCGGAAAATACCATTGCTCATGAGTATAATTAAGATATTCTCATTCTTTTATCCTGCTATGCTGCAACCTCAACTCTATCTTTATCCTTATTATAATAATAAACTGAATCCGACAGACATTCTTCCGGCTCTATCGTACCCGAGCAATGATTGATCTCGTAAACCATACTTTTTAAATTTTCTGCCGTAACCATATCATTTCCCTTTAGTATTAAAACTTCATGAACGGAACAGGGCAGGATATAAAAACTTCCGCCCTGCTCTTTCGCCAATCTCTGCAATAAATCCTTCCGCAGGATTGCCCTTGCCCCGTAATTCCGGCACGGATTTGTAACGACATATATCTTCCCGATTCCTTCCATTTCCATCCCTTTCATATCATTATGGAATATCTCTTCAATCTCAGCATCCTTCATTTCCGCCAGCGTATTTTCTATGGCAGCCTCTATCGTCTCTATCCGAAATATTTCTTCTTCCAGATTCTTCCTGGATGCTTCCCACAAAGTCTTTACATCTACGCCCCACAATTTCATACATTCCCTGCTGACTGGCAGCGTCGCCATCAGTCCTCTTTCCTCTTTTATAAAAACATAAAATACGATTGCCAAGTCCAAATATTCCCTATAAGGCATCCGCTTCAATCCTTCCTTATTCCAGTTCTTATTGATTACCCGCATATGAAGCCTGCCCTTTGCAGATTCCCAGGTTTTCGGGATATAACGCTCATCAACGAATGGAACCGTCTCACATGCCTGGATTACTTCTTTCATGCATTTTTCAAAATCTCTCGTATATTTATATCCTTCATACATATCCTCCGTATAAATCGTCGCTTGTACCATTGTCCTGAACGGCCGCACAATAACCGCCTCTTTGTCTGTGTCATTCGTTTTTTTCCCTTTGTCATAATATACCTCTCCCCTTCCAAGGAAATGCTCCTGCAGAGCCTCTTTTAATCTCTCTTTAAACTGCATATACTCCATCTGTTTTTTCTCCATTCTTTTCACTCCATCAGCTATAATCATTTCTGTAGTCCCTAAGTTAACGCTTCGCACATAATTTTTGCAAAAACGCGGAATCCTGATACAAATCCCTGCCGCTCCCCGATGGCACATACCTGACACATCAGATTCGTAAATTCCTCATATGTAACCTTTTGGAAATCCACATCCTTGAACAAGGTCGTCAGTTCACTGCTTATCTCATGATCGTTCTTCTCCATCTCTTTTGTTTCCGCAAATATTTTATTATAGATATCTCCGATCAGCATTGCTTACTCCTTTCCTCTGTGAATACTTGTCTCCCTATTTCTGCTGTCAGGTTATGCTGCTTCTTTGGTTTTTGATTTTTTCAGCCCGCTTAACGCCTTCGTATAAATCTCCGGCGTCATCTGTTCCAGCTTATGGATCTTATATCTGGCTAATACATTCTCAATCGGAACTCCTGTGCGTTTTAACTCCTGCTCTAAAATAGCTTTCTGCATATCCGTAATCCTGTTTTCCTCTGACTTCTGACCAGCTTTCTGCAGGCTCCCCAATTCCTGACCGAATTTCTTCGAACTTCCCGTCTCCCGGCTGGGCTTCTCCTTGTATTCCGCTTCTTGTCCTTCATCTGGCTTACCTCCGGTATTCTGCTGGTTTCCTGTATCCTGCCTGTTTTTCTGTTTCGGCTTCATTTCAAACACTTTGAAGCCTTTTCCATTTACAATCACAAGGGCGTTGATTTCCCTCTGCTCATTGTAAGAAATAGACTGCACCGAAAATCGGTCGCTCGTTGTAAATTTGTTGTCTTTCTTCTGAATCGTAGCATGTACCGCCCCAATCCAGATAAACGGCGCAGTATATAATTCCCTTCCCACGCCCCAGTTAAAGCAGGCACGTTTAAAGGAATCCGAAGCCTGCCCTTTCTCCTTCTCCGAATAACTGGTGGTTCCTACGTCCTGCTTGGAGATCCACTGGCATTTCTCACTGTCCCAGATTTCCACGGTGCAGTATAAGTTCCCGTCTATGATCTGATGAGTCCGTTTCCATCCAAAAGGCGTAAACGTCTCGTCCAGAATCTTCTGGTCTACACGGGCATCCTTGAATAAGAGAAGGCTCAAGCCCCTCTCATTGATGGTTGATACCCGACATTCAATCTCATCCGCCCTTAGTAAACGGACAAAGGCTTTCTCACAGCCTAACTTGTCAACTGCTTCTTTCTGTCCCATCTCATTCCCAGACTCCTTCTTTCTGAGACTTGACGCTCTCTTTGCTAATTCTTCCTTAATATCTGACATTTCTTACCTCCACAACTGCAGCATCTTCCCTATGGTATTCTGACATTCAAAAAGGAGAGGCATTTTCATCCTCTCCCTAACATGCTGTATTCAAAAAATGTTTACTTGCCACATTCTTCTAACATAAGTATCTTCACATGCTAACCCCTGCACATCTGCACAGTCTGCAATAAATTTTTATAATCTCCATTCTTCCAGCGTCACGCAGCGTATTTCTTTGAACTGCTTTAACTGCTTATCATTCGTCAAGAAGATATCACACCCTTGGATACATGCACTTGCAAGCTGTAATGCGTCCATCGCTTTAAAATATCCATACTCAGCCCTAATCATGGAAGCCTTTTTCGCAATTTCCATATTGACGGAATACAACGGGATATCACAATCCGACACAAATTCAAAAAAAGCCTCTGCCTTTTCATAGTTGTTATTCCTATATGGGAAGGTAAGATATTCCATACAAGTAATGACAGAGGTTGCCAGCCCTTTTCCATTCCCTAATATTTCTTCCAGAATGCTTTTGGCTTTTTCTCCAAAATTCACATCATTATCGAGGAAATAAATGATTGGTGCTGTATCTAAAAATACTTTTCTATAACCTGTCATAATCCCGTAACTCCCTTATCGCTTCCTGTGCGTCTGACTGGAAAAGTTTTTCTCCCCTCCCCATGTATTTCTTTAAGTCAACCTGTTTCTTCTGCTGTTCAAACTGGAAATCAAGAATCGTTACAATCACGTCTTTTCCATCATATTTTTTTATATCTTCGTCTTTGATAACTACAGTATTGCCTTGTATCGTTCCCTTTACTGCCAACATGATTTTCACCTCTGCCTTTATAGTTCCGTTTATCGCTGTAATATGATTATAACCTATTTTTTATTCCTTG
>Ga0224737_10059_pt1 | contig 15140 bp, 14 predicted proteins | sample LIM_B_Water_Pos_FD_161632 | JGI IMG/M metagenome (GOLD analysis project Ga0224737, IMG submission 161632) | Enriched cells from gastrointestinal tract of the lab mouse from Pacific Northwest National Laboratory (PNNL), Richland, Washington... | ecosystem: Host-associated > Mammals > Digestive... | reverse complement strand
ACCAAGGATCTGTTCCGGGCATATCAGATTCCCACGCCCGCGGGAATCCGCATGAAGAAGGGGGAGACGGAAGAGCAGAAGGTTCCGTTTCCCTGCATCGTAAAGTCCTGCTGCGGCGGCTCCAGCGTAGGAGTGTGCATCGCCCGCAGCGAAGAGGAGTATGAGGCGGCAAAAGCGGAGGCGTTCCGCTATGACGACGAGGTGGTGATCGAGCAGTACATAGAGGGCCGGGAGTTTTCGGTGGGCGTCATGGACGGAAAGGCTTTTCCCGTCATCGAGATTGCGCCCAAGGCAGGCTTCTATGACTATAAAAACAAGTATCAGGCGGACAGTACGGTGGAGACCTGCCCCGCCCATATCCCCGAGGAGAAGACAAGACAGCTGCAGGAGATTGCAGAGAAAGTGTTCCGGGTGCTGCGGCTGAATAATTATGCCCGGATGGATTTCAGAATGAACCATGACGGGGAGATCTTTTGCCTGGAAGCAAATACGTTGCCCGGGATGACTCCTACCTCGCTCCTTCCCCAGGAGGCGGCGGCGGTAGGAATCGATTTTGAGGAGCTTTGCGAAAGGATTCTGGCCTGCGCGTTTCGGACCAGATAACAGGTGGCCGGAGATGCGAAGCACAGGAAAGTAAGCTTTCAAACCATGGATTGATGGATGCAAGGGGGATGGAAAGGATGGATCTTACAGGGAAGGAGATAGCAGAAGCGTGCGGTGGAAGGCTTTTCCCGGGAGAGAATACAGACAGTGACAGATGTGTCACATCTGTTGTGATTGATTCCCGCCTGGTGGAGGAGGGCAGCGTTTTCCTTGCCACAGTGGGGGAACGTGTGGACGGACACAGATTTATCAGCCAGGTATTTGAGAAAGGAGCCGCCCTGGCGGTGACGCAGAAGACACCGGAGCAGGTGCAGCAGGAGACGGGAGTGGACTGCTCCGGCTGGGGCTGTTATCTTCTGGTGGAGGATACCCTGCAGGCCCTGCGGGACATTGCGGCCGCCTACCGGAAGAAGACGGGGATCCCTGTGGTGGGTATCACGGGAAGCGTGGGAAAGACCAGCACCAAGGAGTTTGTGGCCGGGGTGCTGTCGGAAAAATACCGGGTGTTAAAGACGGAGGGAAATTTTAACAACGAGATCGGCGTTCCGCTGACGCTGCTTCGTATCCGCCCGGAGCACGAGCTGGCTGTGGTAGAGATGGGCATCAGCGATTTTGGGGAGATGCACCGGCTGAGCAGGATGGCGCAGCCTGACATATGTGTCATAACCAACATCGGACAATGTCACCTGGAAAATCTGAAATCCAGAGACGGGATTTTGAAGGCGAAATCCGAAATTTTCGACTATATGGCTCCGGACGGGGAAATCTGTTTCAACGGCGAGGACGACAAGCTGAGGACAGTGACCTGTGTGAAAGGGCATAAGCCCCACTTTTTCGGGTTGGGCGGCAGTTCGGGACAGGAGGTGTCGGCAGGGCAGATTCAGAGCCGGGGACTCTGGGGGAGCGATGCGGTATTAACCTTTGACGGGGAAGGTGACGGTTCCGGCCCCCGGCAGCTGAAGGTGCATGTGCCGCTGCCGGGGGAGCATATGGTACTGAATGCGGCGGCAGCCGCCTGTGTGGGCAGGCTGCTTGGTCTGACAGAGGACGAGATTGCATCGGGAATTGAGCGTGTCAGGGCGGTGAGCGGACGGAGCAATCTGCTCCGGCTGGAGCGCTACACGGTGATCGACGACTGCTATAACGCAAATCCTGTTTCCATGCGTGCGGCGATCGACCTGCTGTCTCTGGCGGATACCGAGAAGGTGGCTGTCCTGGGAGATATGTTTGAGCTGGGGGAGCATTCCGACGCGCTTCACGCGGATGTCGGAGAGTACGCGGCAAGGAAGGGCATTGACAGGATACTGTGTGTGGGAGAGCAGGCGGCGCATCTGTTTAAGGCGGCGTCGGATCACGCGGAGGACACAAGGCAGATTGCACATTTTCCAACCAGGGACGCGCTGCTTTCAGTGCTTGCCGAAAAGAGGCAGGAATACATTCCCGACGGCTGTACGGTGCTGCTGAAGGCTTCTCACGGCATGGAGTTCGGGAAGGTGCTGGAGTATTTGAAAGAGCAGGGCGGTTCCGAAGCGGCAAGGCATAACAGCAGTTTGTTAGACACACATATATTATAGAGCCCACGGGGCAGTTTTCCCGCTTTTTGTCGACTGTCTACCGTCTCCTGCCGGAGGCCTTGGCCTTGGGCTCCGCCTTTTTGGCCTCCATTTCCGCTTCCTTTTCGGCGTTTTTACGCACCGTCTCCCGAAGCTGCTCCGACCTTGTCTCCCGCTTAATCTCTGCCTTAATCTCCTTTTTTGACATGATTTGAAGCCCGTTCTAATAGGTCTTTGGATCAAAGGAGACCTGCATATGCTTTCCCAATTCTCCCGCCCGCAAAGCTTTCCCTATGGCGGCGTCATAGGTTTTATCCGTATCCAGCCTTTCTCCTATCTCATCCTGAACCTGTTTGTTACCGGCCAACGCGCTGTTGACTCCCCAAAACTCTACCGATTGGCCCAGCTCAGTGATTTTGGCGCCGGGACGCTCCTGGAGCCTCCGGGCATAGAGATTTCTGGTATACTCCCAACGCGCCACATTCAATACAGGATTTTTTCGGTTCCCCTCCCTGTATTCTATGGGCGCTTTCAGAGCTTTCTCGGCCACATCCATATAGGCCGATACGCTGTCAGCGGCGAAAAAGAGCCGATCCAGAGTCTCCCTCCCTTTGCCGAGCGCATCCTGTTCCGCAACCTCCTCCATCTCCTTTTTGATACGTCCGACCTCCTGCCCCAGGTCAAAATTCACCTGGGCAGCAAACCGCAAGGATGCACCCGCTCCCTGGCCTGTGAAATCTTCTCATATTCCACAGCTTTAGCCGCCTTTTCCTGATAGAAGCCATGCTTGGAAAAATGACGCTCCCAGGCGTTTAAGGTCACCTTTTTAACCGGCGAGGGCTTATACCCGGTCTTGGTGATCTGCACCGGCTCCTTGGGTATCTTCCCTGTCTGCCTTTTTCTGCATTCCATTGTTCCCAGGTTGTACTCTTATGAACCGTTCCCTCGTCCAGATCTTTCTTAAACCTCTCCCGCATCATATCTGACACAAGTCTGCCGCCCACGATCAGCAGATCCCCCGTTTCACACAGCCAAAAGTATCCCGTTCCACCTTGTCAAAAAGCGGGGACAAAACCCGGTCCGCCGTGGCGGCGCTGTAACGGTCCATCATATCCTTCACAGCATCCGCACTGGCCACGTCCTGGGGCGCTTTCGCCGGCTCCATTCCCCGGCTGCTGTTACTATCTGTGCCTGCCGGGGGTCTTGGCCGCCTTTTCCTGGGCCTTTTGTTTTTCCCTGGCAGCCTTCTCCTGCGCCTTCTGTTCCTCCTTGGCCTGTTTCTCGGCTTCCTCCGCCTCGTTTTTTTGCACCGTCTTCTGCAGTCTGACGTTCCTGGCAGCCGCCTTTTCGATCCTCTCGGAATCTATCCGGAAAGTGGTATTGGCGGTCTTGCTGTCAAAGGTAATCTTTATTCTCTTTCCCAGCTCCCCGCCTGAGATTGCCTTGCCCACCGATGCCGCAAATTCCTCATCCGTTGTCAATCTTTGATCCATCTCCTGAAACGCCGAATCTTTCCTCACCAGGCTGTCCACCGCTATATATTCCACCCCCTCCGCTATGCCCGTGAGCCTGGCCTGCGGATTGGCCGCCCGCCTCTGCGCAAAAATCCCGCGGGCATATTCCCATTTGGCGATCTGTCCCACCATAGCCGAACGGTCTTCCGGCGCCGCTTCCGAATACCTTGCCATGGCTTCCATGGCCTTGCAGGCCGTGGACACATAAACCGCGGCGCTGTCGCCGGTTTGGAAATGCTCCTCCAGGGTCTGCTTTCCCCTGCCAGGGGTATCCCTCTCCGCCTCGGCAAGCATCTGGGGCTTGATGCGGTCGACCTCCTGGCTCAGATCGAAGATTACCGTGCCGGCAAACCGCAAAGGCGCCGCCCTCTCTGAGAACATCAGCTCAGGGTCGGTAATATCGAAATCCGCAAGCCGATCCATCTCCCGGATCAGGGCCTTTCTCCCGTTGTAGAGCGTCCGGGCAATCCACTCCTTGTCATCCGCCCGCATCCTGTTCGCCGTCTGTGCGCCCACCTCAAGCTTTACGTCGGCATACTTCTCCGGATCCAGAATATCCTCCATACTATACCCCTCGTTCAGCATGGCACAAACCGTGGTGGTGGTAAGAGCTCCCCGTCCGGTGCTGAAGGACCCTGCCATTGAATCTGGAATAGGGCCGTTATCCTCCACCCATTTGCGGAAAAACATTTCCTTTATGTTTCTGCTTGTAGAGCTCTGCATATCACTCCCCAAAACACTCTGGTTTTTCACCCGCACCCTCTCCCTGGCCTCCATAAATTTCTGGTACTCCGCCGCCTTGGCAGCCTTTTCCTTAAAGTAGCCATGCTTAGAAAAATGCCTTTCCCAAGCGTTCAGAGTCACCTTTTTTAAGGGTGAAGGCTCATATCCCGACTTTGTGATCTGTATGGGCTCCTTGGGTATCCTGCCCCTCTCGTCCGGCAGGAATGCCTCCACCCGCTTGCCTGCCATCAGCCCCGCAGCCACGATCTCATTGGCCTGCTGCCTTCTGTACTCGTCCAGAGTTATGTTGGAGTTCCTGGGGGTGTTTCGTTCCCTCTCAGCCAGAATCTCCCCCACCGTCCTTCCGTCCACAATAATCAAATCCACCCGGTTTAAATGGCCGGCGGTGTCCTTTTCCCCCCTGGAAAAGGCCGGATTTAATACCATGTCCGCCGTGGCGGAGGCATATCTGTCCAACAGTCCCTCCAACGACGCCGCATTGGCCACATCCTGGGGCAGCGTCTCAGGCCCCTTCCCCAAGCTTAAGGGATTGGAAAAATACTTTTGCGCCACTATGCTGTCAAAATCCATAAAATTGATTTTGAGGCCCTGTTCGGCAGTAGCGGGAACATTCCTGCTCTCCAAGAGCTCCGCCACACGACGCTTTTCCTTCTTTCCAACGTTCGCCAACAACTCCTGCCAGTCGGGCTCCCGGTCGCTCAAGCCGTTAATATACTCCAATTCGCCAAGATCATCCTCGACATATTTCAGGCTGCTCTCCAGCATTATCTGATATCTCTCTTCCATGTCCTCATTATCGCTGGCTGCATCCTCCGAGGGAGACAGCTTCTGCGCCATGCGGTACTCCTGGATCCTCGCACAGAAACCCTCCAATAAAAACGTACTCAATTTTTTATCCAGGAAAGTCTCCGTAAATTCCCGGATGGGCGCAGGACGACTCTGGCAGGCTCCCAGCAGCTTTTGTACTCTCGCCTTATAGCTCAGGTCGATCTCCGTATAGCACCCCTTGGGATCGATCCCCGGAAACTGCTCCGCGGCATCCGGGATGTCCGGATAAACCATCCCCTTGTCCCTCCATTCCTTCAGATACTTCACCGCCCTGTCGTAGCCGATCTCGGTCTCCTTTTCGGTACTATAGATCCCTCGTTCCTTTTTGTCCTTCTCGATCTGCGCCTTTTCGCGCTCACTTAAGGGTGGGCAATACTTCTTATACTGCTCATACAAACCTTCCATTTTTCCTCCTCCTTATTTCAGCTCCATATCTGCTCTCTCTGCGCCATATCTGGCAGAACAATCCTTTCATATTTCTTCTCATCCTCATTATAGCAAAACCGGCAGGCTTTCGACAGGCTCATTCCTGCCAAAAACCTGCCGTTTTTGCGTCTTACATTATCTGCGCCGGGCCGGCCCCCTTTGTCGGGGGCCTTTTGGGGGACTGCTGTCTCTCCGGGGTTTTCTTCCCGGGGGCCGCCTTCCCGGGCGCGTGCACAGATCCTGTTTACAACGGGCGCTTGACAAGGCAAGGTATTTAAATGCTATAATGTTAGAACAAAAATCAGGGATTGAGTGGAAAAGAAATGAAAATGCGGTTGTAAAAGGAGTTTGAGTATTCTTATGAAAATCTTAATCCCTTTGTGCACATTTTGTGGCAGAATAAGATCAGGATTTTTTGCGCGAACGAAGAAAACGAAGGCATGAAACTGCTGGCTTGAGGGGGAGAATGAGATGGAAGAAAGCATATTGATCGTGGATGACGAGAGGGAGATTGCGGATCTGGTAGCTCTCTACCTGGAGAATGAGGGCTTCCGGGTGACAAAGTACTATGACGGAAGGGAGGCGCTTGAGTATATCCGGGAGGAAAAGCCGGATCTTGCCATTCTGGATATCATGCTGCCGGGAATAAGCGGGCTGGAGCTTTGCCGGAAAATACGGGAGAATTACACCTATCCGGTGATTATGCTGACGGCCAAAGGGGAGGAGACAGACAAGATCACCGGTCTGACCCTGGGGGCGGACGATTACATTACCAAGCCGTTTCTGCCGCTGGAGCTGGTTGCCAGAGTAAAGGCGCAGCTGCGCCGCTATAAGCGGTACAACGTGGCAGAGGAGAAGGAGGAGGACGTGCTTTCCGTGTCGGGACTGGTGGTGAACGAACGGACTCACGAGTGCCGCCTGAATGAAAAGGAGCTGAACCTGACGCCGACGGAGTTTTCCATTTTGAGTATCCTGTGCAGAAGAAAGGGGCAGGTGGTCAGCGCGGAGGAACTTTTCCATCTCATCTGGGAGGAAGAGTACTACACCAAGAATAATAATACCATAACGGTGCACATACGGCATCTTCGGGAGAAGATGGGAGATTCCTTTGAAAACCCGAAGTATATCAAAACGATCTGGGGGTGCGGATACAAAATTGAAGGATAAGATAAAGAAGACGTGGTCTGCGCTGCTGCTGATGGTTTGCGGTCTGCTTATCTGCTGGCTGCTTTATATTCTGCTGGATTGGGGATTGAACGGTGTGATGCTGGACTGGCTGGATAAGAAGTTTGTGAGCCATCAGTGGGTGCGTTATTCTCCTGAGCAGGATGGATACTTTTATACCAGCATACGCTGGGAGCGGGTGAAGGAGTATCTGTTCCGGGCGTTTGCGGTATTTATTCTTTTTTTTGTGCTGGTTGCGCGGCTGATTGTGCTGACCTATGGAGCACGGCGGGAAAAAAAGGTCATCCGGGAAGCCGGAAGAATGATCAGTCAGTATATGAAGCACGAACGTGATGTGACGGATGTGTTTCCGCCGGAGTATGCGGGAATTTCTGCCCAGGTTGCAGAGATCAAGGCTAACATGCAGCGGCATGAGCAGACATTGAAGGAAGAGGCGGCCAGGAAGAATGATCTGATCACCTATCTGGCGCATGATCTGAAGACGCCCCTGACCTCCGTGGTGGGATATCTGAGTCTGCTGGAGGAAGCGCCGGACATGCCGCCGGAACAGAAAGCAAAGTATGTGCACATTACATTGGATAAGGCGCTGCGGCTGGAACGGCTGATCAACGAGTTTTTTGAGATCACAAGATATAATCTCCAAAGGATTGTGCTGGAGAAGGAGACGGTGGATCTGGCGTTTATGCTGGTGCAGATGACGGACGAGTTTTACCCGATCTTAAGCGAACACGGGAACCGGATCCGGGTAGAGCTGCCGGAGGATGGGGATTCGATGGCAGTTTATGCCGACGCGGAGAAGCTGGCCCGGGTGTTCAACAATATTCTGAAAAATGCGGTAGCCTACAGCTATCCCGACACGGAGATTTTGATCCGGTGTCAGGAGGCGGGCAGCAGGCTCCGCATTGCTTTCATCAATCGTGGAAAGACCATTCCCAGACATAAGCTGGATTCGATCTTTGAAAAGTTTTTCCGGCTGGACGACGCACGCAGTACCAACAGCGGCGGAGCCGGTCTGGGACTTGCCATAGCCAGGGAGATCGTCATGCTCCACGGCGGTACCATCTTCGCTGAGAGCGAAGATGAAGTCACAAGCTTTATTGTAGAACTTCCGAGTATTCTTCCTTCAGCTTGAAATAGCGGTCTTTGATGATGCCTGAGACGTGGGATCCCAGATTCTTCCGAGTCTCTTTATCCAGTTGTCCGGGGTAGACGGGAGCGCAGAAGTCGATGATGACGGTGCTCTTTTTTACTTTGGGAAGATGATCCTCGAAGACGGAGGCGGTGTTTACCAGGGTCATCGGCACAATGGGAACGCCTCCCTTTTCCGCGATCTTGAAGCTGCCTTCATGGAAGGGCAGGAAGGTATCGTTTACCTTGTTCCTTGTGCCCTCGGGGAAGATACACAGCGAATAGCCGTTTTTCACCTCATCCACGCCCTTGAGGATTGTCTTCAGGCCCTCCTTGATGTTTTCCCTGTCGAGAAAAAGACAGTGAATATTCCGCATCCAAAGACGGAGAATGGGGGCGCGATCCATCTCCTTCTTTGCCACATAGCCCGTGACGTTCGGAAAACAGGAGAGGGTCAGGACGATATCAAAAAAACTGCGGTGGTTGCTCACATAGAGGACAGCGGTATCCCGGGGGATATTTTCCTGCCCTTTTACAATGAGCTTTGTCCCGGCGATATGGCCGATACAGCGGAAGCCCCAGCCCACAATTGCCTTGGAGCTTTTGGCCTTCAGCCGGGGATTGGACTTTCCGATGATCCATTCCACGAAAAGCACGGGCAGGGACAGGATCAGATACAGGATCAGATACAGAACGATCAGAATGAATCGAAGCATGATACACCTCACATAATCTATTGTATATGGTTCCAGTTTAGCATAAAAAAATTTTGCTGTACATAGAATACAGCAAAAGAAAAAGGAATTGTGCGGAGCAACATTGAAAAAGAGACGGATTGCAGTGAAGAGCTTACTTGGGATCCTGGCGGCGGCATGTGTGCTGTTGTCGGGCTGTACTCTGCTCAGCGAGGAAAAAATCAAGCTGCGTGATCTTGATTTTACCGTTTTGAGCGAAGAGAAGATACCGGAGGAACTGAAGACCATTCTGGAGGAAAAGAAGAGCGCACCCTTCCAGATCACCTATACGGATAAGCAGAATCTGTACATATGCGTGGGCTACGGGGAGCAGGAGACAGGCGGCTACAGTATTGCCGTGGAGGATCTGTACCTGACGGACGCAAATATCTGTGTAAACACCAGTCTGCTGGGACCGGACGGTTCGGAAAAGGGAGAAAAGTCTCCGTCCTATCCGTTCATTGTGCTGAAGACCGAGTTCCTGGAGCAGACGGTGATATTTGAGTAGAAGAAAGATCTCTGTTGCGTTGGAGGTAGGTCTGGATCAGTTGACGGAAAAACAGGAAACGGGAGGTTGACAAGGATTTGGTTGTCAGCCTCCTTTTGATTTCGGATAAAAAATGATTTATCAACTTCCTGTTTCATGATAGAATAATGGTAAATAATACGGTGTAAAGAAGGGAGGACGGTCATGCTGCTGATCAGGAACGGACATGTTCTGGATCCGAAGACGGGACTGGACGGAGTTTATGATATTCTGACGGACGGGGATACCATACTGAAAATCGGGAAAGAGCTGGAAGCGCCGGAGGCGGACTGCAGGGTTATAGACGCGGAGGGGCTTGTGGCAGCGCCGGGGCTGGTGGACGTCCATGTGCATTTTCGGGATCCGGGCTTCCCCGACAAGGAGGACATTGACAGTGGCGCCGCCGCGGCAGCCAGAGGCGGTTTTACCTCGGTGGTGCTGATGGCAAACACTTTTCCTGCGGTGGATCATGTGGAGACGCTGGAATATGTGATAAACAGAGGACGGGAAACGGGAATCCATGTGTATACCTGCGCCAACGTGACAATGGGCATGAAGGGGAAGGAACTGGCTCCCCTGGAGGAGCTGGCGGATGCGGGGGCCGTAGGGTTTACGGATGACGGGATACCGCTTCTGGACGAGGAAATTGTCAGGGAGGCCATGCAGAGAACGGCGGTCATGGATATGCCGGTCAGCTTTCACGAGGAGGATCCCGGCCTGATTGAGAACAACGGCATCAACCGGGGGGAGGCCAGCCGGCATTTCGGAATCGGCGGTTCTCCCAGGGAGGCTGAGATTACCATGGTGGAGCGCGACCTGGAGCTTGCGCTGGAGACAGGGGCGTCCGTCAACATTCAGCATATAAGCGCCAGGGAATCCGTGGAGCTGGTGCGCAGGGCGAAGGAAAGAGGGCGTGAGATTCATGCGGATATTCACGCCGAGGCCACACCTCACCATTTTACCCTTACGGAGGAGGCGGCGATCCGTTACGGCGCCCTTGCCAAGATGAATCCGCCTCTGCGGGAGGAGGCGGACAGGCAGGCCATCATCAAAGGGCTTGCGGACGGAACCATAGATATCATTGCCACGGATCATGCGCCTCACACGGCGGCGGAGAAGGCCAGGCCTGTCACGGAAGCGCCCAGCGGCATCATAGGGCTGGAGACGGCGCTGTCTCTTGGAATTACGGAGCTTGTGGAGAAAGGGTATCTCTCCATGGGGCAGCTTTTGACGCTGATGAGTGCAAATCCGGCGGGAATGTATCATTTGAATGCCGGGTATCTGGCAGAGGGTGGTCCGGCGGATATTGTGCTGATTGACGAGAAAGCGCGGTGGACGCCCGCAGAGTATGCGTCCAGGTCCTGCAACACACCTTTTACGGGATGGAATTTAAAGGGAAAGGTCGTAAAGACCATATGCGGCGGAAAAGTGGTGTACGAAGATTTTGTTTGATTTTTCCCCGTATCCTGCCTATAATAGGAACTGGTATTTTTATTGAAAAGGGCTGATTAGAGTGCCTGCCGGGGGTGGGCGGATGGGAGTTTGCAATGAAGGAAAAGCAAAAGGCGGTTATCCTTTCGCAGAGGGAGCTGGCGCCTGACATTTTTGATATGTGGATAGAAACCACGCTGGCACAGCGGGCGGTTCCCGGTCAGTTTATCGGCGTGTACACCAGGGACAGGAGCGCTTTGCTGCCCAGGCCGATCAGCATCTGCGAGGTCAGCGGAGACAGGACGGCGCTGCGCATTGTGTACCGCATCGCGGGGAAGGGAACTGCGGAATTTTCCGGATATGGCGCAGGGGAAGAGATTGACATTCTGGGAGTGCTGGGCAACGGATTTCCGCTGCAGGAGGCAAAGGGAAAGAAGGTTTTTCTCATGGGAGGCGGTATCGGCATCCCGCCCATGCTGGAGCTGGCAAAGCAGTTGAATACGGACAGTCAGATTATTTTGGGCTATCGGGACAGTGAGAGGTTTCTGGAGCAGGAATTTGAAAAGTACGGCAGGGTATATGTTGCCACGGAAGACGGCAGCGCCGGCGTCCGGGGCAATGTGCTGGATGCCGTCCGGGAGAATGGCCTGAAGGCGGATCTGATCTATGCCTGCGGTCCCATGCCCATGCTGCGCGCCGTAAAGGCATATGCGGCGGAGCATGCAGTGCGGGCGTATATTTCCCTGGAGGAGCATATGGCATGCGGCGTCGGGGCCTGTCTGGGCTGTGTGGTGAAGACGAAAGAGAAAGATCATCACTCCAAAGTGCACAATGCGCGTATCTGTACGGAAGGACCGGTGTTTTACGCGGAGGATGTGGAAATATAAGGGGTGCAGGGGGTAAGAATGAAGACAGAAGTAACGATTGCAGGCGTGACATTGAAAAATCCTGTGACAACGGCATCCGGAACCTTTGGCTCAGGTATGGAATATTCTGAATTTGTAGATCTGAACAGGCTTGGGGCAGTGGTGACCAAGGGTGTGGCAAATGTGCCCTGGCCCGGCAATCCCACGCCCAGGGTGGCGGAGGTATACGGGGGGATGCTGAATGCCATCGGGCTGCAGAACCCGGGTGTGGAGGTGTTTCTGGAGCGGGATATTCCCTTTCTGAAGCAGTATGACACAAAGATTATTGTCAATGTGTGCGGCAAAACGACAGAGGATTATGTGGAGGTAGTGGAGCGGCTGGGAGATGAAAGGGCCGTCTCCATGCTGGAGATCAATGTGTCCTGCCCGAATGTGAAGGAGGGAGCCATTGCTTTCGGACAGAAGGCGGATGCGCTGTTTGACATTACCCGGGAAGTCAAAAGACATGCCAGGCAGCCGATCATTATGAAGCTCAGTCCTAATGTAACGGACATTGGGGAGATGGCGAAGGCGGCCGAAGCGGCAGGTGCGGATGCCCTTTCCCTGATTAATACGCTGACGGGAATGAAGATCGACATTCACCGTCGGAAATTTGCTCTGGCCAACAAGACCGGCGGGATGAGCGGCCCCGCCATCAAGCCCGTTGCGGTGCGTATGGTGTACCAGGCAGCACATGCGGTAAAGATTCCTGTCATTGGCATGGGCGGCATCGGTACTGCGGAGGACGCCATTGAATTTATTCTGGCGGGCGCAACCGCTGTCAGCGTGGGGGCAATGAATTTTGTGGATCCTTGTACCACGGTAAAGGTGGTGGAAGGCATTGAGGCCTATATGAAAAAGTACGGGGTCGAAGATGTGACGGAGCTGATCGGAGCGGTGGAGGTGTAAAGGAAATCATCAGGCCCTTTGCTTGTTTGTGCCGGCGCATTCGGCATGAAAGGAATATCCGGAGGAGTACCTTCATATATATACTTATACCAGTATATATGTGGAGGTATTTTTGTGGAACTGATAAAAAGGAATATACATATGGATCGCACCAAGACGGAGGCGGTCACGCAGTTTACCATCGAGGATGACGTGAATATCCCCGACAGCAAACCGGATGTGAATGCGCTGAACCTGGAAAAGGGAGAGCTTGTCATCGACGAGATAAAGCCGGGGACGGATTCCGTGAACGTTAGGGGGTATCTGTCATATGTGGTGCTTTATCACACGCTGGAGGAGGGCAGCAGTCTTGTGGTGACAGAGGGGAAGCTGCCCTTTGACGAAAAGGTGAATCTGCGGGATGTGGTGCCATCGGACAGCGTCAGCGTGGAGGGCGAGGTGGAGGATCTGACCGTGAATATGATCAATTCGCGGAAGCTGAATATTCAGTCGCTGGTGACGCTGACGGCGAAGGTGGAGGAGCTTTACGACGAGGAGGCGCCCACTGCCGTCCACGGGGAGGAAAAGGCGGAGTATCGGCGTATGCCGCTGGAAATTGCACAGATCGCCATATGTAAAAATGATATTTTCCGTCTGAAGGAGGAGATTACGCTGCCCTCCAACTATCCCAATATCTTTCAGATCCTCTGGGATACCGTATCCCTGGGGGATGTGGAATTTAAGGCTATGGAGGAAAAGATTACACTGTCGGGGGATATCCATGTATTTCTGCTGTATGAGGGCGAGGGGGAGGAACATCCCGTCCGATCCTTTGAGACCACCATTCCCTTCAGCGGCGCATTGGAGTGTCATGGGTGCAGGGAGGGGATGCTGCCCGACATTCGTTACCGGCTGGGACAGAAGGAGCTTGCCGTCCGCCCCGACTTTGACGGGGAGGAGCGCAGTATTGCCCTGGAGCTGGTGCTGGATTTTGTGATCCGCATCTATGAGGAGGAAAAACTGGAGATCATCTCCGACATTTACGGCGTATCCAACGAGATCACCACTGTGACTCACAAGGCGGATCTGCGCAGGCTGCTGGCAAAGGTGACGGGAAAGACCAAGGTCACGGATCATATTCACATGAAGGTGGGAAACGTGCTGCAGCTTCTGCACAGCGAGGGAACGGTAACGCCGGAACAGCAGACGGTTGTTGAAAACGGGATTCTTCTTCAGGGAAGCCTTACGGTGAAGATTATGTATATCACGGGTGAGGATGACGCACCCTACGGCTGTGCCCAGGCGCAGATTCCTTACAAATATACGCTGGAGGTGCCGGATATCGCCCCTGAGGATACAGACACCGTTCATGCGGAGGTGGAGCAGCTGCAGGTGACCATGCTGGACGGAGAGGAGATGGATGTGAAAGCCGTTCTCTGCTTCTCCACAGTAGTGTTCAAATCTGTGCCGGTGGAACTGATCAGCCAGGTTTCCGTCGCACCGCTGGATACCGGAAAGATGAGCAACCTTCCGGGTATGGTAGTTTACATGGTGAAGGATGGGGATAACCTGTGGAATATCGGTAAGAAATATTATGCTCCTGTGGATACCTTGAGGAGACTGAACGGACTGGAGACGGATGAGTTGAAGGCAGGGCAGAAACTGCTGATTGTAAAAGGAAGCTGAAAACGATAAGGGCGCTGAGCGAATCAGCGCTTCCTTAATCTTTTCCGGCAGAACTTATAGTAACGGAAAAAACTCCGGTCTTCCAGAGGAGACCGGAGTCTTGAAATACATGGTGTACCTGACGGCGTATGTTTATTCGGCGTCTACCGGGGTTTTATTTGCCGCAGCCATCTCGTCAAAGCCCTTCATTACCGCATCGTAGGTGCGCTGTGAGATGTCGGGAAGCTTGCCGCCCCAGGTCTTCTCGGCCTGCTCATAACCTTTTTTGAAGGCGGAACGCATTTCCTCGATCTTGTCGGGATCTCCGCCGGTGAGAGCGGTGGCAAAGTCAAGGATTCTCTTGGAGGTCTGATCTACGCCCCAGTAGCCGTCCTCAGCGATATCGGCCTGAGCCTGCAGCTTTGTGGCGGGATCAACGGTAAAGTTACCCTCTCTCAGGAAGGACCAGATATCGTTTGCCTTGCCGTAGGTGTTTGCCTGTCCGGACATCATCTTTTCTACCAGGCTGCGCAGCTGAGCGGTGCGCGCATCGGCATCGGCCTTCAGCTTGTTGATCAGGTTGGTATCCGGCTTATAGGTCTTCTTTGCAGTGGAGTCCGCAGTCTCCTTGGAAGGCTCATATACTACGCCGGTGCCGGCAGCGGTATTTTTGTTTTCTGTCTTTGACTCGTTGGTTTCGGCAGCCTTTGTGTTCTCGGTGTTGGAATAGTTGTAGGCAGCTGTAACCTGGGTTGCTGATGTAACTCCGTTTACACTCATAATTATCCCTCTTTCTGGCGTTGTACGCCCTTTTTATTTCCGCGGACAATGGCCAAAGCCTCCGGAAGTTCTGTCTCAGGAATCCCTGGCGAATGCCGCGAATGTTGCATCATCCATGATTTGGTATATTTTATTTCGGCAGATCCGCGGGGAGAATTTAGACCTTTTCCGAAAAATTTCTGATTATTAAGGAGAGTCTGTTCCGGGAAAGGAGCCTGTTTTCCGCCAGG
>Ga0224737_10056_pt1 | contig 15368 bp, 19 predicted proteins | sample LIM_B_Water_Pos_FD_161632 | JGI IMG/M metagenome (GOLD analysis project Ga0224737, IMG submission 161632) | Enriched cells from gastrointestinal tract of the lab mouse from Pacific Northwest National Laboratory (PNNL), Richland, Washington... | ecosystem: Host-associated > Mammals > Digestive... | reverse complement strand
AGTTTGTCTACCGTGTGGGCCGCAAGACACAGGCGGACATCGTCATCACCGAGATCGGGGGAACTATCGGGGATATTGAATCCCAGCCCTTTATTGAGGCGGCAAGGCAGATTTCTCTGGAGGCAGGCAGGGAAAACAGTCTGTTTATTCATGTGACGCTGGTGCCTTTTCTCCGGGGCTCCGATGAGCACAAGTCCAAGCCCACCCAGCATTCCGTGAAGGAGCTGCAGGGGATGGGGGTGAATCCCGATGTCATTGTCCTGCGCTGCGACGAGCCTCTGGAGGAGGCTGTCTTCCGGAAAATTTCTCTGTTCTGCAATGTGAAGCCGGACTGCGTCATCGAAAACCGCACGCTGCCCAATCTTTACGAAGCGCCGCTGATGCTTGAGCGGGCAAATTTTTCTGCGGTGGTTTGTCGGGAACTGGGCAGTCACTCTTTGCCGTCAATGTTTCAGCCTCATCGCAGGCGAGCCTCAATTCTCCCATCTTCGGCAGGATTCTGTCACGAATCGTATTTGCCTCCTCAATGATTCCTTCCGTCATACAAAGCGCCGTCACAGCGCTTTCCAGCTCCTCCGCCCCTGCGGCAATCCTGTCCGTCAGAGCCGAAAGCCTCCTCACCAGGCCGTTCTCATAGCTGCAGACGATTCCTGGGTCCAACGCCTTCTTTGCCGCCGCAGTTTTGGCAAGCTTCAGAGTATATCCCTCCACCGCCGGCGCAATCAGCGTCCTCGCCATATCTACCATGGTGTTTGCCTCGATCAGCACCGTCTTGCAATAGTTCTCCAGCATGATATCGCATCTGGACTTTAACTCCGCCTCGGAGAATACTCCCAGGGAGGTGAGCATTTCCACATTCTTTTTGTCGAGAAGATGTGGCATACAGTCCGGCGTAGTGCGGTAATTCAGCAGGCCTCTCCTCTCCGTCGCCTCCCTTATCCAGGCATCATCGTAGCCATTCCCATTGAAGATGATGTGCTTATGATCCCTGATGGTCTTGCGGATCATCTCATGCAGCGCCGTCTCAAAGTCCTCCGCCCCCTCCAGTCGATCCGCATATATTTTCAGGCTTTCCGCAACCGCACTGTTCAGCATGATATTGGCACAGGCAATGCTGTTGGATGAGCCCAACATACGGAATTCAAATTTATTTCCGGTAAATGCAAAAGGTGACGTGCGGTTCCGATCCGTGGTATCCCGGTTAAACAAAGGCAGCACATCCACCCCCAGCTTCATCTGTGTCTTCTCCGTCCCGTTGTAGGGCTTTCCTGACTCAATGGCCTCCAGCACCCCGTTCAGTTCGTCGCCCAGAAAGATGGATACCACTGCCGGAGGCGCTTCGTTTGCCCCCAATCGGTGATCATTTCCCGCAGTAGCCACGGAGAGACGCAGCAAATCCTGATAATCATCCACAGCCTTAATGACCGCACACAGGAACAGAAGAAACTGAGCGTTCTCATAGGGCGTCTCCCCGGGCGAAAGAAGATTGACCCCGGAGTCGGTGGCAATGGACCAGTTATTGTGCTTTCCGCTGCCGTTGACCCCCGCAAAGGGCTTTTCATGCAGCAGACATACCAGGCCATGCTTCGCGGCTACCCTCTGCATGACCTCCATGGTCAGCTGATTGTGATCCGTGGCGATATTGGTAGTGGTGTAGATGGGTGCCAGCTCATGCTGTGCGGGCGCAACCTCATTATGCTCTGTCTTTGCAAGGATCCCCAGCTTCCAGAGCTCCTCGTTCAGCTCCTCCATATAGGCCGCAACCCTGGGCTTGATTACGCCGAAGTAGTGATCGTCCATCTCCTGCCCCTTGGGAGATCTGGCCCCGAACAGCGTCCTTCCGGTAAAACGGAGATCCGGCCGCTGATCATACATCTCCTTCGCAATCAGAAAATATTCCTGCTCCGGCCCCACGGAAGTGCGCACACATTTTACCGTATCGTTTCCAAACAGTCTCAGAATGCGAAGCGCCTGCCTGTTCAGCGCCTCCATGGAACGCAGCAGCGGTGTCTTCTTATCCAGTGCCTCCCCGCCATAGGAACAGAATGCCGTGGGAATGCACAATGTTTTTCCCTTGATAAAAGCATAGGAAGTGGGATCCCAGGCAGTATAGCCCCTGGCCTCAAAGGTTGCCCTCAATCCCCCCGATGGAAAAGAGGAAGCATCCGGCTCGCCCTTGATCAGCTCCTTCCCGGAAAACTCCATGATGACGCCGCCGTCGGGAGACGGTGAGATAAAGCTGTCATGTTTTTCCGCCGTGACGCCAGTCAACGGCTGGAACCAGTGAGTGTAGTGCGTGGCGCCTCGGGCAACCGCCCAATCCTTCATAGCAGCGGCAACCGCATTGGCCACGCTGATATCCAGCTGCGCCCCCTCGTCAATAGTCTTTTTCAAGGACCGGTAGACCCTGGCCGACAGATTTGCCTTCATAACCCTGTCATCAAACACCATACTTCCAAAGTACTCAGATACATTTTTCATAAATACCCCCTTCTGACTCTGCCCTCCGGCATAAGCAGACTCGAAGCGCTTCGCTCTTCTCGTTCGCGTTGCTCGTCATAAGGGCTGGCCTTCCTTCGCCCGTGCATGCACGGCTTCGGTCGGCCTTCCCTTCTGACTCTGCTTATGCGCGCAAAAATGGCGTCTTTGAGTGTTTGCTCAAAGACGCCATTGCCTTTTACATCCTGCATTATGCACCCGGAAGAGTGATTTGTCAATCCTTTTTTCATTTTTCTTCGCGCAAAGCCTGCAAGGCCTCTTCCATTCTCCGATTTTCTGCTTTCTCCTTCAGCAGCGTTACCCCTGTGCTGGCTGCAAAACAAATTCCGAAGGAAACAAAAAAGCTGATCCAGGCCTCCGGCTGATTCATGGGAAACCAGTCAAAAACCGCCACAAACAGCACAATAATCCCAACCACCCCTGTCAGCATCCCCACCGTCCTTATTACAATAGCCATGTTGCGGAACAGAATATCCGTAAAGAAAAGAACCCGGAACAGTGTGATAAACACCGACATTCCCAGCAACTGGAGCATGGTGGAAAACCGCAGTCCCTGACCGCCCAGCGCAAACAGGGAAGAAACCTCCTTCGCGTACTCCCCCGTCAGAAGGCCGAACAGAATAAAAATACTTATGGTAATTCCATACAGGGTAAAAACCTGCGTCAGATAACCGCAAAGCGTCTTCCTCTCCTCTATCATTTCAATCCAAGCCTCCTTCTGAGTTCCTCCGCGTACATTCTGGAGACCACAATCTGCTCCCCGTTTTTCATGGTGACTCTGATTCTCCGGTTGATATCAGCCTTCAGGCTTTCAATGTGTTTCAGATAAATCAGACAGGACTTGCTGGCCCGGAAAAATCCGCAGTCCTCCAATTGCTGCTCCAGCTCGTACAGCTTCAGTCCTGATTCATAGACCTGCTCATCCGTGTACACAAAGGTTTTCCTCTCCACCGCCTCCACATACAGCACCTTATCCACATCCAACAGATAGGTAACGCCGTCCTTTTCCACAGTCAGCTGCATCTCCAGCATGCGGAGCATGGCAATCATCTTTTCTAGCTCCGGCGTCAGTCTCCTGCAGCCTACCCGGATCTCCGTATCGGAATACTTTTCGTCTATCTCTATCGTTATCTTCATTCTCTTTCCAGTCCGTTCCGCTTATAGGCAATGATAAACAGGAGACACACCATGGCCAGATTGCAGACCATAATGACTGCTCCCTTGAAATCAATCCGGTCAAACCTCAGATCTTCCAGAAAAATCTGCATCTGCCGGGTATAAAAGATTCCGGCAACCTTCCTCACCGTTTCCTGAAAAGCAGAGAGCATGGGCAGGAAGGCCAGCACCAGCATAACCGGCATCACAAGGGACGTGGCCATCATCTGACTGCGCGCAAACATCCCCAGGGCCGCCCCCGCAGCCACCGACACCGCCAGACCTGCCCCCATCACACTCAGATAAACCATGAGCTGCCAGACACCAAAGCCTGCCGCCGCAGCCATAACCGCACTTCCGGCCATACAGAGCAGCCAGACATAACTCCCTGTTCCAAGCAGGTAAGAGAAAGGGGATACATCCGACATCAAAAGCACCCTCAGCGTGCCCTTCTCTTTTTCCTCCGCAAGGATAGCCGCCATAGACACCAGCGGAGCCATCCCGGCAAACATGACGGAAAAAAGCTTTATAAAATAATTCTCCGGCATTCCCTCTACCTTCACCGCGTTCTCCATGATGACCGCCAACACCGGCAATAATACAAACTGTATCAATATTTCCTTGTTCTTCAGAGTATCCCGCACCTGTTTTCTGAAGATCACAAACGCTTCTCTCATATTTGCTCCCATCCGCACTCTTTGAGCGCTCAAGCTTTTCCCTTCCGCCTCTGGCGCTTTCCTTCACACATATGTCCTCCGGCGGCCTTTTGTACCGCCGTGCCATTAAAGATTCAGTTTCCTGCCCGTCAGCTCCATAAACACGGATTCCAGATCGGGCTCCGTGGAATGAACGGTCTCCGCCAGCCCCTCCCAAAGCAGCTGATACAGCCGTTCCGCTCCGTCCCTGCCGTTGGAAAGCTCTTCCTCCACACCGTCATACCTGTGTATACAAAGCTTCCTCTGCCTGTCATATTTCCGGCAGATTTCCTTCGGCATCCCTCTCTCTACAATCTTTCCCTCATTCAGGAGAGCAATACTGTCGCACAGCTTCTCCGCCTCCGTCATGTTGTGGGTGGTCAAAAATATGGTGCACCCCTCCCTTTTTTTATCCAAAATCAGCCTGTGAATCTCCTCTGCATTCCCGGGATCCAGCCCTCCTGTGGGCTCGTCGAGAAATAAAAGCTCAGGCTTCTGCAGGAAAACCCTGGCCAGCTGCAGACGGCTCCGCATTCCCTTTGACAGCTTTCCGGCAGGTGTCTTCACGGTATCCTGCAGCCCCACTTCCTTCAGCCTGTCTCCAATTTCTTTTTCCGGAATCCTGAACAGCTGTGCAAAAAGCTTCAGATTTTCATAACAGGTGAACCGTTCATAAACGCCAAAGGAATCCATCATAATTCCGATTTTCTTTCTGTCCCCGCCGGTGAGCCTGCCGGCATCCTTTCCGGCAATGAACACCTCTCCGCAATCTGCCGCCAGCTGCCCCGTCAAAATTTTAATCAGCGTGGTCTTGCCCGCCCCCGACGGCCCCAGCAATCCGAAAATCTCACCTTTTCCGATCTGCAGGTTTACCTCCCGCAGCACTTCCTTCTCTCCAAAACGCTTTCCCACACCGTCCGCACGAATCATCCTGATACCCCCTGCACCGTCAGCCTATCCTCTTGCTGTGACTCTATGCGTATATTATTTACCAGCAAAGCCTGCTTTGCAAGGCCCTGCGACATAAACTGCCTCTTTTCCCGCATAAAATGCCGCGGGTGCCTTCCCCAGATTGTGTCCTGCACAAGTTGGGGATTTTGCTTGAAATACCGTAAATCCAGTGTTTGAAGCTTGTTGGGCAGGTCAAAATAAGAGGGTGTAAGAGCAAATCGTTAAACTATAATTCAACTTGTTTACAGAAATCCGGATGAAAATATGAATAAAAATCAGAAGATACCAAAAGTTCAACACACTTGAATTTAAAACTCTGGCATGGCTAAATTGGCAGAGAGAAGACTGCTAAATTCTATGAAAGCCGGACAGCAAATGTGGCTGACTGAAATCTTTCAAACGATTTTATAAAGGCTATTGAGAAAAATTCTTTTTCAGCGTATACTGTTATCACTGGGAAAGAACCCTCCCAATAAGAAGAATCTTCCCAATGGGAAGATTCTTCCCATGAAAGAAAGGAATTTTCATCATGGGAAAGATAGATACTATAACAATATATGGAGAATCCCGTAATTTTTGCCGATGCATTCAACCAATTCCTATACCATGGAGAGCAGAGGATTGACCCCACCCAGTTGACAGAGTTGGACACGACGGGAATTGTGATTTCATATGGAGCTGATAACGCAGGGTGCCTGAGCAGAAATACAGAGATGTGCTGAAACTCCTGCATACCATGACAGATGGAGAGGCGGCATACTGTGTCATGGGTATCGAAAACCAGGCTGATATCCATTATGCTCTCAGCCAAAACAACCAGAGCAGCCACAGAAAGAAGAAACTCCAACGGATGGAGAATTTTTGAGTGGTTTTTGGAGAACTGATCGTCTTATACCAGTAATCACTCTTGTAATATATTTTGGATCCGAAGCTTGGGATGCCCCCCTCTCCTTAAAAGAAATGTATTCCAGTACCAACAATGCGGTCCTTGCACATGCACCGAATTACCATGTGAACCTATTGAACAAAATTCCAAATATCAACATATGGAAAGACAAGCTGCGGAAGTTATTAATGCTATTACGGGATCCGTCGTACTCATCTGCATTTACTTCTTTTAGTTTTCCTTTTTATGACAAATCTAAAGTAGTTTTCATACGTCCTCCACTCATCGCTCATAAAACGCCTTAATCCCCGGAATTAAATTCAACCAACTTTTCCCAATCAATAGTCCCATCCTCTTTACAGAAACTGTTTGAAAATTCCCTGATCAACCTGTTCGCTGCCTTATTGTAGCTCTCCTTATAGGATGCGACATATTGCTCCGGCATTGTTCCCATAAAGGTAATTATCTTAATATAAAAATCTTCATCACCTGTAAGTTCCGCCCAGAACTGTTTACCCGCCAATTCCTGATACATCTTTGGCTTTCCCCTGCCACTGTCCTTTTTCTTACCATAACAATATCCTATATACGCCTCATATCTCGCCTTTGCCTGCTGCGCGAGTTTAGATGCCGCCATAAAATTCTGCTCCTGACGTTTTTTACTGTCCGCATTGAATACAGAGGGGCCGCTCTTGACAGCAATAGCATAAATTGTATTGCTGTTATCATCTTGTATCATCAGATCAATGCCTTCTGCCAACGCTTTATTACCACCACTTACCGCAATGGCAATCGGTTCAAAAAAGCAGTTGCCAAAAATTGTTTCCTCACTGGATGTTACAAAAGCACTTAAACAGACTCCACAATCTCTGAAGCGTTTTCCATTGCTTTTGCGCGATATAGATATGGATTCTTTCTCTTAATCACTTTCCTGATATCAAGCGCATCAATCTTTTCAATCAAGCTACCATAAAATGTTTCCAACGCTTTTGCTATTGCCTGCACTACTGCTTCCTCATCATATGAATTGTTAATCGCCATATGAACTTCCTCCTAATTCCATTGCATTTTTTATTCTATTATGCACACCCGTTCCCCTAAATCGTTTTGTTTCTATAGTTGATGTGCTATTTGCTGTCGATATAATTGCCTTGCCAATAGCCTCAGCTAAGCCAACAGGAACTGCATTTCCAATCTGCCTATATTTCGCAGATATCGTTCCAATAAATTTCCAATCATCTGGAAACTGCTGAATTCTTGCATACTCTCTTATACTTAATGGCCTGTCTTGCTTAGGATGACAAAGCATTGTAGCCTTCTGAGCCGGTGATGTGGTAATTGTGGGGGAAGGCTGTACATATGACAGTCTTCTATAAAACCCAACCTTGCCCCCGCCAGATTCATAAGCCCCTCCCATAGCGACAGGAATTATTTCCTGGGGCAGATCTTTCCAGTTCCCGCCTTCCGGAACCATATGCAGATATTTTTTTCTATCACCGCTTAATGGCGTATACTCTCCCGGAGCGTCCTCTAAATCTTTTATTACATCACCTACTGTTTTCCATCTGTAATCTGGATTTTGGTGAATCTGAAAATGTGTTGGCATCGGCAGAAATATATCCTCACTATCCCTGCTGCCTATTAACACAAAACGTTCACGGAACTGAGGCACGCCGTAATTTACAGCATCCAAAACACCGTAAACAGTCCTATATCCCAGCTTCTTAAATTCAGACAAAATCACATCCAGAACCGTTCCCAGTCTTTGCTCTGGATCATCTTTTTCCCTTTCAGCCGTCGGAACATGTTTCAACGGTGCAGAAACTATGCCTTTCACATTTTCCATTACAAAAAGCGCGGACGTATATAATCTATCATCCTGATAAAATCCATAAAAAGACTACCCCTAGGATCATTTATCCCAAGCCGTTTCCCCGCAGTAGAAAATGGCTGGCAGGGTGGCCCCCCACAAATCATAAATGGTTCCCCAACACACAATCCTGTAAACTCCAAAAGTGTTTCCGGCTTTATTTCTCTGATGTCTCCCTCAAGAACCTTATGCCCATTCGCTTTCATCGTTTCAACACATGTTGGTTCAAAATCCTGCCCTATCACAATATTCAATCCGGCTTTCTCAAGGCCGATATCCAGTCCCATCGCCCCTGAGAACAATGAAATCACATCTCGATTATCTTTAAATTTTTCATGCACTTTTTCTAAAAAATACTCTTTTCCGTGGAATGTTCTTTTTCCATGGAATGTTCTTTTTCCATGGAATGTTCTTTTTCCATGTTATAGTTTTTCATTAGACAGATTCTCCATCATTTAAGATAAATTTTCGTACAAAGGTTGTTCCGGTTGCCTTGGCAATCTGCTCCAAATCAGATATTGTAAAAGTTTCCCTTTTTAACTTTGCGTTAAGATTTTGTGGTGACATCCCCATTCTGCGAGCCAATTCTGAAACACTGATATTTGTTCTCACACATAATACTTTTATTTGTTCTGATATAGTCATAATGATTCCTCTTTAAAAATTCAACATTTATGTTCCAATTATAAAACTTATCATTTAAGCAGTCAATACAATATCAAATCTTTATGGCATTCACTACCTGATTGTGTCCCAGTCAAGTGTTTTGCAGAAACTACTTTAAATTATAAAAAGCTGTGGAGAAACACTTTTTCTCCACAGCAATATGCCATCAGAAAATCTTCACAATTACACTTCCCTGTTTGCAATATAAATATAAGCGTCCTCAAGCGTTGCTTCACAAGGACTGCATTCCACTTGGGGCGGCGTTTCACTGATTATTTTCATTCGCAATTCGTCCCCCACATATTGTTTCGAAGAAACATGATATTTTTTTCCCAGTTCCCTTGTCGTCCCTTCCTCTTTTGTTTTATAAATCCAAATATGACCCCTTGCCTGCTCCAACAATTCTTTCATGTTTCCTGAATAAAGAAATTTTCCTTTTTTCATCACAGCAAGCTGATTGCAGGTAGCTGCCAAATCTTCCACTACATGGGTAGAAAACAAAACGGTACGCCCTTCCGAAAAATCAACCAGCAGATTTCTGATGCGGATACGCTCTTCCGGGTCTAATCCGGTGGTAGGCTCATCCACAATTAAAAATTCCGGATCATTTAAAAGCGCCTGAATAAGCCCCACTCGCCGTTTCATGCCGCCTGACAGTTGTTTCATCTTCTTTCTTCGCTGCTCTGACAGGTTTGTCTTTTCAAGATAATGATCGATGCGTTCTCTATAGATCTGTCTGGGTATACCGGATAAGTCCCCCATATATTCCAGGCATTCTTGTACTGACAGGCTTGGATAGAGGTCTATTTCCTGGGGCAGATATCCTATTTTCTTTCGTATTTTTTCAAAATTTTTCTCGCTGTATAGTATTCCGTCTAATGTTACCGTACCACTGGTTGGCGATAAAACGGTTGTAAGGACCCGCATCAGCGTTGTTTTTCCCGCCCCGTTTTCCCCTAACAGACCAAACATTCCCTTTGGGATTTCCAGATTGGCATGATTGACTGCCGTCACATGATTCCTGAATGTTACTGTCAAATCCTCTATCTTAATTCCCATCGTCTCAACCCCTTCTCCTGATGATTTCAGGCAATGCCGCCAATGCCGCGATCCCAATACAAATGCAAACAACTTTCCCATATATCCAGCTAAAATCACTGCTGTCCTCCAGGTTTCTGAAAGAATAAGAAAACAGGTTCCATGCGCCAAAGATTCTGTCACCGAAGATGGAATTTGTAATCAGCCACGGCACCATGCAGCCTCCGATTCCCACCCACATATTCCGAAACAGGCAGGAAATCAGATTGGACAAAATCCCCCAGAAGCCAATCGTGACAGCGACAGCTGCCAAATATACAAAAAACTGACATATTTCGCTTTCCGAGCCGTTTTGCCTTATTCCATAGGTAATTGGATCCTGGAACAGAAAAAACAGTCCATAGGAGACGACCGCAACAGTAAGTAAAAAGATTCCCTGTATCACAATCCGCCTGTAAATAAAATAAATTCGCTTTTTCCCAGGGCACAGCCGCCAGATTTCTGACCGTCTGCTGACAATTTCCTGCGTATAGGTATCTGCGCAGAATGTGAAAGCAAGGATTGCCATTGGTGCTTCTAATGCAATCCCTATTTCGTTAGAATAGGCCACCCCTCTGACCAGGCTTAAGACCAGGGCAAAAAATACTGCATAAGCCTGCTTTTGAAAGGTCAGAGAGATTTTCATTTCACGCATCATTATACCCGCCTCCTTTTCCAAATCTGCATTGAGACAAAGAAGATGCACACAGCGGCAAAAATGAGGAAACACTGATTCAGCAATATCATTGGCGGAGGGTCGGTATCAAAAAATTTTCCCGGGAACCGCACCATAATCGCTAAGAGTCTGCCGTAATATCCAAAGATGCCTTCCCCATTACTGCTTCCCATATTGGAATATATAATATAAAGAAATAAAAGCGGCACAGCTGGCAGCGGGCTTTTAAACACCAGCGAAATCAAGCTATATACGCTTACAATCATCAACACGCAAGGCAGTACATAGATAACACTTGCCAATAAAAAGTCCGTCAAATGAACTTCCATCTCAAATCCGCTGTTTCTCGTTGCTATAAGACAAATACCAAAAAATATCAGATTTAAGACAGCAAGCGTTATCAGGCAGACTGCAAAACCACCCCCTACTTTTCCTGACAGATAGCTTCCCGCGCTGACAGGCTTTGTATGAAGAAGCTCATAGGTATTTTTCCTGGTATCCTGCATAAATAAAGCGGATAATAAAATGGTTGCGAAAAATCCCATAAACACCCCTGCGAAATCGGCAAATTTTCTGGAAAAATAGTATGAAAATGCATTGTTTTCCAATTTTCCCGCTATATAAGAATTGATTTCTTCAGGGCTTCCTTTACGGATGGATGTATCATTATAGTCATAATATGCATTATAAAAACCATACTTTTCCAGATGGGCGCAGGCTGCCATAACATCCATCTCTTTCATTTCATCAATCACGGCCTGCGCCTCCTCATTATCCATCCCGAATACGGAAATCAAGGTTTCCTGTATCCGTTCTTCCCACATTTCCCGCCGCAGCTCTTCCTCCGTCGGCACATATCCGTTAAAAACATCTCTATCTCCATACGCGTCCGGTTCGTCGTTCACAATGGTTTCCCCTTCCACCCAATAACGGATCTTCAGATAGGGGTTTACATTTAGAAATACAATTAAAACACCAATTGCAATGCCAAGCCAGAACAGAGGGTTTTTGATATAGTTTTTTACTTCTCTTTTCAAAATTGGCCACATAGCTTTGTCTCCTTATTCATAGTGGTTCTATTATCAAAGATATGATAAAAGATAAATCACAACAGAAAAACAATAAAAAATTACCACGAGTAATTTCCTATACGACAAAAACGTCGGATTGCTTACGCAATCCGACAGAATATTGCTGTTACCACAGCCCCTCCCTGCTCATCATTTCCCAAAACCAATTTTCCCCCATGCTTTTCACAATACAGCCTGCTGATATACATTCCCAGCCCCGCATGTTTCAGGCTGTCTTTTATATTCTGCCCATAGAACGCTTCCGTAATTTTTTCTGCCTCTTCCCGAAAACCATCCCCGTCATCCACGACACAGATACTTAGCTTTGCATATCCGATGCTTACCAAAATTGTTATTTGCTGTTTCCCATAACGCAGGGCATTTGACAGGAGATTTTCCGTTACCTCCAATATAACTTCCTTATCCCCATAAAATTCTTCCTTTGATTCTGCCACCTGTAACACACATTGTTTCCCATACTCTTTTTCCAAAATGGCAAGTTCACTCTGAATATCCTTCTCTAATTGTCCGGCGGAGATACTCTCCAAGGTCAGCTGCCGGTTTTCTAAGCTGCTCAATTTCCGCATTGCTTCTACAAAGGCATCCATGCGTTCAATCTGGCGTCCGCTTTCTGACAGCATTTCCATTGCCTGTCCCAGATCAATATCTTCGCCGGGCAGATATTCCGTCAGCATTTCCTGATATCCTTTCAAAACGGACAGCGGAGCGCGTATATCGTGGGAAATAGCCGCCCGCAGCATCTTTTCCTCCTCCACGGTCTTCCACAATGCCTGATTATTTCTGGCAAGTTGTTCCCGCATCCGCTCAAACTCTCTGCAAAGTTGACCCATCTCGTCCTTATTCTCATAGGAAATGGAAAAATCCAACTGATTCTCGGCAATCTTTTTGGAGCCTTTCGCCAGTTCTTCCATGGGCTTTCTTAACTTGTTCCGGTAAAAGAGGAAAACTGCCCCACAGCTTCCTGCCATAGACAATATCAACACAGCATAAGTCTCTAAAAAATCGCAAAGTTCTGACACAAAAGCGTCTGACCATGTCATCTCATAAAAACTCGGTCTTAGAACCTCCACTTTATAACCAGGATCTTGCTTTTCCGCCGCTTCCAAATATACTTCTTTATCTATATAATTCCACCAGATGCTCATTTGTATCTGTTCGGCAATTCTGATAATGACATTCGAGATCATAAAACTGCAAAATAAGGCAACCGCCATATACAAAAGAATGGTTTTTCTCAAGGAAAGATTTCTTATTTTATCCATCGGTATCCCATCCCCCATACGGTTTCAATATATTTGTTTTTCGTATATTGCTGAATCTTCTTTCTGATTCGACGGATCAGCTCTGTAATGACCCTGCTGTCCCCTTCTGCATCATAACCGCAGACCCTCTCATAAATTCTTTCTTTATCAAAGACCATCCCCGGATTCATGGTCAAAAATTCAATAATTCCATATTCTGATTTTGTCAGCTCCAGATAATCTGTGTGAATCTGCACGGTCTTCGCCTGATAATCAATGCACAGCTCCCCCCGGAAGCACACTTCTGTCTTTTCTTTGCGCCGTGTTTCCCGTTTCAGGTGCGCCGTAATCCTTGCATCAAGCTCTTTCAGACGAAAGGGCTTTAAAATATAGTCGTCTCCCCCGGAAGAAAGCCCGTTTACGACGTCCTGTTCGTCTACCCGCGCGGTCAGAAATAAAATCGGGCAGGCTACTTTATCCCGTATCCTCCTGCATACCTCTATTCCGTCAATGTTCGGCATATTTACATCCAGCAATATAATATCCGGCTGCAGTTTTATTTTATTTATTCCCTCCAATCCATTCTCTGCTGTAATGATTTCATACTTTTTTATTTCAAGATATTTTTTCAGCATTTTGAGAAGCTCGGTGTCATCATCTATAATCAATATCTTATACGCCATTTCTGTTCCTTTTCCAATCAGCATTTCAAATTGATTATACTACACAAAGTCCAAAAAATAAACAACGGACACTGCTTCTGCCATGCCCTGTTGACCACAGCTCCCCGGGACTGCCACTCTCTGCCATAATGATATTTCTTCCGCATTCCCGTCAGAAAAAGGGCAGTCACCAACGCCGCCATCAGCTCCGCCGCCAGGATGGAAAACCAGATTCCGTCCACATCCCAGATGACCGGGAAGATCAGCACCGCGGCAATCTGGAACACCAGCGTCCGCAGGAAGGAAATCAGTGCGGAGATCAGCCCGTTGTTCAACGCAGTGAAAAAGGAAGAACCATATATGGCCAGACCGGCGAACAGGAAGGAGAAGGAATAGATCGCAAATCCCCGCAGCGTCAGCTCCAGAAGCCCTGTGTCATAGCCAACAAAAATCCGGGACAGGGGCTTTGCCAGACATTCCCCCAACACCACCATTCCAACGGAAAACAGCCCTACCAGCACCAGACTTCTCCTCAACAGCCCGCGCAGTTCCCCCTTGTTCCCTGCCCCGTAATGATAGCTCACCACGGGCGCAGCCCCCACGGAATAGCCGATAAAGGCCGCCATGAAAATCATGCTCACATACATAAGTACCCCGTATGCTGCAACACCGTCCTCCCCCGTGTACTTCATCAGCTGCACATTGTACAGCATTCCCACCAGAGACATGGAAATATTGCTCATCAGCTCCGAGGATCCGTTGGTACATGTTTTAAGCAGCACCCTTCCGTCAAATTTTGTCTTTGTGAGCTGCAAAAGACTGTGGTTTGGCCGTAAAAAATAGATCAGCGGTATCACTCCGCCCACCACCTGGCTCACCGCCGTAGCCGCGGCAGCCCCGGGAATTCCCCAACGGAACCCGGCCACGAACAGCGCGTCCAGCACCATGTTGGCGACGCCGGAGGCCACTGTCACCATCAGCCCCAGCTGAGGCTTCTCCGCCGCTACAAAAAAGCTCTGAAACTCCATCTGCAGCATGAACGCCGGTATTGCCGCCAGGATAATCCGCCCGTAAAGCACACAATTTTCCAGCAGCATTCCCTCCGCCCCCAGAAGGGCCGCCACAGGCCTGACAAACAGAACCCCCAGAATGGCAATACACACACCGCAGGCCAGGGAGACATAAATCAGAAGAGAAAAGATCCGATTCGCCCTCTTCCGGTCTCCTTCTCCCACCGTCATGGCCACCAAAGCACTGCCTCCCGTACCAAACATAAACCCCAGGGCTCCCAGAATCATCAGAAAAGGCATAATAAAATTCACCGCGGCAAAGGGCGTCTTCCCCACATAATTTGAGATAAAAAAGCCATCCACCACACCATAGATAGAAGTAAAAATCATCATGACAATAGACGGCAGCGTAAATCGCAGCAGTCTTCCGTAGGTAAAGTGATCTGACAACTGTATTTTCATCACTCAGACGCCTCCTCTTCATGCGCTTCCCGCAGCGCATCCATTTCCGTTTCAAGCCGGCCCACAAATCCGGCAAACAGCTTCAAAAAGATCCCCTGTTCCTCCTCCGTCAATCCGGCCAGGGCCGCTTGCTCTGCCCGGATTACCCTGTCCGCGGTCTTCTCCGCCAGAGCCGCCCCTGCTGCCGTCAGCGTGATCAGCTTGTTCTTTTTGTTTCCCTCCCCACAGGCAAGCACCAGAAGCCCTTCCTCCTCCAGCTTTTTGATAGCTGAGTTGACCGTCTGCTTTGAATGCATCATCAGACTGCATATTTCACTCTGGGAGCAGGCTCCGTCCGCCATTCTGACAAAATACAGAATCCCCAGCGCCGCGTCGGAAAGCCCAAACCGCCCCGCCACACCACGGTACAAATAGTCATATTTTTTGT